>Ga0164296_1004235_pt1 | contig 13130 bp, 23 predicted proteins | sample GEODES057metaG_FD_113533 | JGI IMG/M metagenome (GOLD analysis project Ga0164296, IMG submission 113533) | Dystrophic lake water microbial communities from Trout Bog Lake, Wisconsin, USA - GEODES057 metaG | ecosystem: Environmental > Aquatic > Freshwater > Lake | place: USA: Trout Bog Lake...
ACAACCCTCAATTATTTCACAACGTTTTGTAGTATATACATTCCCAATAATCAGACCAACCATGCAACCATAATCTTCTGTTTCCCATCCGATCTTACCGCCTCTTACATAACGGACTTTATCGCCTGCTTTGAATTTATTTGCCATATAGCTTTACTTTTTAGTTGGTTTTGACAAGTGGTTACTTACTTTTTAGTTGCGGAATCGTTAAGTATATATTCTTTCACTTTTGCTATGGTTTCCAAACCTGCCATACCTCTACGTTTTAATTTGGATATTACGGACATTTTTATACCTGTTGCTAAATGTAGCTTAGTTGCGCCTCTTTGTCTTTTAAGGATTTTTTTTAGTTCCTTAAAGTCGCTATCTGTAAGGCTTTCAGACTTTGTGCTTTTGCTCATGCTTGATTTTTTTGATAATGTGATACAAAGGTATTACTTGGAAACTAATTTGCAAACATTTTCGCAAATATTTGTTTTCATAATTTCTTTTTGGGTTAGTTTCATAGGTTTAGAATTTTCCGCAAGAACGGAATAGATATGGTCATGTTTATCAAGTCCTAAGTATTCTAATACTTGTGCTATTTGATTAGTAGCTATTATTCTTACGGTCTGACCTTTAGTGTATAGTATTCTATTGTTTGTTACTCTCATATTAGGTTGCGGAATTTTCAGTTATTAGGTAAACAAATGGAATGATTGACGGGGAATTTTTCGCCACTTAGTTTAGATTGAACAAGTAGAACATCGTCTATTTGTTTTAGTAGTAGGACTATTTCACCTTTTTTAGCGTAGATTTTATCTTTCTTTATTGTGCTTATAGCATCTGCTGTTAGTTTGTATTCTATCATTGTTTGCGGAATTTTAGTGTGTCTGTGGTTCGATTATTTCTTTGATGTTTCCTTTTGAATATTCGATAACAAGTTTTTCTACTACATCTCTTTGTTTATCGTTCATTTCGTTTAATAAAAAGAATATGTTAGAGTAAACCTCATTATCTCTTTGGGTTATTTCTTTGTTCCAAATTTCCGCACCGTTATTAGCACGTTTTAATGTTTCCTTTTGTAAGCTGACAATCCAATTCTTTAATTTATTTGATAAGTCCTTTACCTTACCACTTACTATCGGGCAATTATTTAAGTCATAAGAATAGCTTACTATAATGTTAGATAATAACATCATGCTAAAAAAGGTGTGGTTTGCTTTGTTCTGTTGTTCTGTCATTGTTATTGCGGATTTTTTAAGTGTTTATTGTTTCTATACTGATGTAGAAGCTACCTTTGGAAATTATGAAGGTTGAAGGTGAGAAAAATCAAGTTACGGAAAGTCAATCAATAATTTAAGAGAAATTTGAAGCACTACTACTTCCTTACATTTTTACTGTGTACGCTTGTGTTGGGGATTTAAGCCACGCAATCTCGAAAGGTATCTAAAAAGGGAAAGCCCCGAAATAGGTAGCAGACTATTAAGGGGCTTAAAATGGATTTTACTCCAAAGTAAACCCGATTTTTACATCTGCTACAATATAACAATCGGATTGTAACACAAAGTTATGTTACACTTTTAAATCTACCAAATTTTTCTCTTTTACCACATCTTTCTCATAAAAAGCTGGTTGCGAATCTCCAAAACGCCGATATTTCAACCAAACTTCGGATATGTTTTCACCTTTAATTACGGTTTTACCTTTTTCCGCAACTACGCCTTCTTTGTTTTTGGTTATCGTATAACCATGATTTTTGAGTTTTTGAAAAATAGTCATTGGTTTTGTGTTTGAGTTTTTGTGTTATATGAATTCATATAAGCCTAATGCACTACGATATAATTTGAGTTCATTGTGATATAAACTAAGCTATTAATTAGCGTGTAGGTCTTTAAGTTGTTTTACGGTTATACCTTTTTGTTCTTGCAGTATATCCTTTAAGGTTTCCGCAAGTAAAGGATTACCTAATAGGTCTGTAAATCTTTTTGGATTCCAACTTACCTCTTGCTTTATTATACCGAGTATAGGGTGCTTTACGGGTATCTTAGGGTTGCGGATTTCATTAAGCAGTAAACCTATTTCCCCCGTAGATGACTTAAAGACCTCTCTTAATGTGTACATACTATCCTCTATTGGAGTAGATACTCCGTTTTGCTTATAAAAGGCTAATACATCATTAGGGAATTTATCGTTGATACAAAGTAAGTCCATAACTTAAAGTTTTTGGTATTTGTTTTGGTTTTTCCAAAATTTTTCGGATTAATCCGAAAATGTTCGGGTTTTGTAATATGTTTTTTATATTGCGGATTTGGTTATGTTTACGTTTTTATTCGGTCTGCGGATATAGTCGGCAACAAAATCATTGACACATCTAAATTCCGCAAAACCATGATGTTCAAATTCAAGTATAACATCTCTTAGGTACATCTCTAAATCTACTTTAGGCTTGCGGATTTGTTTTTGTTTACTAAATAGTTCAAGTTGTAGGCAAGCATCATTTCCGCAACATCTCCAAACAATACCATGTACCCCACTACTAAGTAATGCTGTCTTACCTGTATTAATAATAAGACCTTTACTCTCCATCTCTGATAATCTTTTCCATACCTGTTGTAACTTTAACCCACTCACCAAAGCTATCTTCTCACTATGTCCCTCTCCAAATAAAGGGTCTTGCATAGCTTTAAGTATTCTGTCTTGTTGGCGGATTTTCCGCCCTGTCTGTTCCATCATTTCATTTGCGGAACGACTTGTTGGCTGTACTTGTACCATATCAACGTGATTTTTTAGGTTTTGAAGTCATAATAGCATGGTAATCTATTTTGTCTATCTTTTCCGCTTTTCTTGCCACATAAAAGGAAACTGAATTATCATGGTTATCAATAGACATAAGAATTTCTTTTGCTGACCTTGCGTTATTGAATGAATTTGTTGCATCACCCCTTCCGCCATCATGAACGGTAAAACCATCGTCTGATTTTGATAAATACCAATTAGTAGGCTCTAATTCATCTTGGTGTACCGCTATTTTATCACCTGCCTTTATACCCATAGCTTCGCAAAGGTCTTTTGATAGCGTAAAACTACCTGCCCTTGTTACATTAATAGTACACTCTCCTTTTTTGTACTGTTGCGAATTTTCCGCATTGAATGTTCTTAACTTCATGTTGCTTTGTTTTGTTTGTTGTTTTTGGTTATTAAAAGTTCCTAAAATCATCTTCGCTTAAAAATCCGCCTCGATTACCTATCCCTGCACTTGGATTCTGTTGTTCGGGTTCTGGACTTACTAAGTGTATTGTTTCACCCTCTAATTCATAAAATTTCATTATTGACGGCTCAAAACCTATCTTCATTTCAAATGGCGCACCGTTCCGCCACTTCCTGATAAGTAAATGTGCTTCCTTTTCTGTTGACCTACCTTCTGCATCTGTTGTTTTACCTACTAACCAATCTCTATGTAAAAACATAACTATATCCGCATCTGCCTCAATACTACCTGATTCCCTCAAATGGTGTAATTGTGGTTTGCTATCTCCTTTGTCCATTGCAGCCCTGTTTACTTGCGCCAACAAAACAATAGGTATCTGCATTGTCCTTGCAAGTGCTTTCATCTCCTTGCTAATTTTCGCAACCTCTTGTTCCCTTGATTTCCCCCTTTCGTTTGGAGTTTCTATTAGCTGTAAGTAATCTATAAACAAAATGTCGCAACCATATTTCTTTTTAAGTTTTTCAACCTTTGACCTTATATCCTGGCTATTTACTGCTGCTGTGTCTGAAAAGTAAATAGGGTATTTATCCATTTTGTGTATTGTTTCATAAACCACTTTTCTTTGCCTACCTTCTAATGTGTCCCTATCTATTTGCGAAAAATTCACATCACTTTCAAAAGATACTAATCGGGTGTATATTGATGTGTTTTCCATTTCAAGTGAAATAATACCCACCTTTTTGCCTAATGATGCGTTCCTTGTAGCTAATCTGCCTAATAATGCCGATTTACCTACACTTGGTCTTGCTGCAAGGATAATAAGGTTTCCTGCCCTAAATCCGCCATTAACTGAATCTACTGTGGCAAATGTTGTGGTAAGCAGGTTATTAGGGTCTAATGCACGTTCTTTTATTTCTGTTTCCGCTTCTTTAGCTACTTGTGTTATTGTTTTCCAATCATCTACATATCTTACGTCTAATATTTTATTTAGCCGTTCTTTTATTAAACCTGCTGATTCAAATACATCATCTCCCACATAACCGCTTGTTTTAAGGTTTATCATTTCCCTATTAGCTGCCTTCTCTCTAAGTATTAAGCACCATGTTTCTAAGTGTGCGGAATTATATACACCGAAAGTTAAGTTCGCAATGAAATATCCCACGTTATCATTACTCTCCATATACTCCTTTCCGCTTTTACGGATATTATGGGTTAACGTAAGTATATCTATCGGGTAGCCTTCTTTGTGCATTTTGTCTATCTGTTGGTAGATATACAAGTGGTCGTTTGAGTAAAAACATTCTTCGCATAAAATCTGTAAAACTGACCCATAAGCGATAGGTTCTAAAATGCAAATTCCCAAAACCGCAGCTTCCATTTCAAGGTCATAATCTACTCCTTTACGATAAAACATTGTAGAGTTCATATTATTGTTATTTTACTTTAAATTAAACTAAGGCAACCACCACCACATCGCCAATGCTATTTCTTGCGATTCTTTTGCCTATTCCTTCGATTAAAAATGAATTTTGGTATATACCCACACAAACGATTTTATCTGCCTCGTTTTACCACTCCTTTATCAATTAAATTTTTAAGTAATTCGTTTCCGTCAACAAGACCTGAATCGTGAATCGGTATTCCCGCTAAATTCGTTTTGGGTTTTTGGGCTTGCTGTTTTTTCGCAATGTTGAGTTCGTTAGGGTTCACATCGCCTCGTTTGGTTTTGTCCATCCAATTTGAAAAATGTTTTGCGTAGTCCCTTTTGGTTTTGATGACTTTCCCGTCATGGGTGAAATTATCTCCGTGAATGAGCAAGTGCCTGTTGAAAGCGTAAATCCAATCTTTCAAATTTTCGGGAGTTTGTATATAGTGTTTTATCATCAACTGTTCGCGTTGGTTTGAAAATTCGTTTGAGGTCAACCAATTTTCGCAAAAGTCCTCAACAATCACTTCATCAAATTTCAAATGTTTGTTTAAAATTTCAGATTCGTTGGCGGTGGCGTTGACGAAATTTTTTACAGCGTTTTCGAATTCGGGTTTCGTTGTTTTTCTCTCTGCACTCTCTTTTCTTTCATCATCGTCATAATGAGTATTTTCTTTGTTATTACTATACTCATTATTACTACTATTATTATTAGATATAGTTATAGTTACATTTTGCTTGTCATTTTGCATAAGCAAATCATCATGCAAAATATCAATATTGTTATTGTTTTTTGATTTATTAAATTCTCTTTTTTTAGCACCATTCTTACCGCTTTTAGACCTCGAAATACTTAATAATGAATCACTTACCATCTTTTTTTGGTATAAACTATCTTCGTCTAATAGTAATACTTTATTTAATAATAAATCATAAAGCCCTTTTGCAATAACTTCATCTTGGTAAGGCAAATAGCGATGCAAAACGCAAGCAAAATCCATGCAAAAATGCATGCAAAGTGTCATGCAAATGCTTAATTTTTGCTTGTACGTTTGCATGTCATTTTGCATAAGCAAAATATCATGCAAAAATGATTTGTGCTTTTGTTTTAGATTTTCGGGTATCATATATTTACCCTGATTGTCTGATTTGAACAACAAGCAAATAGTATAAATATAAACTCCAACAGATGATGCCTCGCAGTCCCTTAATCGTTCATCACTAAAAAACCTATCAATATAGAACTTCATGTAAAAGTTCTTTTCGCTATTATCCTTCTTTAACCTACCCGCCATTTTAATATATTTAAAAAGTATTTTCTAATTTTGAATTAACAAATAAATAATTATTGCAACAAAAACCCACGTTATTGCGACAATAACCATAATTGATGTTTATTATTTTTTTTGTAAGTACGGTTATGTGGGTATGTTGTTTCATTATTTTTTATTAATGTAGTTATATATCTCGTTATAAACTGAATATTTAGCCGACATATACAATTCTAACTCGCCATCTAAATTGTAGCCAAGCGAAAATATGCGTTCATTTTGTTTCGATATTGCTATGAAATTTATGGATTCTTCGTCATCTTCACCTTCTTTATATGTTAAAAAAATGACCTTATCAATCTTAAATTCTATCAATTCAAGACAAACTGATTCACATTCATCGCATAATTCCATACCCTGAAATTGCTTTACATTGATGTGTGGGACATCAATTCCGCATAAAGGGCAAATAATTTCTTTTTTTTCCATTTATTGTTATTTCAAATGTTAAATTAATATTTTAAAGATGTAATCAATGTCGTATTTTGGATTTTTCCAAAAGTTCAACCTCAAAATCCGAAAAAAATCTTCGGATTTTTCCGAAAGACGATATAGATAAATTATTTTCAAATGCCAATTGCGTGTTTTCTGTAATGATTTTGTGGCAGTTACGACATACAGGTAAGAAATATTCGCTACAAACAAGCCAAAGGTTTTCCCTCATGTATTTATGATGAATTTCTGTGGCTTGAATTGTGCATCCGTTTAGACCTGCTTTACATAGTTTATGTTCTTCAAGGTACTTTTTGCGGATTTCTTGGTATATAAGGCTTAGTGTTTTCCGCTTATCTGAAAATTTATTTATGCTATTGATAGCTTTTTTCTTGGCTGCTGATTTTTGGGCATAATCCTTACTTGCACATGCCTTGCATCTTCCTTTTGAGAAAATGGAGCGGTCTATATGCGGGCAAGTATGCTTACTCATGCGGTAATTTTTTGAGACTGCAAACCTAAGAACTAATTTTCGAAAAACAAAATTTTAATTGAAATAAAAAAAAGTTTCCAAAAAAAATTGTTTAATAAAAAAAACCTTTTACTTTTGTCGGGAATTAAACAAACAACCATGTCTGAAATTGTAAAAATAGAACTTGAAGAAATTAAAAGAATGGTAGACACTCTTAAAACATTAGATAAGAGTTGGGCTAAAAACCTTGCGGATTTGATTTCTAAAAAAGAACGTAAGGAATTTCCTGAAACAAGAGTTTATAATATAGTAAACAGTATAGTTAAGCATCAACAATACCGTATGCTATTTGTAAAATACGCTCGTATGATAATAGACCAAAAAAGTGCGCAACTTGCAGAATCAAGAAAAGCAATACTATAAAATTCCGCAACCATGCAACCAGGCAAAACAAAGTTAGTAGCTAAAAGTTGGGAATGGAATAGTAGTCATAGTTATATGAGGGTGTATTGCGGAATTGCCAATGTACAAACAAGAGGTAATGACCCTATAACTAAAATAATTTACTTCGATAAGTTTGAAAAAGATTTATCAGTAAACGGAATGAAAAACGAACACCTATTCTATGTATGGTGGTTTAACTTAGATAGTAAAGAACAACTGCTAATATTGGCGGAATATATCAATACCAAAGAAAACAGAACATTTGAATACCAACTCAACGATAATTAAACAAACACAAAAAACAATGGAACAACAAACATTTTCAACTCCCAACAAATTAGTTTTACAAGAACTAAAGATTGATGCTTACGGTGGCATAGTAGCACCTGAAAACAGTAATGGTATTGTAATGGTATTTCCTGAAAATAAAAATGCCGTACAATTATCAGGTGATGCAGGTACAGGAAAGACAAGTACCATGTCCGCATTGCTATCATGCTTAGGTTGCCCCGATGTACCTAATGCAGTAAACTCTATTTCAGGTAATAAAAAAGCGCAACTTAAATTTACAGTAGGTGATACTGAATATACAGTATTCAATTCTAAAAGTGAATTTAGAGTAGCTATGAAAGCAGCAGATGGTACAACAATGCGGAAAATTGATGCACCAAAAGAAAGGCTATTATCGGTTATCGGTAATGTGGCTTTAGACCCATTTGAAATAAAATACAAAGATGGTGCAAAGCAAGTAGAATGGCTAAGAGGTGTATTTAAGTGGACACCTGAACAAGTGGCACATGAAAAGCAACTTAAAGAAAAAAAGAAAGAAGCATACCAATCAAGAACAACAGTAAACAATCAAGTAAAATTGTTGGTTGCGGAATTGGTGCAGTCGGGATATTTCACAAATGACGCATCAAGCAAAGTGGTGTTACCTAATGATAAGTTTAATGAATTAGTGGCAGAAAGCACAGCGTTCAACGATGATAAGACCCAAGTACAAGCGGACTACAATTCCGCAAAAGAACGCAAAGAAAAGCTATCAGCAGGTAATGATAAGTTAGCACGTCTTAATGAAGAAAAAGAAAAGTTGCAAAAGGATATTTCAGACCTTGAAGCAAAGCTAATATCTCTTAAAGCTAACCTATCTAAGACAGAAGAAGCAATAGAAAAGGGAGTAGCATTTGTAAGAGAAAATGAAGTAGCTATTCAAGAGTTTGCTATTGCGGAAAAGGCTATGATGGAATTTTCGGACAAAGTGCAGACCAAGAAACTTGTTCAAACGCTACAACAAAAATCCGCAAATCTTACACACTTTGAAGCAGAAGCAGTACGCCTCACTAAGTTAGTAGATAGCTTTGATGAACAGATTAAGGCTACAATAGCAACACTAACACCTGCAATAGCGGATTTAGAAATAATATCCGATTCCGCAATAGACCAATCAAAACCCGAAGGTCTTTACTATAAAGGTAAAGCACTTAATATGCTATGCGATAGCGAAATGATGGAGTTCTTTATATCCTTAATAGTAGCCGCTAATGTACGCATAGTATGTATTGAGGACTTAAATAAGTACGGTAGCCAAGTATATGAAACACTAAACAAGGTTATCAAAGAAAAAGGTATCTACGTTTTTTATACAGCAATGGAAAGAAAACAAGATACTCTAAAATGGGACTTTAAATTCAATGTAGAATAAAAGGTATCACCTTTCGGTGTATAGGTTAACCGATTTTTTTAACACTCAAAAATTCCGCAAATAAAATGTACAACACTAAATTAATTTCAATAGTCGGTCTATTTATTATAGGCATAGTAGTATTAGGTATGTGGGGATGCCCTACTTATGATGTGTGGAACTCCGAAATGCAAGGCAAAGCCCTTTTGGCACATGCTAAGTATAGTAGAGAAGTTGCAGTTGCGGAAGCGAGGGCAAAGATGGAATCAGCTACTCTACTTGCCGAATCAGACACTATTAGGGCGCATGGTACAGCCATTTCTAACCGTATCATAGCCAATTCTATAACAGAAGGCTACCTACATTGGATGTTCTATGATGAACTATCTAAGACACAAAACCAAATCATATATTTGCCAACAGAGGCGGGTATGCCTTTGACCGAAGCAAACCGTTTTAATAAACAAACACAAAATCCGCAACCATGATACAATTTAAAACATTACAAAAGTCATTAGTAGTTGCGGTAATAATGTGTATATGTCTTTGCGGAATTGTCAATAACTACCACATCAAGATATTTACGACTATACTAACCGTTTCCGCAATATACGGAATATCTATTGTACTAAATGACCTATTTCATAATAACCACAATAAAACAACAGCAACAGCATGAAGGTAACAATAGTTCAAAATGGTGTGCTTTCAATAGCACTTACACCTGAAACAGAAATAGAAAAGTTAGCCCTTGCGGAACTTGCAAAAGGCGATATAACCTTTAAAATACACGACACACTATCCATATTGGATAAGGTGAACCCGAATGTAGGTGTTCTTTCGACAAAACCAATTCCGCAACCTAAAAATAGCGAAGATGGCAAAGAAAAACCCATTAGCTAATTGGGATATAATATACAAAGAAGGAGACCTAATATCGGTAAAGGTACATGGTGAAGGAGTAGTAAGAAACCCAATGGATAGCGGTGAAGATATGTTCATAATATTGGATTACGTTAAAGGCGGATTTTTCTACTGTAAATTCAAGGGCTTTACATCATGGGTACATCAAGACACAATTGTTAGACATCAACCAATTTCGCAACACTAAACTCAACTACAAGCAATGAGAGAATTTATAAACATCAACAAGGAGCAAATAACCTTCTTAGATAGCCGGTTCTATCTGCACCCACAAACAGGTGAACCTTACCCAAGTGTTACAACCATATTAGAGGCATACCCAAAAAACGCACAATTCTATGAATGGCTTAAAGAAGTAGGTAAGCATAGTGATGAAGTAAGAGATAATGCAGGTGAAGAAGGCGGAAATGTACATCGCATGTGTGATGAATATGATAGTGGGTGTGAAATATCAATCTTAGGACACAACGGTAAACCGCAATTCAAGCAAATAGAATGGGCTATGTTTGAAAGATACGTTGAGTTCCGCAATAGATTTCCTCAAATACAACTTATCGAAAGCGAAAAACACTACTATTCCCATAAACATATATTTGCGGGTACGCTTGACCGAATATTTTACATTAATGTACTAATAAATAACAAAATAGAAAAGTGGCTTATAGATATAAAAACATCTAATTCTTTGTATGCGCACTATTGGTGTCAATTAGCCGCGTATAAGGAAATGTACGAAGAAAATACAGGTATATGTGTTGACCGATACGCAATATTATGGCTGAAAACAAAAACACGTACTGACGGTGATTTTGGTAAAACTAAAAAAGGAATAACCTTTGATGCTGAATACCTACTAAGCCATATTGATGAATGTGAATTACAAGGAATTGGTTGGCAACTAAAATTTCCGCCACGTGAACACTCACATCATTGGTCAGTATTTCAAGCCACTCACAAACTTTGGTTAGAAGAACACAGAGATGAAGTACCAAGAAACCATACCTACTGTATAGCACATAAAATACAACAACAACTACAATCAGATTTAGTTGCGGAAAATTCAAGTGTCATAGAATAACAGCATTTACTTATCATTCAAATGGGTAAAACAGTACGCAAAAAATCAATCGAAATAACAGACTTGCATAAGGATATATATCAAGCCAAGATATGCCCTTATTGTCATTCTGTACCCGAAAAAGTAAGCGGTGATGTTATTTACCATAATTGCTCAACACGTATTGCCGAAAAGTTTTTTTATTTATGTCGTAAATGTGGTGCATATTCTGGTACTCATAAAGACGGCAGACCTTTAGGTAGTTTGGCTAATGAACAATTACGAAAGATAAGGATTGAAGCACATTCCGCATTTGACTTTATTCATCAAAGTGGTGCAATGGGTAGAAAAGCATCATATTCATGGCTTTCAAAGGAATTGAATATCCCAATAGAATATACGCACATTGGTATGTTTTCTATGGAAACATGCAAAAAGGTAATTCAATTAAGTAGGACATTGATATTTCAATTAAACCTAAAAAACGGACTATAACCCCCAAAGAAAGTAAAGGGGCTATTTCAGACCTTTTACTTTCTGCGGGTAAACTATCTAAGTTTAATTATGTATGATAGATAGAAGGGATAAAATTTGCAAACATTTGATTATCATAATTTTAATGTAAAACAAGTTCATTGGCGTAAGGACATTTATTCATTATGGCGACTATATACTAGTTTAACCCAAACGGGGAATAAAAAAAACAAAAGCTCTAAAATCGGGGCTTTTTATTTGGTAACGATATACTTAAATGTACTAAGGATTGTATAGTAGGCGTGATTGCCTGTTTTCGGCAATCTTACAATTCTGCCTGTGGTTCGTCAAGTTGCGAATAATCCCGCTTAATTTTAGCGGGTGCATTTGGTGCAGGTTGGGATAGCATCATTTCAATAATAACGCCTACATTCTGCTCCCCTGCTTCATACTTCGCTACTAATTCAGCATCGGATAAACCTTTAGGCTTTTCGTCTTGTTTCTTGCTCTTAGCCATGATTTACAAAGTTACGAAAGAAAAATGTAAGTTTAGGCAAAAAAACATTTAATGGCAACTATACTATATGACATTGAACAAAGAGTTTTAAATGAGAACCTTATTAGTATTGAATTCAACAAGCCTATTAATTTAATAAAGTCTTATAAGAAAACAGCAGAAAAAATATTGCCACAACCTACATCTTCGCAAGTTATTTTCGTTGACGCAACAAATATATATAAGAGAATAACAGACTATTTAATAGAACAGGGATATGCATTTAAAATACATGAAAAAATAGAGGATTCTGATATTTTTCTAACAAGAGTAGGAATGTATTTAGTTTCTTATGGCTCTGTTGAGATGTTCGAGCAGGCAAGTAATCAAAAATCAAAACCATCTGATGATATATTGGTTGCACGAGTACCTACATTAATAGCCGAACTGTCGGAGTATGGTGAATTTATTATGGTTGAAGATGAAATTAACCCAACTTTATGGGAAAAAAACAAGCAAGAATTATGCATCTATTTCATAAGCGAACATCAACGGCGGTTATTAGATGAATGGACATTGCAATACTTAGTAAAGAATGGTTTTATGATAAACAGGCATGATATAAAAGTAGTAAACAATGTATATCGGCAATTTACAGATAAGGGTAGAGTATTGTGGAATATTCCTTCTCGTTCTATCGATGATTATAATGAGATTTTAGAAAAGGAGAAATCGGAATTTCTTTTGTCTCAAAATGCCCACAATAGGGAGACCCAACGAAATAAGTTACAGTTCTTGGTGAACGTACTGCTATGCGTATGGACATTTCTTGCTGCTGTTTATTATGTTTTAGAGATTCTGCGGATTCAATATCATCTGGGATTACCAAACCATGTTTTTTTCCCTTAAAAAATCTTGATAAAAAAGCAAATAACTTTCTCATATCGTTTGTTTTTATTAATTTTGCAAACGATACAGTTAATTGTTATTAATCCGTTCCCCAACTTATTATAACAATCGTATTCTCAATTCAGTACAAAGTTACGGCTTTGTTGGTATATATTATTGCTCTGATTTTCCTATCAGAGTATCGTAATCAAGTTTCACACCTGCCAATCTTGTAAGGGCAACATCAAAACGCTCGTTGTCTTTTATTTTACGGCTGTTGTATCTGAACCCAAATTCATTGCAATACTGTTGTAA
>Ga0164296_1004236_pt1 | contig 13129 bp, 12 predicted proteins | sample GEODES057metaG_FD_113533 | JGI IMG/M metagenome (GOLD analysis project Ga0164296, IMG submission 113533) | Dystrophic lake water microbial communities from Trout Bog Lake, Wisconsin, USA - GEODES057 metaG | ecosystem: Environmental > Aquatic > Freshwater > Lake | place: USA: Trout Bog Lake...
AAAGAAATTGCTGATATTCTTTGTATTTCTGAAAATACTTTAGAAAAGCAAATTAAAAAAGTATCTGAAAAATTGAATGTAAAAGAGCGTCAATCTTTTACATTGAAAAGTATAAGCAAGGGGTTAGTAAGAGTTGCAAGAATGTTTTCCTATGATAAATAAGAAATAGCCCATCTCAGAGTTGAATCTAAAACTTTAACATTTTGAAATATAATCAGATACTATTTGTTCAGAATTATTTATTATCAAATTTGATACCTTCTAAAATAAATTCTTACCGGTTTATTTTTTGATGATTTATACAATCCTAACGACTGATGGCTGTGTAAGAAGCCGATTCATTCGTATATACTTACAACATACATCAGGAGCTGAAAATATTGTCATTATCTTTTTCCAAAATGATATATTTTTTTCTCCCGATTGTTAAATGATATAAGTATTGTAGAAGATATGGAGAAATTAATAAAATTTCTAATAAAATAATATTATTCGAAACCAAAAAATGTAAGTATCTGGATGAATCAAAATGATTTAATCTTTTTGAAAAAGGTGCTATCGTCAAAAGCAATACAAGCCCAAACAATATTTGGAAAAATTTAAAGAATTTCCAAGCACTGTAAGCTTTTAAATATTTATTTTCATTTGGAAGCAAAATCAAACTTATTGTTTCACCTGAATAGATTCCGAATTTCAGAGTAACTGAATGTGGCCCGGGCGCAACTAAAAATTCTTCTGCGCTGCCATTGTTAACAACACCTGCTTCTAAATCATCTATGAACACTTTAAAAGGTATCCTGCTATTCACCCATTCACTTTTGCGGCTAATGATAATTTTGCTGGACATAATTTGTAATTAGGTTTAAACTTACTTTTTGTTTATAGCAAAAAGAAGTTCGATAGTAAAGATTGTGAAATAAAATACCGTCGGTTAGTATAGAATTCAGATTAAAATTCTTCTGCTATTCATTATCCTGAATAATTATAAAATCAAATCTTTAATTAATTTTAATTCATCTTCTGCTGAATATGCATTGTCTGCCATTAAGGAGCCTGTTAGTTGGTTAAATGCGTATAATATTCAATAAAAATACAAACAACCGGGAAATCGATACTCTAAAAATTACCCTATCGATCTATTCAACTTAAACGACATTTTAATTTAATTACAGTAACCGCCTATTCCAAGCATTAGCATCTTGCAAGTTCAGAAATATAATACGTGCCGGATTAAATCCGCAGCGCCCTGCACAGAAGACTCTGTGGGCTTCTGAAAAAAAACGCAAACCGTGATTATTCAACATAATCAAATAAAAGATAGACAGTCTCTCCCACAGGGTATTTATCTTCATTTACCCTTACACTGATGATTTCTTCATCAACCATTACTTCCATTAAATAATAATGTCCGAAGAAATGCAGCTTTTGTATAATGCCACTCAACATAGCATTACCGGGTAATGCTATGGAAAAATGTTCAGGCCGTACAATGATCTTTTGTTGCTCTGTTTGCAAGCCTATGGCATTAGCCATTTTTTTTGAAATGATATGATATACGCCCAATAATCCCGCTGCATATTCATTCACGGGATAATGATACAATTCTTTCGGTGCTCCTTGTTGAATAATCAAACCATCCTGCATGATCAATATTCTGTCTGCCCATGAAAGGATATCTGCCGCATCATGTGAAACTAAAATACAAGTGATATTGAATTGCTCAGTAATAGCTGCAATCACTGATTGAATGATTGTTTTATGCTGCCTGTCTAAATTGGAGAAGGGTTCATCCAATAACAACAACTCAGGTGATGCAGTTAATAAAGAAGCCAATACTATCCTTTGCCTTTCCCCGCCGGAAAGCTCGTCTGTCCTGCGTTTTAATAAATGTTCAATTCTGCAAACAGTATATATCAATGCCGCTGCTTCATCACTTATTTTATTCTGCATTTCCAATAATTCATGCACTTTATAATTATTGCGCAATTCAAAATGCTGACTTACATAGGCGATCTTCGGATGACCCGGTAATAATTGTTCATCCGGCCCGATGACCCTTGCATCTTTAAAAATAATTTCACCGGAAGATGGCTGAATAAAACCACCGATCATTTTTAGTAATGTTGTCTTTCCTGAACCGGTTGCACCTGCAATCGCAATTTTTTCTTTTGCCTGCTGTGTGAAAGAAATATTTTTTACTATTTCGTTCTTTCCATGAATTTTAGTTAGTGCTGTTATTCTTAAAAAACCCATGCATCAAAATAAATGAATAATCAGTTATGGAACTGCAATAAATTTATTGCGCTTTCCAAACATTATTTTTTCTGTCTGCATCAACAAAAATGCCGCCATCAATTTCAATGCTGCTGATCTTCTTCTTCGTTTTTACAGTAATCATTGCTTCTTTCATATTCTTTTCCCATATAGCCGGTGTTTGATGTAAAGTATCTGTTGTATGATCTGTGTATGTAATCATTACATCAACCGGTGCAGGGAAACCACCAATATTACTCAATGGTATTTCATACCCTTTTGAATTTATTTTTGGTTCGCCAACAGCCAGATCAATATATCCGTTGGAGAAAAACCAACTGTTCCAGAACCAATTTAAATTTCGTCCGCTGATATCATTGAAAGAATAAAAGAAGTCCCATGGCATCGGATGTTTGCCATGCCATCTATCCATATAGCCATGCAAACATTTTTTAAATAATTCATCGCTCAATAAATCTTTCATTGCCAAATAACCGATAGACGCTTTTCCATATTCATTATTTCCTAATCCCGGTCCGTTTAAAATATTACCGGGTGTAATGATGGGCAGGTCTTCTTCATCAGACGCATCATTAATCCAGCCATTTACGCGAAACTGTTTGTAAAATTCAGTTGCTTTTTTCTTGCCCATATCTGCAGAGCCAATTAAATATTCAAAAGTAGTTGCCCATGCCTCATCCATAAATCCGTAACGGTGTTCATTGATACCCATATAAAAAGGAAACCAGGTATGTGCAATTTCATGTTCTACTACAAATCTGGAAAAAGTAGTATCAGGGAAACTATTATCATTCACCATCATCGGATATTCCATATCTGCCTGACCAAGTACAATGGTTGTTTTAGGAAACGGATAAGGCACACCCGGCCAATTATTCGACAACCAATCTAATGCATGCTTACCGAATTGAACCATGTAATGATAATCTTTGGCATTGTCTCTGTAAGCCGCCTGCACACTGGCTCTTCTGTTTGTGTTCTTGTCAACTATCACACTTGATGCGTCCCAATTATAATGATCACTGATGGCAACAGTTACATCGGTGATATTATCAGCGGCCCACTTCCACGCATTCATATCATTTTGTGCAGTGATATTTTTTGTTGAAAGATCTTTTGCTGTGGCAATATGAATAATATCATCGCTTGTAAAAGATTGATTGAGTTTAGCAGCATAATCAGTTGTCAAAACTTCATTTGTATTTTGTAATGTCCCCGTCGCCCAAACAATAAAATTCTTAGGTGCATGCACCGTTAATTGATAATTATTGAAATCGTTATAAAATTCCTGTGCATCAGTAAATGTCATTCTGTCCCAACCTTTGTAATCATCAAATACAGCTACCCTCGGATAAAAATATGCCAGAAAAAAAGTGGTGGAATCTAACATACCTTCTCTCCCGCTTTCAATAGATGCGTCATAATGCCATTTAAAGCTGAGTTGCATAGAATCCTTTGGCAGTAAAGGTTTGGGAAGCTTTAATGCCTGCCAGGTAAGATGACCTTGAGGCTCTGTCCAATTGTATGCACTTCCATTGATCAACAATTCATCGATATGAACACCACTGGTTAAATATGCTTCTGATGCATCTCCATTTCTTGCGGCACCCGGCTTATGAATATTGAGGATAAGTTTAATAATGGGATTTCTGATGGTATCATTACTGTTGTTAAAATATACTATCTCTTCTGTGCCATTTACAGTTCTGGACGGAGGATGAACGCTAACATCAATTTTATATTTTCCAAAATTTTGCCAGTAATTAGGTCCCGGTTTACCGTCTTTTGAACGGGTACCTTTTTCATAAGCGATCTTTACATTACGGGGAATGTATAATTCCTGGGCAGTAAGTTGATTGATCATTCCGGTTAAAACAATAATGGATAAAAAACGATGCATCATATAATTGTATTTTTTGAAAAGATAAAGAAAACATACAAGGGTAAAGATAAAATTTATATAAATGTGTTGAATAATCGGGAACATCATTTGCGCCCTGTCATTGGCGCATTCTTGCCAATCTTTTTTTTGCTGCAATAAAATTCTTTAAACCGTAATGTATTGCAAAGTAAAATAGTGAATATGCATAGGATAACATGGGTTTATGTATTTTTATATTCATCATAGAAATTCAATCTAAGGATCATGCAAACAAATAATAGCAGAAGAAAATTCATTGCAACTGTTGGTGCTGTTGCAGGCGGACAAATATTTTTATCTCCATTCATTGGTAAATCAACATCAAATATCTTCACAAATGAACCTATAACAGTAGCGCAAATCATTGATCGTTTTATTAAAGATGTACCGGGTGGTGTGTTAAAGCAAACAGTGGATACCTTGAAGTCAGGCAGTTTAGACATGCAGGTAAAAGGTATCGTTACCTCGATGTTTGCAACAGTGGATGTGATCCGGAAGACCATTGCTGCCGGTGCAAATTTCATTATTGCACATGAACCTACTTTTTACAATCATGAAGATGCAGTTGAATGGTTAAAGAATGACCCTGTTTATCAATACAAAGCCAATCTCCTGAAAGAAAATAATATCACCGTATGGCGTTGCCACGATTATATTCATCGCTTGATCCCGGATGCTGTAACAATGGGTGTACTGACAGAATTAGACTGGAAACAATATGCAGATAAAAAAATTCCTAATCTGATAACACTTCCGCCCATTTATTTAAAAGAGTTGATTAAACATCTTAAAATAAGAATGGGTATTGAAGCAGTCAGATATATCGGCGACATAAATCAAACTTGCAGCAGAATATTGATGTATCCCGGTGCTGCCGGAAAAAATGCGCATATCAGCGGAATTGAACATTTTAAACCGGATGTATTAATATGTGGTGAGATGAGTGAATGGGAAACGGCAGAATATATTCGTGATGCAAGAAGTAAAGGGGATAATATATGTTTAATTGTATTGGGCCATATTGCAAGTGAAGAAGCCGGTGCTGTTTTTTTGATCGAGTGGTTGAAAGAAAAATTTCCTTCAATTAAAGCACAGTTTATCCCTTCGGGAAATTCGTTGTCTTTTGCTTAAAGCAAAACCATCATTTACTGTATTGCATCAATATCTTCTTTGCCCCTTGTTCGGATCAAGTGCATTAAATAATGCACTTGATCCGAAGGAAACACGAACAATAGACGAAGGAAACTCTGCTGAAATAAACTTCTCTTATGCTAAAAAAAGCGATTTTCGATTTCAACTGTTGCAGGTACAAAAATTTTTCAGTACAAGACAAAGACAGTGTACAAGGTGTCATCTTGTCTCTTAAGCCGTACTAAAGCCCTATATAAGCCGTATATAAGTCGTATATAAGTCGGGGATATCTCAATAAAAAAATGCCGTCCAAAAATATTCCGGAGGTTTTTTATTCATAACTATACTAACAATCTGTATCATCCATCGCTCTGCAATTCGTCTATATTGCATAATTTTAATCTTATAAAAATCATAACTATGGCAAGCGTAGCTATTTATTTAAATTTTATGGGTAATGCAGAGGAAGCATTTAACCACTACAGAAAAGTTTTTAAATCATAATTTCCCAGTCCATTAATGCGAATGAAAGGTCAGCCACCGAGAGAAGGTGCACCGACATTGTCGGAAAGCGACAAAAACAAAGTAATGCATGTGGCATTACCTATATTAGGCGGCATACAAATAATGGCAACCGATATGCTGGAAAGCATGGGCCACAAATTGATAGAAGGCAACAACTTTACCATTAGTTTAAGCCCCGATACAAAGGAAGAAGCTGACAGATTATACAACGAACTTTCAGAAGGCGTAACAGATGGCGTTGCACCACATGATGAATTTTGGGGATATTGGGGTACCTGCAAAGATCGTTTTGGTATTCGCTGGATGTTCAATATCATGAAACCGATGTAAAGTACTATAAAAAAATCCCCTCTTATAATGAGCGTCAATCTAATTTTCTCTCATAATAGCAGGGATCATTTCAATTTTTTTTTAAACTAAATCATTGTTGCGCAAAGCTTATTTTGCTTATTCAACTTCTGCCCTCAATTAAAACAGAGCAAGCTACTTTTTTAATCTGTCAGCAATATTAAGATGATGAACTTTAGCTGTTTCTTTAGCTGTTGTATAACCCGCATCTGCATGTCTGATAACACCCATACCGGGATCGTTTCGTAAAACCCTTTCCAGCCTTAATTTTGCTTCATCGGTACCATCTGCAACAATCACCATTCCTGCATGAATGCTGTATCCCATTCCAACGCCGCCACCATGATGCAGGCTTACCCAACCGGCACCACCTGCAGTGTTCACCAATGCATTTAATATGGGCCAATCTGCAACTGCATCGCTTCCATCAAGCATCGATTCTGTTTCTCTGTTCGGAGATGCAACAGAACCTGTATCTAAATGATCTCTTCCGATAACGATCGGTGCTTTTACTTTTCCTGTTCTAACCAATTCATTAAATGCCAATCCCGCTTTTTCGCGTTCACCTTGTCCTAACCAACAAATACGTGCAGGTAATCCCTGAAAGGCAATTCTTTCTTTTGCTAATTTTAACCAACGTTGCAAAGAGGTGTTTTCAGGAAACATGTTTGCAATTACTTCATCTGTAACCGCAATATCTGCAGCATCTCCGCTTAATGCAGCCCAACGAAATGGCCCTTTGCCTTCACAAAACAATGGACGAATATATGCAGGAACAAAACCCGGAAACGCAAACGGATCGTGCCTTGTAAGTCTGCAATCACTTAAACGTTTTCCGGTTTGCAAAATACCATCTTCAAATTCTTTAGCTCTGGCTCTGATATTATTACCATAATCAAAAGTAATAGCTCCATGCTCTAATAGCTGCAACATATATTGAACATGCAGGTACATACTCTCATAAGCCCTATGCCGATATTCCGTTGGATTTTCTTCTCTTAACTTTTTTGCCTGCTCATAAGAAATTTGATGCGGCCAATACCCAATCAACGGATCATGTGCAGATGTTTGATCAGTTAATGTATCCGGAATAATTTTTCTTTCAATCAATCTTTTTAATAAATGAACGGCATTGCATAATACACCGATGCTTTTATTTACGCCTTGTAATTTATAGGCTTGCGCTTGATCGATGGCTTCATCAATATCAATTATTTTTTCATCAAGATATTTCGTTTCAATGCGTTTATCAATTCTCCATTCTTCCACTTCAGCAATTAGTGCAACACCACCATTCATGGTAATGGCCAATGGTTGTGCACCACCCATTCCCCCTAAACCTGCAGTAACATTTAATGTATGTTGTAGTGTTCCATTAAAATATTTATCCGCAACAGCAGCATAGGTTTCATAAGTTCCCTGAACAATTCCCTGAGAGCCGATGTATATCCAACTGCCTGCAGTCATTTGTCCGTACATCATCAACCCCTTCTTTTCTAATTCATCAAAATGTTCCCATGTTGCCCATTTTGGAACGAGTTGAGAATTAGAAATTAACACACGCGGTGCATTACTATGTGTTTGTAAAATACCAACAGGCTTGCCGCTTTGAATTAATAATGTTTCGTTGTTCTCTACAATTTTTAATGCTGCAATAATATTATCCAATGCTTCAAAATTACGGGCAGCTTTACCTCTGCCGCCATATACAATTAAATCATCGGGACGTTCTGCAACTTCGGGATTTAAATTATTCAATAACATACGAAGTGCAGCTTCCTGAATCCATCCTTTGCAATTTAATATGGTGCCTGTTGGTGTTTTGTATTTAATGGCATCATAGCGTTGTGCGTTGGTTGACATAGCAAGAAAATTAGAACACTAAAAGTAGAAGTAAAAAAATTAACCGCATCAATTGCATCATTACATTGTCAATTCTTCATAAGCACCCTGCAATTCATTATAGGCATGTTGATCTTTGGCTGCTTTGGCAGCGGCCATTCCTTTTTCATACCACTCAATAGCAGTATTCGTTTCTCCTGTTTGTTCCAATAATTTAGCAAGATGATAATAAGATCCGATGTAATCAGGCGAATCTGTAAGAATGGCTAAGAATAATTCTTTTGCTTTCAAATGCTCATTGATCTTCAGGTATTCCAATGCCAATGCGTGCCGCAGAAAATTATCTTTCGGATGTTGTTCAAGGAATTCTTTCAGTTTGGCTATTCTGTCCATTATTTTAAAAGATTTTTTACACAAGATTTTGTTGCAATAAAAACTCTGCTATATTTGCAATTAGTTGCATAAACAACTAAATAAAAATCTCGTCATGAAAATATTAGTCTGCATCAGTAAAACACCGGATACCACATCAAAAATAGCTTTCAAAGATGGCAATACCAAGTTTGATGAAGCGGGTGTTCAATGGATCATCAATCCATATGATGAATGGTATGCATTGGTAAGAGCATTGGAATTAAAAGAAAAAGACGCTTCTATCGTATTGCATTTGGTAACAGTTGGATTAACTGATGCTGATCCGATTATCAGAAAAGCATTGGCATTGGGCGGAGATGAAGCCATTCGTGTAAATGCAGAAAGCAGTGATAGTTATTATATCGCCGCACAGATTGCGGAAGTGGCAAAACAAGGAGGCTATGATTTAATTTTTACGGGAAAAGAAACCATCGATTATAACGGATCATCCGTAGGTGCAATTGTTGCTGAATTAGTTGATATGCCTTACGTTTCATTGGCTACCAAATTTGAATTGAATGGAACCACTGCAACTATTAACCGGGAAATTGAAGGTGGTGAAGAAGTGGATGAACTGAGTTTACCATTGGTAGTGAGTTGTCAGAAAGGAATGGCAGAACAACGTATACCGAATATGCGTGGTATCATGGCAGCCAGAACAAAACCTTTGAAAGTAGCAGAACCTGTTGCTGTTGAACCACTGACAGCTGTTGTAAGTTATGAATTACCGCCGGCTAAGGCAGGTGTTAAATTAGTAGCTCCCGATAATGTGGCAGAGCTGGTAAGATTATTACACGAAGAAGCCAAAGCAATATAACTACCAACCCCTGAAGAAGAGTTATGAGAATGCCATTAATAAAAATTTGTCACCATTAAAATGCTCCTTTTAGGGAGTCAAAGGGTAAATATTATGTCAGTATTAATATTCGCGGATCAGTCAGAAGGCCATATCAAAAAATCTTCTTTTGAAGTATTGACTTATGGCGCAGCAGTCGCTAAGCAATTAAATACAACTGCTGATGCATTGGTATTGGGAACAGTGAGTAATGATTTAGCATCGTTAGGTAAATATGGAATCAGCAAGGTATATCATGCTGATAATAATGCATTCAATCATCTCGATGCACAAGTATATACCAAAGCCATTGCAGATGCAGTTGCAGCAAGCGGTGCAGATATCATTATCATTTCACAGAACCAAACCGGCAAAGCCATTGCAGGCAGAGTTGCTGCAAAATTAAAAGCAGGGTTGGTAGCAGGTGCTGTTGCATTGCCGGATACCTCAAATGGTTTTGCAGTAAAGAAATCGGTATTCAGCGGTAAAGCATTTGCAACTGTAAATATCCTTTCTCCTGTGAAAGTGATCTCATTAAATCCGAATAGTTTTCATGTAAAAGAAATTGAGGGAACTGCCGGAGTTGTTGCATTGAATATTATTCCTGTTGCAGGTAAAATAAAAATCGCAGCCGTCAATAAAGTAAGTGGTGAAGTGCCGTTAACAGAAGCAGATATTGTAGTAAGTGGCGGCCGTGGTTTAAAAGGCCCCGAGAATTGGGGAATGATTGAAGATTTGGCACATGAATTACATGCTGCTACTGCCTGCAGCAGGCCCGTAGCAGATGCAGATTGGAGGCCGCATCATGAGCATGTTGGACAAACAGGTGTACAAATTGCGCCTAATTTATATTTTGCTATTGGCATCAGCGGTGCGATACAACATCTTGCAGGTGTAAACAGAAGTAAAGTAATTGTGGTAATCAATAAAGATCCGGAAGCGCCGTTTTTTAAAGCAGCAGATTATGGAATAGTGGGTGATGCTTTTGAAGTTGTTCCGCAATTAACAGCTGCAATAAAGAAAATGCACAATGCTTAAGGCAATAATGACTCTTAGAGATTAAATACTTACTGATAACAACAAAAAAATCCGATTCAATGAATCGGATTTTTTTGTTCTGCATATTTCAATAACCACGAATGCACATCGTGTGTTAATTTGATTTATTTTCGTGTACGTTATGAAGAAGATAGAATTGGAAATAGTTGCTTTATCGCACAGCATTACACAAACACACTCTTATGCAGTTGTGTTGGGTGAAGTAAATGGATTACGCCGTTTACCTATTGTAATCGGCGAATTTGAAGCACAAGCCATTGCGGTTGCTTTGGAAAAAATGCAGCCCAGCCGACCGTTAACGCATGACCTGATGAAGAATTTCATGAATGCTTTTAATGTAGAGTTACAGGAAATCATCATCAATGATTTACAGGAAGGGATATTCTATTCAAAATTGGTATGCTTTACCGAACATGATACTGTTGAAATTGACAGCAGAACAAGTGATGCATTGGCATTGGCTGTAAGATTTAATTGCCCGATTTATACTTTTGATCATATCCTGGAAAGTGCCGGTATTTTAATGGAAGACACCCCGGGTAAAAAGAAGAAAGCTGAAACGGTTAGTATTGAAGAGCCAACAGGTTCCCATGCCGGCGAAGATTTAAGCTTATTAAGCCTTGATGAATTACAACACTTACTGAATGAAGTGTTGGAACATGAAGATTATTTAAGAGCGATTTCTATCAGAGATGAAATTAATAAACGCAAATAATATCGCTGATTAAGATGATTTAGAACATACGTTTTTTCTCTTTTATTCTTTCATCATAATCAGAATCAAATACAGTAATCTGTGATTGTATTTCCTAATTGTAAAATAAATCTTGGATTAAATATTATTCGCAAACGCGAAGATGGTTATCATGATGTAGAGACTGTTTTTTATCCCATTCAAATCAATGATGTACTTGAAATCATTCAATCAGAAACGAAAGATTCAATTGAAGGAGTTCAATTCACTTCATCCGGTTTAACGATTGATGGCAATACATCCGGCAATCTATGTGTTATAGCATATCAACTTTTAAAAAAAGATTTTCCTTCGCTCCCATCTGTCAAAATGCACCTGCATAAGCATATTCCTATGGGTGCCGGATTAGGCGGCGGCAGCGCAGATGGTGCTTTTGCTTTGAAATTATTGAATGATAAATTCAAACTCAACTTATCAAAAGATCAATTAATTAATTATGCATTGCAATTAGGAAGTGATTGCCCTTTTTTTATTATCAATCAACCTTGTTTTGCAAGTTCCAGAGGTGAAGTAATGGAAAATATTGCAATAGATTTATCAGCATATCAATTTGTAATTGTTAATCCTGGTATTCATGTTTCTACTTCGTTGGCATTTAAAAATATTACCCCAACTATTCCTCATCAATCCATCAAAGAAATGATTCAGCAACCGGTTGAAACATGGAAAAATTTATTGGTGAATGATTTCGAAAAAGCCATAGCGAAAGAACATCCAGCAATCAACGAAATAAAAGAGCATCTCTATAGCGCAGGTGCAGTCTATGCTTCCATGACGGGCAGCGGCAGTACCGTATTCGGTATTTTTACAAAAACGCAAAAGTCTGCACTGGTTTTTCCTGAATCATATTTCGTACAAACAGTTTAAACTGTTTATTGCAAAAACGTATCTTCATCCCAATGAAATTATTGCTAAAGCCGATACAATTTATTTATTGCATTTATGCTTTTCTTGTTTTTGTATTGATCATGTTTTTAGTATTGCCTTTTGTATTAATCGCCTCAGCATTTGGCATTAACGGAGGAAATTTCATTTATCAGTTATGTAAATTCTGGGCAAGGCTTTGGTATTTGTTTATTGGTATTCAACATATTGAAATATATGAAGCGCCGCATAACAGATTGCGGCAATATATTTTTGTTGCCAATCATATTTCATATATGGATATACCTGCAATTGTTGCATCTATGCATCAGCCGGTAAGAGTGTTGGGCAAATATGAAATGGTTAAAGTGCCTTTTTTCGGATGGATCTACAGAGCAGCAGTGATATTGGTTGACAGAAGAGATGCGGAAAGAAGATCAAAAAGTGTAAGAGCATTAAAAGCAGCGGTGGGTCATGGTATTTCAATTTTCATTTTTCCTGAAGGCACATTTAATGAGACAAAAAATTACCTGAAAGATTTTTATGATGGAGCTTTCAGAATAGCGATTGAAACACAAACCCCCATCAAGCCTTTGCTGTTTATTGATACCATTGAAAGATTGCACTATAAAACTATTTTTTCACTCACACCGGGAAAATGCAGGGTAATCTATTTAGAAGAAATTCCGGTAACTGATTTTACAATGGCAGATGTTGCTCAATTAAAACAACAAGTTTATCAGGCCATGGAAGATGGATTAAAAAGATATTCTGTAAATAATTAAGGCCGCTATTCTGTAGTTAAGCATTTATCTTCGTATTCTTTCAAATGCATCAATCAAAACAAACAAATAATCTATTTAATTCAACAACACAGGCAGTAAATTACTGTGAGGTTATCATTCCGTTAGCACTCCCCTTTACGTATACCTGGTTTATTCCTGCACATTTATCAGACGCTGCAAAAACCGGAACAAGAGTTGAAGTTCAATTGCGTAATAAAAAATATGCAGGCATCATCAAATCGGTTCATCAAAATAAGCCTTCCTCATTTGAAACAAAAGAATTATTGAATGTACTGGATGATGAGCCATTGGTATATCCTGCACAATTAAAATTATGGGAATGGATGGCCCAATATTATATGTGCAGTGAAGGAGAA
>Ga0164296_1004237_pt1 | contig 13127 bp, 22 predicted proteins | sample GEODES057metaG_FD_113533 | JGI IMG/M metagenome (GOLD analysis project Ga0164296, IMG submission 113533) | Dystrophic lake water microbial communities from Trout Bog Lake, Wisconsin, USA - GEODES057 metaG | ecosystem: Environmental > Aquatic > Freshwater > Lake | place: USA: Trout Bog Lake...
TCTTCGGACGATTGAAAGTCTTCTGCATTTCTTCCCGTGACTTCTTGAGGTCACCTTTAGTCTTGAACATCGTGTCGATGTATTTGTGGACAGCTTGTCCGTACACGATGGCTGAGGATGTTGCTTTCTCACGGTATCCGAGATGGACAGTACGGTACCAAGAAAGAAGGCAAGAGGACTGAGACAGGGACGATGCGTCGATGTTGATGATTTGTTTAGGCATTGCGTTTTGCTTTCATTTTGGTCATTGTTTTGATGTCGAGGCCAAGGTCGCCAAGGCCTAAAGCTTTCAACCGGTCCAGCTTGTTCTTCATAACAGCACGTTCTTCAGGAGATACGAGCCGTTCTTCTTTGGAGGGCAATGCCCTAGGTGCAAGCTCAGGACGGGTGATGCAGAAGTATGGTTCGAAATGTTTCCTGAGTTCGTCATCTGTCATCTTCTCTAGTGTGTCTGCATCACACTCTAACAGCTGGGAGAGGGTCATGTATTAATGACTTTGATGGTTGTGTGTGTTATGTTAAACGCAAACTGGTCAAGCCCAGCGAACTTCTTCTTGATAGCTAGGACTTCATCTCTGGTGAGGGCAAGGTCCTCTTGGCAGAACTTGTCACCTGCTTTACTATTGTCAATGAACAGTTCCAATTCCCGTTGCCAGTTCTTACGTGTAGGTTGAATGACAGGAGTAGGCGACGGCTTGATGACAATCTTCGGAGCGAACTCCGGACGGAGGGAGATGATGATGCCACGCTTCTTCCGGTACACAGCACACTTCTCAAGCCAAGAAGCATACTTGAACTCTGGGTCCATGAAGTCTTTCAGGTAACGGAGCGAATGATTGACACGGAGGTACAGGGAGTTCTCTGAGATGTTGGACCAGTTCTCATACAGGTACTCAACATCCTGATGGTCAACCATCATCTTGTCTAGAGCATCCTTCATCATCCCTGCGTACGATTCATTGTAGTACGATGAGTACGACTTACGAGACCAACCTTTCGGACGGCTAGATGGTACTGTGGCATTGACAAAGCGCTTTGCTTGCTCTTTGGTCATGCGTACTGTTACATATTCTGTGGAGTCTGACATAGTTGTTTCTTTAAATTTACTCGTGGTCCAGAGTTCTTGGAACTTACATTCTGCCCCAATGTACCCTGCACACGGTTGTAACCTACGGCACTATCGTCACTGTTACTTAGACTGTACGATTAAGCAGGCAGAGTATTAACGCTCTGCCATCGTCATACCTGTTCCCAGAACAGTCTGGTCATACTCTCGTAGATGGACTGTACAGGAACAAGAGCCTCTTGATTGCCCCTTGCCTTTGCAAGAGGTTCTTACATTGGAGGCAAATTAAAGACTACGTTGATGGCGGGGATTTTACCCGACCCTCCTCCGCCTCGTGTAAGCGAAGGTATGCTACTCAACAGGGGAATCACGAACAACCCTGTCAGTCAACACCAATACCAACGTAGTCAAATTGTGTCCCGATATGTGGACTACGGGACTGTCTTTAACCTAACCATGCTGTTCGCTGCACGTCTACAAGCCAAACTCTTTACTGGTCTAATTGGACTTTCTTATAAGCAATTTTCATGCCAACTGTTATTAGTAGTTAAGTTGCTTCTAACCCAATAGTTCAACTAACTTCACCGAAGATTGCGAACCGACGGATGTACTTCTGCAAGGAACGAACATTGTGTTCCAACGATAGGTTACCTCCTTGAAGCGAGGGCCAGTACTTAGCATAGAAGTCCTTGCCATGTGGTATTGAGTTGCATATGCTCTCGACATCACAGAGGCGGTCCCTCAATGGCTTGACGACGAACTCAAATGTGGAGATACGAGCATACAAGTCCTGACGGAAGTGACCACACTTGACTGCTGTTGAGAGGTTCTTGTTAGTGGCGAACACAAGACGACACTTGATTTCTTCTTCGTTGTTCGCCCCTACTTTACGGATGCGCTTGTCCTGAATCGCTCGGAGGAGTTTGCCTTGTACAGATAGGGGCAACTCTCCAATCTCGTCCAGAAATAGTAGACCACCACCTGCTGCTGACATCAGTCCGTGCTTCGTCTCGTCTGCTCCGGTGAAGGAACCTTTGACATGACCGAACAGTTCTGACTCGATGAGGTTGTCAGGTAACCCGGCACAGTTAACAGCCAACGACTTGCAGCCCTTCTCTTCTTCACGGTCACCTATAAGGGAACGGCTGAGTAGTTCCTTACCGGTGCCGGTCTCTCCTTGAATAAGGACTTCGTCATCATGCTTAGAAAGAATCTTCAGGCGTTCTTTCAGAAGGATGGTCTCTGGGTCAATGGTAATGAACCGCTTCAACCAAAGCTCAGCACCACGAGCTAAGTCTTTGAGTTCACCATTCACAATCTCGTAACGTAGTTTGTGCTGATCGATGAGTCCTTGAGCTACGTCAGCACAACCTGCTATCAGCAACTGCTTAAGCTTGGCTTCTGAAGGAGGAGCAACTTCTTGCTTCTCTTGTCTCTGGTACGGTGGTTTGTATCCTGGATAGGGGGTCATATTCTTATTTCCTTTTGTTAAAGATTCGTTCGTTCCATGCCTTACGGAGTGCAACAGCCTTCTCGCCTGTGAACACTGCTGTATGATTTGCCGTCAACTGGAACTTGATGACAGCAGTCCACTTGTCTAGCAGACTTCTTTGCTTAGCATAGTCCACTAGGAGGGTACGAGGCTCTACTCCGAAAGCATACTCCGTTTCGGACAGAGCCTGACCACGAACTGTTGGAGCTATGGGCTTGAGTTCTGAACATTGGCCGTACTGATTCTTGTAGTAGAATGTTGCCCACTGAACTTTGGAGAGGTCCAGTACAGTACGGTTTGTTTGGTTGGGTGGTTCTGCTAACATGGTTGCTCCGTCTCATTACAGTCGTCATCAGGATATTCTTCTTCCACTTCCCGTTCTTCCATTGGCTCATCATGCCCAAGGAGTGTTCTGCCTAGGCGGTCAGCACAACCTGCTATGTAACTATCGTGTGCTGCTGCAAATTCAGAGCGGTTCATTTCTTTTCCTTGGTTAAGGCGGGGGTGGCCAGTTGGTTCTCCTGCTTCTTGAGGTCATGCAGTTGATAGGTCAATCGCATCCCGATAGCTATGGATATCATTGCAATCCAAAGGGCAAGTATGCCACGCAGTCTGTTTGTGTGTTCCATAGTTAGTATCCTTTCTCTCTAAACCCCACGAAGATGGGACTCCTAGGATTGTCCTTCTCACCGTGGGGTTTGAACTTGATGGTTATTTGTTTACCGATGTACGCTTCTGGTTGTTGCCAGATGCGCTTCCTAAGAATGTCTGTTAGCCCTACTCCCGTACCGACAGAGTAGGTGCGGCCTTTCTTGTCCAGTACTTTGAACGCTCCTAGTGTGTCCTTGCCATACAGATTATCTTGACATGATGAACGGTCCATCATGCCTACACCATTACGCTTGGCACGATTACCGTTCTCCATCTGTTCGTCCAGTGCGATGACAGTTACTTCTTCACGAATGTAACGACAGAGCTTGACTAGGTACTGTTCTCTAAGAGTTGAACGCCCTTGCTTGTATGGACTGTCAGGTGTACGGAAACACACACCTTCGTGGCCTTGAACTTCGTAACGAATGAATGTGTCAAGCAACCCTTCTGCATCGTAACAGATTTCGGGGAGATGAACTATAACGTCATCATGTTGTTCAACCAAAGCTTTCATGTGCGAATGGGCTTGGTTAATGCGGTCTGCATACTTGTATTCTCCAAACCAATCCAACACATGGAACTGAATCTTGTCTGATTCAGAATGCTCCCTACTCATTACAATGGACTCGACTTCATCGTATGTCAAACAGGGATTCCATAGTTCCATGTCGAACCCACCCGGTAGATGGGCTGCTCGTTCGCAGATAGAACGGTTAGGTATCTGCTTAAGGGTACGAGAGAGCAGTGTCTTGTTCAGACGGAGTGCCCTGATTCCGTCTTTCTTGACTGTGACAAGAACAGGATACTTAAGCTTCTTCATTGCTGCAAGTATGTTCTCGTTGGTGTGTTCAACTTTCGGTGGCAGCAATGATGCTGCTAACATCGGTCTTTTAAACATATGCTATAACTTCTCCAATTGTTGGTTTCATTCTTCATCCTCCTCATCGTTATCGTTAAGGCTGTCGTAGTCAGTTCCTTCAGCCGGTGCATTGGCATTCATGTCAACCTCTGACAATTCTCGGAACGCTTCCTTCTTGACCCCACCCAGAACAACATCCTGCCACGTCTCTCTCTGACGCACAACCCGAGACAGGCACTTCAGTTTCTGGCTGACAGTCTTAGCTACTTCTACTTCAACAGTCCCCGAATAAAAGACCAGGAACTGTTCAGAGTCAGACAGACTAGTGAGTCGAGGAGTACGGCCAAGGCCCTGCACCATTTCCATAGCAGAGTAAGTAGGTGCAACAAAAGTCCGACGGGGACGAATAGGTATAGAAGGAATGTCTTCAGTATATACATAGCCATTCTTCTGTCGTCTACACTTCTGCTTTGTAAATTCATCAGTGTGATGCAAAGACAATCCAACACCGCCAGCCCTGAAAGTATACATACAATATAGACTGCGGCCTGATTGAAAACGGTCGATTTCATTCTGTCGGTCCTCCTTTGATTGACTGCCCAGCTTGAGATGTTCAGGCAGATGTTCCAGTTCCCGCTCTTCGATGTTGTCCAGTTCCAACTGGGCTAACAGTTCGTCTACGTCAATGCCTGCTTCTCGGAGGGCATCAACCTTGTCCATGATTTTCTTCTTCTGCTTCTGCTTCTTGCTGAGGTCTGTTTGACCTCCGCCCCAGATGAGGGAGACGAGGTCCCGAGAGACACCATACTTGTCGTGCAGTATCTTCATGATGGAGATGATAGTCCCCTTGAACTTGACAGCACAGACAGCAGCTTTGCCGTCCTTCTGTACGGATTCGAACATCTCCCGTGCTAGATAGTTAGCACGAAGCTTCTCTGCTTTCATGCAGAACCTCTGCAACCGGACAAGAATCTCGAACCTCGGATTCATTCCACCATGACCTTCTTCAAGCCCTGCTTTCTCAAGCTTGGCTTTCTCTTCCAGATACTCTTCCCAAGCTCTGTTGTACTCGTCTCGTTCTTCTGCTGTCTCGAAACGAATCATTCGGATTTTGTTAACGGCATCAAACTGCGGACGTACACCCCTGACCTGAACAATCCAAGGGTCGAGGTCCTTCCTCAATCGTTCAATCGCTGCTTCGTTATATTCTTCAGGACGTGAACGGTCACCTGCTATCGACTGAGCATATGTTTTCCAGTTGCCGTTTGTTAGGATTGTGGCATAGCCTAGGTCCAGAAAATCTGAGATAGGTTTACGAGTGGAGACAGCAAAGCACTTCGCTTCAGAGACACGAGTGAACGGAGTAGCAGAGACGAACAGCTGGGCCGTACCAGGCACATCATTATATGCTGCTGCGATGTTGTGCTGTTGAGTCCCTTCATTCTTGAGAGCTTGACACTCGTCCCATGCGATGAAGGCAGGAGCAATAGGAGCTTTCCATTTGACGACAGTCTGTTCCTGACCGTTGACAATGACTTGGTCTGTCTTAATCCAGACAGCACCAGCCCGTGAACGAAGCTGTTCAATGTTGAGAACTTCAACACCGTCCCGTAACGAGAGGCCGAACTTAAGGAACACACGCTTAGTCTGTTCAACAATGGAAGCACGAGTCACGTTCAGATACTTGGTCGAACCGAATGTCTTGTCGTCGGCCCATCCAATGTCGACGAGGTAACGGATAGTTGCTGCAACGATGAACGTCTTACCTGTACCGGTTGCTGCTAACACGGCAACTCCGGACTTGACAACATTACGCTGCTCATGTTCAGGTAGTACGGCTATGAGGGAATGCCACTTAGCTTTCAGTTCAGCAACAGTGGGGCATGTGGCTACATCAAATCCAAGGAGCTTGTCTAGGATTTCTTTGACCGCTTTCTTCTGGAACCAGAAGAGGGAGAAGCAGGCAGAGTTAGCTGGGAGTCCGTAGTCTGATGTGTTGAACTCTGGTTCGGGTTTTGGAGGCTCAGGTACTGCTGTCAGAACGGGTACCGCGACTGGAACCAAGATGCTTGGAACGCTAGGTGCAATATTGGCAACAGCTTCTTTAACAACCGCCGCTGGCTTATTGATTTTTTCTTCAAGTGCTGCTTTAAGTCCGGCGATGAACTCTTTAACTTCGACATAATTATTAATTGTTCCTGACTTCGCTCCTTCTAACGGACGACCTACAATCTTGTATGCATCATCCCAAGTCTTGAGACGCTTCATACTCCATTCAGAAGCAACTTGATTACACAGTCGCTTAAGCTGGTCCCGTTGTTTGTCTGCTATTGTTTTCATTCTCGAAGTCCTTTCGGCTGACGCTTGCTTGCTGTTATGTTGTTACCTTCCATACGAAGCAGATGGTGTGACTGACGTGACCGATAGCGGTTGATTTCTTCTTCGGTCAGTGGTTTGTTATTCTTGATTTCTTCCAGCTGTTCTGGATTGTAGAAGAATACTTTCTTTCCGTTAATTGTTCGGATGTCTGGTTGGGTGTTCATTTGGTTCCTTTTATTATTTCTTTCTGTTTTATCCCAGCGTGATTGCTGGAAAGTTATTCCTTCCAAATTTCAAAATGCGCTTCAATCATTTGAATCGCGGCGGCGTATTCCTTTCCGTGTTCGTTGTCGCCGTGCTTCTTTTTGAGCGCGGCGCAGAATTCATCAATCGAACCGGAGAAACATCCTGTCACCAAATGTATTCCTTTCTCAGTTGATACCGCCATCAACTGCCGCTGGTCGGAACCGAGCGGCCCGACAAAGAAGAACGGGCGCGGGCCCGTTATTTTTTTGTCCGCGAAACTGCTGTTGTCGAAAATGCTGCTGTAGAAACGGCAGTTGTCGAAAATGCTGCTGTAGAAACGGCTGTTTTTGAAACGGCTGTTGTAGAAACTGCAGTTGTCGAAACGGCTGTTATAGAAACTGCCGTAGAAATGGCTGTTATAGAAACGGCAGTTATAGAAACTGCTGCTGTAGAAACTGCTGCTGTAGAAACTGCTGTCGAAACAGCAGTTGTAGAAACGGCTGCTGTCGAAACAGCAGTTGTCGAAACGGCAGTTGTCGAAACTGCTGTCCTTGCAGTCCACTTCAATGTCGGAAAAATCTTTTCCCGACAGATCGGCTTCGTCGAACTTCTGGCCAGCAGTAACCGCCGCTGTGAACGCCAGCTTCCAGTTCTCGCCTTCCAGCGTGAATAGCAGCTTGCCAGCACTCCACGATTTGATCTCGTATTTCATAGTTTTGTTGTCAGTTTTTCACTTTATTCGCCATAATTCAAAACATTCTTAGCCGCATTCTCGGCGGCGGTTTGGTGGTTGGTCATATTAATGATTCCATTTAAAGGTTGTGTCGCCGGAGGGAGAGACTTCCCAGTGGGCGGCGTGGTGGAGAACGGCTTGGGTTTCATCAGCGTGCGCTATGGAGAAGAAAAGGCCGACTCCCATAACAATCGCTCCGACAATAAACCCAATGATAAATACGGTAAAGATTCCGTCATCTTTCATACCCCTCCTCCACTCCGCAGGGTGTTCCGTCGAGGAGAGTCCAGTTATTAAGAAGTTCTAGGTGGTTGATTTTGGAAAATATAAGAATCAAAATCACGTTTTCGTCATATTTAGATTTCAAAATAACCGGCCCCTTCTCAACCAGCAACTTCGCCAGTTCCGCTTTCGTCCAAGGGCGGTATTTAACCGGCGTTTCGTCGAGGATGAGGAGGTCTCGCTCATGGTTTTCGCCCTGTATAAGATGTCCGCTTTCGGTAAACCAGTAAAGGGCATTACCAACAAGACTAATGACAGGATAAACATCCGGCACATCAGTCGCCAAGATTCGCACTGGTGTATGTGTACCACGCGTCACGCACTTGCACTTGCCAATGCCGCCGCGCTTTTCAAATTCAGATATGCTAAAGGGGATTGTTTTCATGGTTACTTTTTCTTTTGGTTAATAATGTATGCCACGCCCAAGCCAATGAGCGCGACGGTTGAAGGTTCAGGGACGGAAGGAGCATGGGCAACCTCGGGACCGATGGGTTGCGCGGTGATGGGGTCGTGATGCTTGATAGTGGAACCAAACAGGCTGCCAGAGAAAGGGTCAGCTGCATGACAACGAATGGCTAAGCAAGCTGCTGCAAGAATGGACGCTCCGATTAGGACACGCTTGCACGCTTTATGGACTGTTCTTTTCTGTTGAAATATCACACCTTTGTAGATTGTTTGAAGTGTTCATCTGACAGACGCTTGAGTTCTTGAAGCTGAGCAATGAACTCGTCTAAGTCACAGACATGGAGATAGTCTCGATATTTTGGAGATGGAGTATCAAAGGTTTCTCCATTCGCCCATGTTTCGATATGGGTACACCCGTCGAAACGTCTGGTTAAAAGGATGTGCTTGTCTGGTTCTGTCAGAGCCATGACGCATTCATTCTGCTGTAATGTAATCATATGTCTTCAATAGTTTTGGCTAAGTTGTTAACACCGAGAAAGGAAAGCTGTTTGAACTTACCTGCTTTGAGCATCTTGCGTGCTACTAGATAGGCACCATCTCCTTCTATGCCTGTTTCTTTGTGAAGAACACGGACAACACGCTTGATGTTTTCCTCAAGGACGAACCGCTCGTCACGTTCACGGTCAGAACGTTCCTTAGCCGCTAACCAACTGTCCGTAGAGATGCGCCAATGATGAAGAGACCACAGGACAGGATACTTCAATCTGGTACCGTCACGTTCGTAGAATTGGACATGACATATCTCAGTCCCGGAAGCTGCTTCTGCTATCTGCTGCGCTAAAGAAAGTTCGATAGGGCGATAATGATTATCACCTAGGAGAAGGGAGACGAATTGCGACAGGGGTATTGTTATGGTTCTCATGTTTGAGGAACTCCTTGCTTTAGGATGTTCTGAATAGAACCTAGTAGGTAGGGAGGCATACTCAGTGTACTGAGGAACTTTAGAACCTCTTGAGTTCGTTAGACTCAATTTGGTAAGCAGCTTTCTATACTGCTATTAGTTACAACCCACTGCGTTTACACCTACTAGACTCTATTCAAAACGCCTCCCTGTTTATGGCACAGGGAGGCAGAAGCCATCCCTGCATTAGACCGCTTCCACAGACGGAGCAGCATCAATCTGCTTCGTCTTACGGCTACGGGCTTCAATCTGGTCCTTGATGTACGCAATATCCTGCGCAATCTTCTTCATCTTGGCACCCTGATTGTTCTTCCACGCGACCAACTGGTCGATGTCATCACCATCCGGCATCGTATCCAGAAGGCGACTGTTTTCCAGCTGCAACTCTTCCCAGCGTTCCAGCAATTCCTTCTTGCTGGCAGAAGCAGAGGTGAGTTCAGCAATCGCACGTTGGAACTTGCTGAAGTTCACTTCACCGGTTTCGTCATCCACATTACCGAACCAAGCTTCTTGGAAGGTTTTCTTGGTCCAGCTCTTCAGGATGTTCAGGATAACAGTATTACCGTAGAACGCGGTAACTGTCTCCCAGCTTTCCAGTTCCGGCTTCGGAGCCAGATACTTCTGGTCGATTTGGTCACCTTTGATGACCTTGTATTCGTACAACTTGACCGAGACACCGTTGCGTTCGATAAGACCAACGGGTTCAGCGGACAGAGTCACTTCAGGTTTCTTCGTTTCAGTTTCGCTCATACTATTTGTTGTTTGTTGTGTTAGCTGCGTTTTCTCTTGCCTTCTGAAACAGCACTCGCTGCTTCTGGCGAAGTGAAATCTATATAAGCAAGTTCCATGCCAACTATTATTAGAGGTTGTGGAAGGTGCTTGCCTGTTGGGTGGGTTAGTTTGGGGCCAACTGTTCTTGCACCGGTTCAGGGATGTCTTTGACCTGAAGGGATACAATATGACCCGCACCGCGCGGGACCCATTCTGTAGCTGCTGAGTTGTTCTGCTTCTCGATGGGTGTATCACCACACATCCCGACTGTTACGGGGGATTGGATGAAATAGCCGAGAGATGTCTCCTTGATGATTGGAGCATCTTTGATGGGTGTCTTGTCACGGAATGTTACTGTTAGTGTTTGTTTCATTTTGTTCTTTCTGTTTGGTTGACTGTTAAGGGACAAATTAGAGGCCCTCCCATGCTTCTTCGTCTAAATGGAATCCACCGTCTTTCTTGAACCATTTGACTGCTTTGGGAGATGGGTTTGAAGTGGGGATGGCCCTTAATCCATTTGAGTTCGCGTGTTACAAATGTTGGGTAAAAGTCGATTTTTGAACTGCAAGTGATTTCGCTTTCGCCTGTTTGGGGACAGATGCGCCAAATGTTGCCCGTTGTATGCACAAAATACAGCCATTTCTTTTTCATATATGTAATAGAATTCGGACGTTATGTTTCCAGTTCTTGTTGCCCTTCTTATCTACTGAAGGAGGGCAATATTTGTTTGCTAAGAAATTGATGAATCCCTTGTCTATGTGATGGGTGGGATATTCCTGAAGGGCGTGTTCTACTGTCCTTAGGCAGACAGAGCGAGGATTGGTTGTGTGGACTGAGAGAATGCCATAGGGATGGGATGTATGTGAGCCACCTTCTGCTAGATAGATGGCTGCTACAAGCGCTGAGATGGTTGTCATATGTTATCTTAAAGGAATTGGTTGTAATGTTTTACCGTCAATAGGAGTCAAATGCTTGATAAGTTCTTCTTTCTCTCCCAATAGTTCGCAGATGGTAAACAGCTGCTTGTTAAACTCAAGACTTAAAACCCTGAACTTCAAACCGTCTGGTGTGCTCCAGAATGGATTTGACTCACCTAACTTTGCATTGAAGCACATTATTTCCATGACCAATGGTTTTAGGATGTCCCTAGATTTAATCAAATTGGCTTTCTCTTGTTCTGTTGGGGGTTTCATGGGAGTTTAGTTCAATTCCAGTTGATATTGTTTCAGAAGAAGGTTCAGTTCATGAAGGAAGCCTTCAGGAACATAGCCCTGCTCGAACATAATACGCGCTATCGCTTGACGGATAGCCTTGATTTCTTGGAGGGTGCTGTTCATAATTAGTTCCAAGTACGATGTTGTTCTGCAACCCGTTCGTAACCGTCGTATTCTTCTACATACCATTTGACATCTTCGGGGATTTCTACAACTTTAAGGTTGGCGACGCCACCACCATTTGCTTTCTTTCCAAGTTGTTCCACTACTTCTACCAGAAAAGGATTATTCCGTTCGATTTCGCCATAAACGGAATCAATTTGAACACCCTTTTCTTTCAGGATGTTGAAAGCTTCGTCTGAAAGGCAGAAGCCTCCGTAACATTTATTGATTACTATTTTTTGTGTTTTCATATTTCTTTAACGTATTTGGTTTTCATAAACAAAAATCTCCTTCCTACTCTAAGGGAGCAAGAAGGAGAGTTTTGGTTACGGAATGGGACGCAGATTACAGGGCCAACCGACGAACAAAGGGTTCAGTTCTTCGTAAAACTTCTCAAATCCTTCTGGTTCACCGTTCGGGTCCAGATTGAAAGCAAGAATCATCGTCAGCTGTTGATAGCTGATAATAAGGCCTGCCTTCTGTCCTGTACAGCTGTCAAAGATGGTGACAGCCCATGTGCCATCATCCTGTCCTGTTGAAGATGCGATAATACGCATATCTTCAAATGTTGCGTCAATGTGAAGCATATGTTTTGGTTGGTTTTGTTTTGTTTTGTTGGTTGTTACGAGTTAGACAAGCATTATTTGTGCCAATCTACTCAACACAACAGTCGCTGCTTTGCTATGGAATAGCGAACATGCTTTCTGTTATAGCAGGTAAGATGCTGATGGCGAGAAGCAGGACTGTTGTGGTGAATACACATACTATGATGCCGTATGTGAGGGCACTTGTTTAGTTATTGTAAACAACAACCAAAGTGCGGTCCACATTGTCTTGTTTAGCAAGACGAACAATCTTGTTTCCACGTTGAAGTTGGCAAGTTGCAACTCCCCCAAAATAAGAGGAGCAAACAACATTCCAACCTTTGCGTTTCAGGGTCAGATAGATTTGATTGAACGATTTCATTTGTTAGGATAATGAACCCATTTGGTCCAGTTTGGTTTCTGAAGCTGAGTCTCTAGTCCTGTTTGAGAGACAACACGAGACGATTTCAAGACTTGAATACGACCACGTTTAGCTGTCCGTTTGGATTGGATGCCGGCGAACAGTTTTCTATAACCTATTTGGGCTCTTTGGTAATCTATGAGATTAGCTGTTTGTTTTTCGGTCATATAACAGCATCCTTGGCTTGCTGCAACAACTTAGCAAGCTGTTGTTCACAATAGGTTTTGTCACAGTTCTGCTTGTTGTCCGTATCGTGACAGGTGTCAAAGCCAATCCAATACAATCCATCTGGTTCATGTTTTGGGGCATGGTCTCCGGCGTAAGTTAAGCCTCCGTGAACGTCACAATCAATGTAATCATAGTTAACATTGAACCAAGGATGACCTTCAGGAATACCAACATAACCATTGGCATAGCCACACATGCTATCCGGCAAGTGTGTGATAGGAATGAGTAAGGATTTAATTTTAGTTTTCATACGTTAAGTAGAACAACCTGCATGGTTGCTCTAGTTAAGGCGTGAACGATAGCAATATTTGATTTCTGAAGATTGTTCACTCGTTCTAACTTTCGGGTTAGCTCACCGCTGACTGTTATCTTGTCTAGTTATGTTTAGTGCCTTTACAGGCTACGTCAACTCGCTACTTAAAACAAGTTTGCTTGCAGTTGCTAATTGTCCGCTAGGCTTGCTGCTACAGTTGCCTAGATACCCTGTTTGAGAAGTCTCCTTAACAGTCAGTCTCTTCCATTGTTCCTTGTCGGAATTGAGTACCGCTTGCCAGCTTTAGCTAGTGGTCTAGCTATGTGATTAAGTCTGGACCGGATTAAGATGTTATCTGCCTGTTTCCCTTCTGTCTTAAGGGATGAGGAGTTAGGTCTGCAATAAGAACTTAGATATGCTGTTGGGATTGCATCCATTGATTGACACCTAGATATAGCTGTCAAGATACATTCCATCTAA
>Ga0164296_1004238_pt1 | contig 13125 bp, 10 predicted proteins | sample GEODES057metaG_FD_113533 | JGI IMG/M metagenome (GOLD analysis project Ga0164296, IMG submission 113533) | Dystrophic lake water microbial communities from Trout Bog Lake, Wisconsin, USA - GEODES057 metaG | ecosystem: Environmental > Aquatic > Freshwater > Lake | place: USA: Trout Bog Lake...
GTCTTTGGAATTAATGAAATCAAAGATGGCAAAGTTGTCGATACAGGTGAGACTTACTCAATACAAGCCAACCTCGTTATCTCGGCAATCGGTTATGAAGCCGCACACATCAACGGTATTTACTTCCACAATGGAAAAATCGAGAACGAAGAAGGTCGTGTTCTTGGTACAAATATCTATACCGTTGGTTGGGCTAAACGAGGTCCTTCAGGTGTCATTGGCACTAATAAAAGCGATGCCTCTGACGTGGTGAAGCTACTCATTTCAGATCTTCCAGAACAGGCTCGCCCTGATTGTGATATCACTTCCTTTATTCCTGCAGAAACTCAGATTGTGGATCAAGCCGCTTGGAGCAAGATTAATGCTGCTGAAGTGGCTGCGGGCGAAGCGCTTGGCAAACCCCGCCTCAAAGAGAGCTCGATTTCGAAGCTACTTGAGATGGGTAAATAAGCCCACTTCACCAAAGATTTCACTCACACGGTACTGATTATGAGAACTCTGGTGCCTTAGGTAGAATTAAGCCTCGCAGTACCTGCGCTTGTAGCTCAACGGATAGAGCATCTGACTACGGATCAGAAGGTTAGGGGTTCGAATCCCTTCAAGCGCACTTGGATTTAAGTTAAATTACTTAACGTGGCAAAGTTCCTAAACCTGCATGAGTAGGCAACAGCTTGACGTGTTTTGGTTCAAGTTCATCCAGCGAGCTGACGCCTAGCAACTTCATCGAGCGAACCATCTGATTCTGCATAATAGTTAACATTCGTTCCACACCCTCTTGGCCGCCCGCCATCAGTCCATAAAGATAGGCTCGGCCGACATAGGTGTATTGCGCTCCTAATGCTATTGCAGCTAGAACGTCAGCACCATGCATAATTCCTGTGTCTAAATGAACTTCAAGATTATTTTTCATTTCTCTCTTGACATCGACAAGCAAGTGAAGAGGGATTGGTGCGCGATCCAACTGTCGACCACCATGATTTGAAAGCAGGATTGCATCTGCTCCGTAATCTGCACATTTCTTCGCATCTTCGACCGTCTGTATTCCCTTAATAGTTAATTTGCCATCCCACTGCTCGCGCACCCATTTTAGATCATCAAAGGTCATTGTTGGATCGAACATATAATCCAGGAGTTCTCCGACGGTGCCTTTCCAATTAGACATCGATGCGAATTCAAGCGGCGGCGTTGTAAGAAAATTCCATACCCACTCTGGACGTGGAATTGCATTGATAATAGTTCTGGCACTTAAACGGGGTGGAACTGTCAAACCATTCCTGTTGTCACGCAATCGAGCACCCGAAGCTGGTACATCAACTGTCAACATCAAATTCTTAACTCCAGCTTTTTTTGCACGCTCTACTAAAGCCATGCTGCCCTCACGGTCTTTCCACATGTACAACTGAAACCAATTTGTGCCATTAGGAGCAGCGCTCACTACATCCTCAATAGATGTGGTTCCCAAAGTAGAAAGCGTGAAAGGGATTCCAAATTTTTCGGCCGCTCGCGATCCGGCGCGTTCGCCTTCGGAATGCATCATTCGGGTGAAACCGGTTGGAGCAATACCCATAGGCATGTTAAAAGTGTGTCCAAGAGAGGTTCGACTTAAATTTGCGCTTGATACATCTTGCAAAATATTGGGCTGAAATGAAATATCTAAGAATGCTTGGCGTGAACGTTCAAGACTCACTTCAGATTCAGCAGCACCATCTGTGTAATCAAAGGGTCCCTGTGGTGTGCGTTTCTTAGCTAATTCACGTAGATCCCATACCGTTAGAGCTCTTTCCAAGCGACGTTGTCTGCGGTGAATTGTGGGCACTTCAAACTTAAGCAAGGTTGCGAGCTCCTTGGGATTTGGAAATTGACGCTTGAAGTTAGCTGACACGGGAACCCTCTTTACTCTCTTGGATGACTAGTTGACTTGCGCACGATTAATTTTGGTTGGAATTCAACGCGTTGGTGTGTGTGCTTTTCTGGGTCTTCACACTCCTCAATCACCAGTTGAGCGGCAGCAAATCCGAGTTGATACTTTGGTTGAGCGATTGATGTCAGCGGAATCGCGGCGCTTGCAGCAAAGTCAATGTCGTCGTATCCGACGATACTTACATCGGCCGGCACTTCATGGCCAAGCTCTCGCAACGTTCGAATTGCACCCAATGCTAACAAATCATTGCCACTTATAATTGCCGTGAAATTAAGACCATGTTCTTCAATATGTCTGCTTAAGGCCTCCGCTGCGCTTTCCGTAGACATCTGCTCAACTCGGATTCGTTCAATATGAGGTCTTTCATTTTTTTTCTTTTCTCGAATCGAGTCAAGTATTCCCTTTTCGCGTTCAGCAACTTGAGTGATATTTTCCTCGCCAGTTAAAAGCAAGATGCGTCTATGCCCTAAGTCCCACAGGTGATTCAAGGCGAGAGCACCACCTTGTGCATCATCCACCGCCACACTGCATGCCTCTAGTCCCAACGCCGGTCGATCGACCAGTGTTAATCCAATTCCTCGGTGGGCGAAATCAACTAAATTTTTATGGGAGTCACGTGCAGGTGTAATTAAAATGCCTTGAACATTCTGACCGGCCAGTACATCCAGGTATTGATCTTCCTTTTCAGTGCTTTCATCGGTATTGCACAAAATCACGACGTATCCGGCTGCTAGTGCCGCGTCATTCACACCTTTAGCTACATCCATGAAAAACGGGTTTGAAATATCTGGGACTACTAGACCAAGAATGCGATTTTTTCCTGCTCGAAGAGTTCGAGCTGAAGCATTCGGCACAAATCCCAAATCCGCTATAGCTTTTTGCACTTTCTTTAAAGTCCCCGGGGATACGGTCTCTGGTTTGTTGAATACATTCGATACCGTGCCTAGGGAAACGCCAGCCCGCGCTGCTACATCTTTAATGCCGACGCTCATAATTGAAACGATACAGTATTTCGACCGTATATCGGGAGGCTGAAATGAGTTTAAGGAAGCTCACTCAGAAAAGGTAACGAAATTGTTATACATTTCAACGCAAAAACGATTGACGATTTCGAGATCCCAGCATTAATGTTCAGAAAGTAATTGAAACGTTTCAGTTAAAAGGAGCTCGAGTGCAGGAAGTTCTTCAGATCGCTGGTGCTGCAAAGCGGTTTGGCGGTGTTCACGCCTTGATTGACGCGAATCTGACACTATACGCGGGCGAAATCCATGCCCTGCTCGGCGAGAATGGTGCAGGTAAGTCCACACTTCTGAAGTCATTGGCTGGTGTGCACCAACTGGATGCTGGATCAATTCGCCTCTTCGGTAGGGATTTCAACGTCAGCGGAACCCGTGGCTCCCAAGATCAGGGTATAGCTGTGATTTACCAGGAGCCAAGTCTCTTCCCAGATCTTACTTTGGCCGAAAATGTATTCGTAGGTCGTCAACTAGGCAAGGGATTGAAGGTTGATTGGCGCGAAATGAATCGGAGAGCTGGTGAGCTATTTGTTCGCTTAGGGGTTCCTCTTGATCCAAGTAGGCGAGCTCGTGGACTTTCAATCGCAGATCAACAAATCGTAGAAATCGCTAAAGCGCTCTCGCTGAATGCAAAAGTTATAGTGATGGATGAGCCCACTGCTGCGCTCTCGGGGTCAGAGACTGAACGTCTCTTTGGAGTGGCGCGCTCCTTACGTAATGAAGGTGCAGCACTTGTATTTGTAAGTCACCGGTTGGATGAAGTGATGGAACTCTGTCACAGGGTCACAGTGTTGCGTGATGGTGCGACGGTGGCCACTGCCGCGATTTCTGAAGTTGATATTGATCAAATCGTAAAGTGGATGGTGGGACGAGAAGTAAGCGAACTTTTCCCCAAAGTTGCATCAAATATCGGAGAAACTATCTTGAAGGTCGAAGGACTCAGTCGCGAAGGACAATTTGACGACATCTCTTTCGATGTGAAAAGCGGTGAAATAGTGGGAGTCGCCGGATTAGTTGGTTCTGGACGGAGCGAAGTAGTTCGAGCCATTTTCGGCGTTGATAAATACGATTCAGGTAGCGTTGAATTTCTCGGCGAGAAACTGAAAAGAAACAGCCCGGGAGAAGCAATGCAGCGCGGTATTGCATTCGTCCCAGAAGACCGCAGACAACAGGGTTTGTTCATGCCGATATCGATCCTCAAAAATATTTCCATAACTATGTTGAAGACGCTAAGTAATTTTGGACTGGTATCACGTTCACAAGAATTGGCTGAAGGTGAAGAGTGGTCCAGGAAGCTCCAGATCAAATTCAATTCGATAAACGACTCCGTAGATCGACTTTCCGGGGGAAATCAACAAAAGGTAGTGCTCGCTAAATGGCTTTCTACACAACCTCGCCTACTGATTATTGATGAACCAACTCGCGGTATTGATGTGGGGACTAAATCTGAAGTACACAGATTTATATCGGAACAAGCATCAAGAGGCCTTGGCATATTGATGATTTCCAGCGAACTTCCGGAAGTCCTTGGCATGGCTGATAAAGTCTTGGTGATGCGTGAGGGTCGACTTGTTGGCCGATTTAGCGCTAAGGATGCAACACCAGAAAACGTAATCGCGGCAGCATCTGGAGCGAACTAATGAGAAAACTAATATCAATTCGCGAGTTTCCAATTTTTGTTGTTTTCGTTCTATTTTATTTAACTGCGGGTCTAGGCAATCACCAAATATTTACTACATCAGGATTACATGACATCCTTTTTGGGTCGGCCATTGTGGCACTTCTTGCAGTTGCAGAAACACTAATTATTGTTATGAAGCATATCGATCTTTCAATCGGTTCTGTGATTGGATTTTCTTCTTATCTCATTGGCAAGAATGCATCAGAGGGCCATGGATTATTTTTTTGTATGTCCATCGGAGTGGGGCTGGGCCTGTTGGTGGGTGCCCTCAATGGGCTATTAGTTGCTTACTTCAGGCTACCAAGTCTCGTAGTTACCCTCGGTACTTTGTATTTAGTTCGAGGCTATTTTAGCCAAGTTGTCGGTGGAGATTTTATTAATAGTGGACAAGTACCAAAGCTTTTAACGTCGATGGCGACACACACATTTGTGAAAGTTCCTCTATTATTTATAGTTTCACTAATTGTGGCTTTAATCGTTGGTTTGTACATGCGCAATATGCGCAGCGGGCGTGACCTTTATGCAATCGGCTCCAATCACTCCGCTGCTCTTCTGGCTGGTATCAATGTAGCGCACAGAACTTTTTGGGCATTTACCGCAGCTGGAGGAATTGCAGGTTTTGCTGGAGCTGTCTTGCTTGCACGTTATGGACAAGCTCAAGCCAATTCCGGACTCGGAATTGAACTTAACGTGGTAGCTGCCTGCGTTGTAGGTGGCGTTGCGATTGCTGGAGGCGTCGGTACTGTTTACGGAGCCATTATCGGCGCAATACTTCTCCAGACCATCGTTCTAGCTCTAGGCGCACTTGGAGTTTCACAATTTTGGCAGGGCGTAGTCAATGGAGCGCTTCTCATAGCTGCAATTTCACTGGACAAAATTCTTTCCATGAGAAGTGTGCGAACTCAGATTATGCGAAAGGTTCAACATGATTAGTGTAAAGAATAATCTAAAGCAACTGAATCAAAATTTAACCTGGGATAAAGGCGTCGGAATACTGCTTGTACTCACCGTGATTTTCGGCTGGGTTATGACGCCTGATTTTGCTAGCACAAGTAATCTGGGATTTGTCCTGCAGGATATTGGCGAAATCCTGATTATTGCTTTACCCATGACATTCCTAATTATTGCGGGAGAGATCGATCTGTCAGTCGCTTCTACTCTCTCACTGGCATCATCGACGATGGGCTACGCTTATCGAAGCGGCTTAGGATTTGGAATTGCTGTTTTCATTGGAATTTTAGTCTCAATTCTCTGTGGTGCGATTAATGGCTTCTTGGTGAATTATTTAGGTCTTCAATCATTGGCAGTAACTATTGGCACAATGGGATTGTTTCGCGGACTTTGTTTTGTCCTACTTGGGAATCAGCCAGTTAATCAGCTTCCAGATTTTTGGGCCAATCTCGGCTCTGAAAGTATCCCTCACACATTCCTTCCTTGGTCAGTTGTGATAATCATCCCTTCAGTAATAATTGCATGGGTTGTCTTACACAGGACTCGCGTCGGACGTTGGACATTTGTCACGGGTATAAGTGCCGAAGCGGCGCGTTTTTCAGGAATCCCTGATAAACGTTTTAAATTTTGGCTATTTGTGGCTACAGGATTCATGTCTGGGGTAGCAGCTTTCGTCTACACGCTCCGATTTGCGAGTGCATCACCTGACAGCGCCACCGGATATGAACTTTCAGTAATCGCTGCAGTTTTATTCGGCGGAGTATCGATTGCTGGTGGATTCGGGACAATGTGGGGAGTGCTTTTCTCCGTCCTTGAACTGGGTGCAATTCGCTCTGTTCTGCAACTAATCAATTTTACAGCTAACGCGCTCCAGATGGTCAGTGGTGCGCTCTTACTATTCTCAGTTGCTCTTCCACGAGTGATTGAGATGCTTAAAACTCGTCGTGAGGCGAGAGTTAAACCATCGGTTACCTCGTTGACCTCATCGAGGAGTGTCTAATGAAAGGAAGTCCGCAAAAAATGCAAAAAGCAAAACTCAAAGCCCTTGTTGCTGTTCTAGCAATCGGAGCTGTCTCATTTGCAAGCGCTCCAGCACAAGCTGCTGGTTCGATTAAGCCAGGTCTGAAGATCGCAATCATGCCAAAGGCTGTCAACAACGGCTACTTCACTGCATGGAACCAGGGTGCTCAGAAGGCTTGTAAGGAAATCAAAGCAACTTGCACCTATCTTGGACCTACACAAGCTACAGGCCCTGCACAGGTTCAATTTATTAACCAAGTTATTCAAAAGAAGTACAACGTTCTTGTAATTTCTGCAGCAGATCAGAATGCGATCGTTCCGGCTCTCAACAAGGCTAAGGCTGCTGGAATTACAATCGTAACTTCAGATGCAGACGTAGCATCGACTGCGGCTTCATCTCGTGTTGTATCAATTCTTCCTGCTGCAAGCGACCGCATTGGTACAGCTGAAGTAGATTGGATTGCTCAGGCAACAGGTGGCAAGGGCTCTATTGCAGTCTTGTCTGCAGCAGCAACTGCGGCTAACCAGAATGCTTGGATTGCAGCAATGGGTCCATATTTGACTTCTAAGTATCCAAATATGTCATGGGTTGGTGGAACAGTTGATAAGTCAGTTTTCTACGGAAATGACGATCCTGCTACATCAACATCACAGTTCGATGCGATCTTGGCTCAATATCCAAATGTAGCTGGAATCATCGCTCCAACAACTGTTGGCGTGCTTGCTGCAGCTCAGGAGAAGAAGGCTAAAAACGCTGCTGTGCAGGTAACTGGTCTTGGACTTCCAAGTCAGATGGCTTCATACATTGAAGATGGAACTGTGCAACAAGTAGGACTGTGGAACCCAATCGATCTTGGCTATGTAGCTGTCTACGCAGCTGCGGAAGCAAAGTCTGGTTCATTCGCAGGTAAGGTAGGTTCTACCTTCACTGCAGGATCCAAGAGCTACACAGTTGTTCCTGGTGGAATTGCCTACCTTGGTGATCCATTTACATTCAACAAGTCAAACATCGAAACATTCAAGGTTATTTACTAATAGTTATCTCAACATGTAAATAATTTTGTTGCACGATGAACCAGGTGACTCACGATAGCCGCCTGGTTCATCTCACACAGAAGGGAGTGAAGTTCATGGAGCGAGTGTGTTTCCGCCTCCAGATTAAGTTATCTCGGATGGACGAATATATAGAGCGTCACGCTGAAGTTTGGCCCGAAATGAGAGCTGCTTTAAGTGAGACAGGCTGGTGTAACTATTCACTTTTTATTGATAAGAGCGATGGTCTCTTAATTGGATATCTGGAAACCCCAAATCTAGAAGCTGCCAAGGCTGGAATGGCGAAGACAGATGTCAACGCACGCTGGCAAGCACAAATGGGAGAATTTTTTGAAGAATTAGAAGGTGTTGCACCAGATGAAGGCTTTATCCGCTTAACTGAAATTTTCCATTTATTGTAGTTGCGAGCTCACCTAAGGAGTAAAAATGTCAGATAAGACAGAAGTTAAGAAGACCATTAACCGATTGAAAATTGAAACACCATCATGGGCTTATGGAAACTCAGGAACGAGATTTAAAGTATTTGGACAATTAGGTGTGCCTCGAGATCCATTTGAAAAGATTGCAGATGCTGCACAAGTAAATAAATATACTGGCGCAGCACCAACTGTTGCATTGCATATCCCTTGGGACAAAGTTGGGAATTATGTCCATTTGGCTGAACACGCTCAGTCGCTCGGCGTGAAGTTAGGCACGATCAATTCAAATACCTTCCAAGACGATGATTACAAACTGGGAAGTGTATGCAACCCGGATCCGAAAGTGCGAAAGAAAGCGGTCCAACATCTCATCGATTGCATTGAAATAATGAACCGGACTGGCGTTCAAGATTTAAAATTGTGGTTTGCGGATGGAACGAACTATCCTGGCCAAGATAACATTGCCGATCGACAGAATCGATTAGCTGAGTCGCTTGCAGAAACCTATAAGCATCTGACTGGAACTCAACGTATGCTACTTGAGTATAAGTTTTTTGAGCCTGCTTTCTATCATACCGATGTCCCCGACTGGGGAACTTCTTTTGCACACTGCCTCAATCTCGGTGAGAGAGCATTTGTTTGCGTAGATACCGGTCATCATGCCCCTGGAACAAATATTGAATTTATTGTCGCTACATTATTACGAGCCAAGAAACTTGGAGCATTTGACTTCAATTCACGTTTCTATGCTGATGATGACTTGATAGTAGGCGCAGCAGACCCATTTCAGCTCTTTCGCATAATGCATGAAGTCAATATAAATGGGGGATTTGAAGCAAATACACCGATCTCATTTGTTCTTGATCAATGCCACAATATTGAAGCTAAAATTCCAGGACAGATTCGATCGATTTTGAATGTTCAAGAGTCCGTTGCAAAGGCTCTCTTGGTCGATCAGAAGGCATTGGCCAGCGCACAAGCTTCAGGTGATGTACTCGAAGCAAATGCGGTACTTATGGATGCATATAACTCCGATGTACGACCTCTTTTGGTTGAATGGCGTGAAGAGCAAGGCTTAGACGGTGATCCGATGGCAGCATTTAGAAAATCTGGCTATTTGGAAACTATCGCGAAAGAACGGGTTGGCGGAACTCAAGCTGGTTGGGGTGCATAAATTGGGAATCTCTGAACTAACTCCGGCAGTCGATCAACTTATTCAACGTTCAAATCGTCTCGGATCGAATCCAAAGGTGACCAACTATGCTGGTGGAAACACTTCAGCAAAGGGAGAGATTCTAGACCCCATTACTGGTGAATCAACGTCTCTCACTTTTGTTAAGGGATCCGGAGGGGATCTAGGCACTTTAACGCAGAATGGTCTTGCTATCCTCTATACGGACAAGATTCATGCTCTCAAGAATGTATATGCCGGCGTCGAACACGAAGACAAGATGGTTGAGCTATTTGATTTCTGTCTTTACGGTAAAGGCGGTGCAGCACCAAGTATCGATACTTCCATGCACGGGCTTGTTGACTATGCACATGTCGATCACTTGCATCCTGATTCAATTATTGCTTTTGCAACCTCTATTGATGGTCAACGCCTCACCCGGGAATGCTTCGGTGACGAAATTCTTTGGGTTGATTGGAGGAGACCTGGTTTTCAACTCGGTCTTGATATTGCAGAGGTGGCTGCCAAGCACCCAGAGGCTAAAGGATGCATACTTGGTGGACATGGTCTAACAACCTGGGCCACCACCAGCGATGAGTGCGAAAAACGTTCATTGGAAGCAATTGCTAAAGCTGAAAAATTCATTAATGAGCATGCTGTCAAATTCCCTCTTGGCGAGTTTGTCAGCGAGTTTGCGCCGCTCGAAGAGAGTGATCGCCATCTTCGTGCGTCAAAGCTTGCACCAATTCTTAGGGGAATCGCTTCATATGACGCTCGTATGGTCGGCCACTACAACGATTCTTCCGAAGTACTCAATTTCTTGTCTCATTCGAAGCTATCTCAATTAGCTGTTCTCGGTACCTCGTGTCCAGATCATTTTTTGCGTACAAAGATTTCACCACTTGTCTTAGATACGGCCCCAGATGCCCCGATCGAAGAAGTAATAACAAGACTAAATGAAATTCATGGGGAATATCGAAAAAATTACTCTGACTACTACCAACGTTATGCCACAGATAAAAGCCCAGCGATGAGAGGTTGCGACCCAGCCATTATTCTCGTTCCTGGTGTAGGAATGTTTTCATACGGAAAAGATAAGCAGACCGCACGAGTTGCTGGCGAATTCTATGTGAATGCAATTAACGTCATGCGTGGTGCTGAATCCATATCCTCGTATCAACCAATTTCTGAGGCAGAGAAATTCAAAATCGAATACTGGGAGTTGGAAGAAGCAAAGCTTCGTAGAATGCCAGCTCCTAAGAAACTGCAGGGTCAGATTGCAATCATCACGGGTGCAGCTTCAGGTATCGGCAAAGCCATTGCTATGCGGTATGCAGCCGAAGGCGCATGTGTTGTTATCGCGGACCGAGACTTTGAAGGAGCAAAAGCAACAGCTGCGGAGATTGGCAATAGCGATAGAGCTATTGCAGTGTCGGTAGATGTTACTGATGAGAAAGCGGTCGAAGCTACTATTGATGCAACAGCATTAGCATTTGGTGGTGTGGACATTATTGTCAACAACGCTGGACTTTCTTTAAGTAAATCTCTGGTCGAAACAACTGTTCAAGACTGGGATCTACAACACAATGTAATGGCTAAAGGGTCATTTTTATTTTCTCGAGAAGCGGCAAAGGCGCTCATTCTGCAGAGAATGGGAGGCAATATCATCTACATCTCGAGCAAGAACTCAGTTTTTGCTGGCCCCAACAATGTTGCTTACGGTGCAACAAAAGCCGATCAAGCACATCAAGTGAGATTATTGGCCGCTGAACTAGGTGAGCACAAGATCCGTGTGAACGGCATCAATCCTGACGGGGTTGTTCGTGGTTCTGGAATCTTTTCTTCGGGATGGGGCGCTAATCGCGCAGCAGTGTACGGAGTGGAGGAGGAAAAGCTCGGCGAGTTCTACGCAAAACGCAGTATTCTAAAATTGGAAGTCATCCCCGAACATATCGCTGCTGCTGCTTTTGCATTGGTTAGTGGAGATTTGCCGCTTACAACGGGACTCCACATTCCTGTAGATGGTGGCGTTGCGGCTGCATTCCTGCGATAGATATGCACTATTTTGCAGCTGTAGATTTGGGGGCTACCAGCGGACGTGTCGCCGTTGGCTCGGTTTCCGCTGATTACCTCAATTTTGAAATATTGCATCGCTTTCCAAATCACATAATTCAAGATGAAGAAGGATCATTTCTTTGGGATTTTAAGACACTTTTTGAAGAGGTACTCAATGGTCTTCGTCTTGCCTCTAGGAAATATATTTTAAGCTCTGTCGCTGTGGATACATGGGCGGTTGATTACGCTCTGTACAACGAAGAGTGGGAGCAAACTGCCCCAATTTACTCTTATCGTGATTCAAGAACTGACGGCGTTATGGAGTCAATGATTTCTCAATATGGGAAATCCGAGTTGTACAAGAACACTGGAATAGCATTCTTGCCATTCAACACAATTTTTCAATTGATTGCTGCCCAGCAACGAGGAGATTTGGCTACCAATGCTCGATTCCTCATGTTGCCAGACGTAATCAATCATTTACTAGTTGGTTCTCATAGTAATGAAATTACAAATGCTTCAAGTTCTCAGTTGCTTAACGCCACTACTCGGGACTGGGATTGGGATCTGATCGAGGAAATTGGATTGCCGCGCAGCCTTTTTCCACAATTACATGAGGCTGAAACAACTCTTGGGGTAATTACTCAGCATAAGGAGCTTTCAGGAATAGATGTCGTTGCAATAGGATCCCACGACACAGCATCAGCTGTTGCAGCAATTCCGATGTTAAATCCAGAAGATACCATCTATATATCGAGCGGAACCTGGTCACTAGTTGGGTGCGAACTCGATCATCCCGTCATTTCGGATGTTGCCTTAAGCATGAATCTTACGAATGAGTTGGGCGTTGGAAATAAAGTGCGGCTTTTAAAAAATGTCGCAGGAATGTGGATTATTTCGCAATTGTTGGCTGAATGGCAGGTGGACGAACCAAAACTTTCGATTTTGGACTTGGTGCAAGAAGCTAAATCAGTTATAACTCCTGCGAGGTTTGACCCCAATGACCCAATTTTCCTACATCCTGGAGAGATGTCAGATCGAATTCTAATAAAGGCATTTGAATACTCACAAATAAACCTGTTATCGCGTGCTGAAATTATTCGATCAGTCTATGAGTCATTAGCGGAAAGCTACGCTAGGACAATAAATGAAATCAGCATCGCCACTGGGAAACGATTCACAGCAATAAATATCGTAGGCGGCGGCTCAGCCAACGACTTCTTAAATCAACTCACGGCAAACGCAACTGGGCTGCAAGTAACCGCTGGACCGGTGGAGGCGACATTGTTAGGCAATATCGGAGTTCAGGCAATACGCAAAGGCATAATTAAGGATTTGACGCATCTACGTAAACTTGTGAGTACTTCTTATCCATTAAGGCATTTTGATTCTAGGAATTAAGTTTGATCATTAATTTGTACAACGGAGATTATTTTGGCCGAAGTGATATCCCTGCTTCATAAGGCAATTTAACCAACTGATACATCGAAATTACCATCAACCCTGCTATCACCCAGAGGGCGCATGTGTATTGGTCCGCGCTTGATATGAAATCGCGACCAAATTTGAGGGCGATCACCACAAGAGATACCCCAATAATGTCATTGAGTTTGATGAAGATAATGTTGAGGCTATTTGCGTGTGGCACTAAATCAGTATCAATATCAGCGAAGGTAAGTGCATAGTAGAAAGTCAGGATGAGGGAGCGGGCACCTCCTGCGATGAAAAGCGCCACCGCAAGTTGGGCGATCATAGAAGGCTTAGCCAAAACAATGATGAAAACTATTGAGAAAGCCGACACTACGGTGAACCAGACCAAGAGTGGCTTAAGGGCAAAC
>Ga0164296_1004240_pt1 | contig 13118 bp, 14 predicted proteins | sample GEODES057metaG_FD_113533 | JGI IMG/M metagenome (GOLD analysis project Ga0164296, IMG submission 113533) | Dystrophic lake water microbial communities from Trout Bog Lake, Wisconsin, USA - GEODES057 metaG | ecosystem: Environmental > Aquatic > Freshwater > Lake | place: USA: Trout Bog Lake...
TGATGCTTGCTATCGGAAAATAATTAACAGAGTTTAAAACCAGGTTTTAGAGTTTACAAGATTCGTCTCAATTAGTTTTGGGAGAACACTCACTACCAAAAAAGAAAGAAAATGCCACGTTCAGTTAACGCAGTCGCGTCGAGAAGACGCCGGAAAAAGGTGATGGACCTTGCCAAAGGTTACTATGGTTCACGCAGCAAGGTTTATACCATTGCAAAAAACACAGTTGAAAAAGGTTTACAGTACGCTTACCGCGACCGTAAGACCAAGAAAAGAGAATTCAGAGCTTTATGGATTCAGCGTATCAATGCAGGTGCACGTCAGCACGGCATTTCTTACTCGCAATTGATCGGTAAATTAGCCGCACACGAAATTGGTTTAAACCGTAAGGTTTTAGCCGATCTGGCCATGAACCATCCTGATGCTTTCAAAGCTGTTATTGACGCTGTAAAGTAATTTATAATGTTCGTGGGAACACGAATGTTCGATATGATATAACGAAGACCCGCCGAAAGGCGGGTCTTTTTTGTTTGTCCCGATGTCCCGATGTCCCGATGTTTGTGTCCCCACAAACATCACGACGATGTCCTCACCACTATGTCCCCGAAGTGTTGTTCGTGTGGACACGAACAACGGTCACGAACAACGGTCACGAACAACGGCCACGAACAACGGCGGACGGCCAATTCAAATCAAATACATCAAATACCCCGCCAGCGCACCGCCCAAAACCACAAAAGCACTGTTGATCTTTGGGAATTGAAATGAGATGCCAAAACCTGCAATCGCTAATAAAATCGTTCTCCAGTCGAAGATGGAGTCTCGCCCCAGGTCGACACAAATAGCCACGATCAATGCGATGGAGGCTACATTGACCGTATCTAAAAAAACCGACATGGTTTTGGAGCTCCGTAAACGCTTGACCAGCGGATTAAGAAAAGCAACAAAAACAAACGAAGGCAGGAAAATACCCAGTGTAGCCGCCGCAGCGCCTTGCATGCCACCCAATTGCCATCCCACAAATGTAGCAGAAGAAAAAACCGGACCGGGCGTAAACTGCCCGGCAGCTATCGCATCAACCAAAACATGTTTTGTAAGCATGCCGGTTTGCACCAGTTCAGAATTCAGGAAACCAAAAAGTACATAGCCGCTGCCATATAATATCGAACCGATCTTCAGGAAGATCCAAAAGATGCGCCAGTTTGGCGAACTGATTTTCGTTTCAGCAAGCAGGAAGAGAGGTAGTAATACCGGCAGTGCCTGCGACCTTTGTTTCGCCAGGTGAATTAAAATACCTAACAATCCCGCACCAAACAGGATATAGGTATCATTAATCTGGAGCAGTGCCAGTATAATGCAAATAAAGCCAATTACCCCTAATTCGACAGTTTTTAGAGCTTTACGACCCAGCCTGATCATCATCGCCAGGATGATACCGATGATGGCCGGCTTGATGCCGTAAATAAAAGGCGCCACCTGTGGCAGCATTCCGTAAGATTTGTAGGCCCAGGCCAGTAGGCCTGTCAGGAATACTGCAGGTAGAATAAAACATGCACCTGCCAGCAATAAACCGCGCCATCCACCGCGTTCCTGTCCGCAATGCAATGCCATTTCAGTTGAATTGGGGCCGGGGATCAGGTTGGTTGCGCCAATCAGGTCAAGAAAGTGTTCCTGGGTCATCCATTGCCGCTTGCGGACGATCTCTTCCTCCATCATGGCGATATGTACAGCCGGGCCACCAAAGCCAAGGAACCCCAGCTTTAAAAATACCCGGGCAACTTCGCCAAGGCGCGATCTTTTATTTTCCCTAGCTGCTTGCATCGTAGAATGGGGCGGTTTAAAATTCAAATATATGCCGCCCAGGTAAAGGGTGTATTAATAACTGAATTTAAACTTGCTGAGTTTAGGCTTGTATTTCCTTTCGCGATTCAACTCCAATTGGTAAACGGTTTTTGCAAGGTCGCGCAAAAAGGGGAGGCAAACGGTTTTGTACTCGTATTTATCATCGTTATAGATATCATCGTCGTTGGATTGCACAACTGCCGATAACATGAACTCTACCTTGTTTTTGAAATCGACGATATAGGCATTATCGATATCGTAACCATAAGAATCGCCCACCTTGTTAAAAATGCGAATATCAGGGTTAATGCTCGCCAGACTATCAGCTCCGTAAAACAGAAATTTGCAATAAGCTGGATAATAATCGGGCCGCGAATAGCTGGGATATTTGCTTTCAGTAGGGAACATACTCATATAATGATAAATGAGTTGATAGTCGTCGGCGGTAAGGTTAAAGCGTTCGTTTTCGGGAAAAACTTCCGGAAAAAGCAAACGTTTCAATACTGACTGCTGGTCGGCCAGAGGATAAACATTGGATTTTGAAAAATCAAAGGGCTTCATCACCAGTTTATCATTCCTGTCGATATAGCCTTTACCCATGATCATGTTCTCTAATTGCATGACGTAATCGTTAGGGTCGTATAATGTAGGTTTCTGGTAAACCAGCTTCGATCCATTGTAAAAATTAATAGGATTGGTATGCCGGGTGCTTTCGCCGGCATCGCCAATAGCCAGGCGGCCAACGATTCGGGTTCCATTAAGGCCGTATTTTTTTAGTTTTTGGTTGATCTCTTCGCGGCTTATAAACTCGTAAAGGCGGTTGTAGGCATCATTATCACTCACCAGGAGGATTTTTTTGATGTATTGTTCGATACTCGGCAAGCCATTTTTGGCGGAACTATCTTTGGTCACCTTTGTTTGCCCTTCAAATGCACTATCGGTGATCATGATTGAATTTTTGTTAAGGCCTTTGACCTTCAGTTCGTTCAATTTTTCGAGGGTAAATATGGCGGTTGGCAGTTTTACCGTACTGGCAGGGTAGAAGTAATGCTTTGGATTTAACCGGTAGCTATATGATTTGAAGTGGGGAACATTGCGTTCATCCCGGTCGATCTGGGTGTACAGGACCTGCACTTCATTATGTGTCGGGTGATTTAAAATATGGTCGAACAAGTCGCGATGCGATTCGATGAGGTTTTTCAGAAAAACAGTATCCACTTCCTGAGCGGAAGCATATAAACCGGCCATAAGCAATAAAAAAGTCAGGATGTATTTCATTAATCATAAAGGTATTAATTAAGCCGAATATTAATAAATCCGGGTGTGTTGAAAACATTTCTGCGGATAATGAGCGCAGGGAAATTACCTTTACAACGCTTTTGGTTCGATTCATTGTTGTTTTTTGGATCGATTAAAAGGGAACCGGGTGTAAATCCCGGACTGTCCCGCAGCTGTAAGCTCCAAAAACCAAAGCCCATTCATCGCCACTGATCCGAGACGTCCGGAACGGGAAGGCAGGGCAGAGGGGAGTAAGTCAGAAGACCTGCCAGAGCCATTATATTATTCATAGCTTTCGGGGATTGAGGCTTGAATGTGAAATCTGCAACTGCTGTTTCCATTCCAAACTTTTTGTTTCTGTATGCTGTGGGTTAAAACTCACAACAACATGAAAAAATTTTATTTCGTAGTTGCTGCAGGCCTGGGGCTTGTACAACTGGCCCTGCCGGGTGGCGCGGCCCATGCCCAGGATACATCCAGGGTACTCAACAATGTGGTGGTCACGGCCACACGTTCAGCAAAAAAACTATCAGAGATCGGTCGCGATGTCGTTATCATCGGCGCCGAACAAATTAACCGCTCACAGGGAAAAAGTCTGCCTGAAATACTGAATGTGGTACCGGGTATCACTTTTTCCGGCGCAAATAACGCCCCGGGTATAGCCACCTCCGTTTACCTCCGTGGCGCATCCTCGGGCAATACGCTAATTTTGGTGGATGGCTTCCCGGTCAACAATGCTTCTTCCATTGATAATAGTTACGACCTGAATGCATTCCCGGTCGATCAGATCGATCATATTGAAATACTAAAAGGCAGCGGCTCCACGCTTTATGGTTCTGACGCGGTTGCCGGTGTGATCAATATCATCACCAAACATGCCAAAGGGCAGGGTCTTAAGGCAACGCTGCAACTGGCAGGGGGGAGTTATGATACCTTTAATGAGTCGGCAGGCATCAATGGCAATATCAACAATACGGGTATTGCGCTTAACCTTTCAAATGGCGACTCACACGGATTCCCTGCTGCTACCGATACGACAGGTAAAGGCCATTTCAGGAATGATGATTTTCACCAGCGTTCGGCAAGTTTAAACCTCAGCCAAAAAGTATCAGAAAATTTCATTCTTAATGGTAACCTTCAGTTGACCCGCAATACCGGTCATTTACCTTACAGTGGCTTTGCTGATGATCCGAACTATGCCTATACCAACAATTTCCTGTTCGCTGGACTGGGTGCAAAGCTGCTGTTGAAAAATGGAGATCTGCGCGTGAACATCAGCCAAAACAGCGTGCAGAACAATTATACCGACCAGCCCAGTGCGATCAATTATGACACCTATGCTTACCAAATGAACAGCGGGCATATCACCGATGCGGAAGCGATCTTTGATCATAGCCTGGGTAAATACTTCGACCTGACAAGTGGTGTTGATTTTAAATACAGTTATACCCATCAATTAAGTTCATATGATACGATACAACCGGTAAGTAATCATATAGCGAGTGCCTATAGTTCTCTATTTTTTAAGGATGGTATTTTTCATATGGAACTGGGCGGCCGATACAATCATCACAGCAAATACGGCAGCAATTTTACCTATACCATCAATCCCTCAGTTTTTGTGGCCGATCAATTGAAATTGTTTGCCACATTGGCTTCGGCATTTAAGGCACCTTCGCTTTATCAATTGGTGTCGGTATATGGTAATTCGTTGTTAAAACCAGAAACCACAACATCCTACGAAGCTGGTTTTAACTGGGAGATCGTCGGTAATATTTTATCGCTGAACGCCGACATTTTTAAACGCAATACTACAGATGTGATCTATTTTAAATCGCTTGCTAATCCTCCTTACGGTGTCTACGAAAACGGAGCTAAGGAAAGAGACAATGGTTATGAAAGCTCCATTGATTTAAAATTCAGCGGATTTGCAGCCACCGCCTATGTGGCTCATGTGGTGGGTAACCTGACAGATGCTTCCGGAATTGAAACGAATATCCTGTACCGCAGGCCTAAAAATACAATTGGCGCTAATGTCAATTACCAGGTGCTGCATAGTCTGGCGCTCGGCTTAAACTACAAATACACTGGCCAGCGAATTGATGAGGGATTTAATTCGGTAACCTTTGCTTCCTACAACGCGATATTAAAAAGTTATAACGTGTTTGATGTTCATGTACAATGGACGGCAAGTCCTAAACTGACTGTTTTCGGCGATCTGAAAAACATATTCAACGAAAAATATACCGATTGGCTGGGCTATAATACCCGTGGGCGTAATTTTATGGCGGGATTAAAATACCAGATCAACTAAGAGTTTTATTTGAACAGATTAATAACTATTTTTACCAGCATAAATAAGAACATGACAATCAACAAAGTGAATTCCCGCAATGCTATATTGGTACTTATCATAGTACTGTCTGCGGCATTTAGGCTCGTTAGCGCCAAATTTCCATATGTATTAAGCAATTTTAACCCGGTAGGCGCTATCGCTCTGTTTGGTGGTGCGTATTTTACCGATAAATGGAAGGCCTACATCGTTCCTTTACTGACCCTGTTTGTAAGCGATCTGTTCCTTAATCATTTTTACAATGGACAGTGGGAGCTTTTTGATAACAGTTCCATCATGGTTTATGTGTTCTTTATCCTGATGGTTTTCATTGGCTCGCTCATCAAAAAAGCAAATGTGCTAAATGTTGGTATTGTTTCGGTTGCAGGCGTATTGCTGCATTGGTTATTGACCGACTTGCCACTGGGTAATCTTTATCCGCATACCTGGGCCGGATACATGCAATCGTTAAATGCAGCCATCCCTTTTGAACGCAATATGCTGTTAGGCGATATCGTTTTTTGCGCAATCCTTTTTGGAGGCTTTGAATTGGCTAAAAGCAAATTCACTTTCCTGCGCAGCAGGAGCGAATTGGCGGCTTAGTCTGAAAATATTAAAATTACAAAGCGGTCCCCGGATCGCTTTTTTTGTTTAAAACATATTTCTCTGTGAACTTTGAGCCTGCTCGGTGCATTCGGTGGTTGAACGATTTAACCACAAAGTACACAGAGGTAATAAACATAGAGATTTAACAGAGGAATTTGGGTATGAAGAAGATCGTTGTTTTAACAGGCGCTGGTATCAGTGCAGAAAGTGGCCTGCAAACCTTTAGGGATAGCGACGGGCTTTGGGAGGGCTATAATATCGAAGACGTAGCCACCCCCGAAGCCTGGCAACGCGACCCGGTTTTGGTGCAGGATTTTTACAATATGCGCCGCAAAGCAGTACTTGAAGCTGAACCCAATGCGGCCCATATCGCCCTGGCAAAACTCGAGCAACAATATGATGTTACCATCATTACACAGAATATAGACGACCTGCACGAACGCGGAGGTTCAAGCCGTGTCGTACACCTGCATGGTGTAATCACGCGCTCACAATCGAGCTTAAACCCCAACCTGACCTATCCCATCGACGGCTGGGAACTAAAGATGGGGGAGATGTGCGAATTAGGCTCGCAGTTGCGCGCCCATGTGGTTTGGTTTGGCGAAGCTGTACCCATGATAGAAGAAGCCGCCCGTATCTGTAGCCAGGCCGATATTTTTATCCTGGTCGGTACCTCGCTCAATGTTTACCCGGCTGCTGGCCTGATACATTATGTACCAAACGATGTTCCCAAATTCATCATCGATCCGAAGATTCCGCCAATTAAGGCAGGTAATTTCACCCGTATTGAAGCGAAGGCAACGGAGGGAGTGACGTTGTTAGTAAGAGAATTAGTTAGTGAGTGAATTAGTGAATGAGTGAATGAGTGAATTATTGAGTGGGTGAGTGGGTATTAGATATTAGGTATCTGGTATTAGGCTTCTGGTATCAGGAAGTAATTCAATATAAAAATACAACCATCCCGATAGCTATCGGGACAACCAATAAAACAAATACAACACTCACTCATTCAATAATTCACTCATTCACTAACTCCCCATGCCAACCTGCATTTTCAACTGGAGCGGAGGTAAAGACAGCTCGCTTGCTTTGTACCATTGCCTGCAAAATCCTGAATTGGATATCCGTTACCTGGTGACCACTATTAATGATGCTGCCGACCGGATTTCTATGCACGGCGTTAGGGTAGAGTTATTGCGGTTACAGGCCGAGCAGATTGGTATACCCTTGGTTGAAATACGCCTGCCTGAAATGCCGGGCATGACCGAGTATGATGCCATCATGAAAGCCAACCTTCTGCGTTTCCGGCAGGAGGGGATCACCCATGCCATCTATGGCGATATATTTTTGGAGGACCTGAAACAGTACCGCGACGAGCGCCTGGCTGAGGTTGGGATGACCGGGATCTACCCGCTCTGGAAACGCGATACCCATGAACTGATCAGCGAGTTTTTCGACCTTGGTTTCGGAACGGTCATTGCCTGCACCCAGGAACGACTTGAGTATTTTGCTGGCAGAGAGATGACCCCGGAATTGATCGCAGCGTTACCCGACGACGTGGATGTGTGTGGCGAGAATGGCGAGTTTCATACCTTCACTTTTAAAGGGCCGATCTTTAGAAAGCCCATTGCTTACAGGACAGGAGAGAAGGTGTATCGGGAATATGCTGCACCCAAAGATTCGAGCGATACTTGTTTTGCGGATACTCCCCAAAAGCCCGCCGGCTTCTGGTATTGCGACTTACTTCCTGCCTGAAACTATCTCAAATTTCATTTGAAAATTCGATTTTAAGGCTATTTTCAGCCAAAAAATGCTGCCAAATATTATTCTGTTTGATAATTTTTTTGCTGTTAATTAATTATATATCAATTTCTTAAATTATTTTAGATAAACTAATGATTGAACTAATCAATTTGGTGCAAAATCGACTAAAATACGCTCCTGCTACAGAAACCGCGATTTGCCAGCCAAATAAAATTTGGCTACCTTGTAATAGAAATCATAATAATTTATAATACAAGTATTTACGAAAATTATTTAAACTAAAAGTTATACCTGAAATAAGCTTCCTTGTAATCCTTGCGCATTTCGGCAAAACGTGCGCCGGCGGCCTTTAAAAATGCTTCATCCAGTATTTCGAAGACGCTGTTGACACCGTCGGTCAGGTCGAGTTCGGAGATTTTATAACTCTGCTCCAGAGTCCCCTGCTCCATCTTCACGATAAATTTTTGGTTCATGTATAGGATGGATATTTTAAATTCGGGGTGCGGCAGTTCGGCGATGATTCTCATAAGGTGCGCAATTTAGTTATTTTGGTTTTAACCTTTTTGCGCCTGCTTCGGCTGCAGGCTGAAGCCTTTCAGCGGGTCGGCGCCATATAAGGTACCGAAAGCTTCGATCGGTTTAAAGCGGGCAAAAAGCTCTTCGCTGTACCAGTTCTCGTCTTTGGTTTTTTGTATCACTTCCCGGTGTTCCGCCGAGCGGTAGGCAAAGTCTTTCATGCTTTCGGCATTTTCCCAAATCGAGAAAGTGGCTTGTTTATAGGCCGGCATTTCGCCGATACCAAAGGAGGTCACTAAACCTTTGGCATCTTTCATCAGGTCGGCAACTTTTGCGGCGCTGGCCCAAAAAGGTTTCATGCGTCTGAAACGTATAGTAGCCCTGGTAATAACAGCTATTGACCCGGCTTCATCCATTTTTGCAGTTGCTGAAAAAGGCTCCCGGCCATCCCATTTACCATGGCTTTGGATAGGTTCGCATAAGATGGTCCAGCTTTCAGTTTTAAAGAAGCGCCACCATTTGCTGATAAAGAAATACCGGTAAAACCGGTCAAAGCTTTCCCGGCTATCCCAGCAAGCCAGCAGCGCCCATTGCTGCCAGTCGGGATTCAGGTCAAATGTTCCTTTCTTTCCGCTGCCCATCAGCTGCCAGAACGAACAGCCTTTTTCAAAACGCATCGGTAGTCGAAATACAGCCATTGCTAGCAAGGCAAATGGAATATATCTTCTCCGGTAACGGGTAATGCTGAGGCTGACGATCATCGGTCTAAAATATGATATTAACGTTATTTAATTTACGTAAAGCGTACTTACTTTTGTTTTATGGCCGAAGATTTAACCCTGATCCGCTCGACAGACAAAAAAGAGCAATACGAATCCCTTATTCCACAGATAAAAGCATTAATAACAGGTGAGGAAAATCTTGTTGCTAACCTCGGTAACATCAGCGCCGCCCTAAAAGAGCAATTTGGTTGGTTTTGGGTGGGATTTTACCTCGTAAACCAAGGCGAATTAGTGCTTGGGCCTTTCCAGGGACCAGTGGCCTGTACCCGCATTGCCAAAGGTAAAGGCGTATGTGGATCCGCCTGGGAGCAGGCCAAAACATTAGTTGTGCCCGATGTGGAGGCTTTTCCGGGGCATATCGCCTGTAGTTCCTTATCCCGATCGGAAATTGTGGTGCCTGTTTTTAAAGGCGATGCAGTTGCAGGCGTGTTGGATGTTGACAGCGAATTGCTGGATCAGTTTGATGCGACAGATGCCTATTACCTTGAACAACTCGTAAAACTGGTATCACTTTGACCAAAATATTTTTGATCCCGGGCCTTGGGGCAGACTACAGGATTTATAAAAACCTGGAATTTCAGGGTTATGATATCGTCAATATCACTTGGATCGAACCAAACCCGAAAGATACCCTCGCTGATTATGCCCAAAAACTGATCGATCAGTATCAAATTCAATCGGGCTCGATAGTTGTCGGTAACTCGCTGGGAGGGATGCTGGCGATGGAGATCGCCAAAAAACTGGAGCTACATAAAGTCTTGCTAATATCAAGTATTAAAACAAAATCAGAAGCGCCCGAAAGTCACCTTTGGTACAGGCGGATCCCATTATACAAAATACTGCCCTCCGGTTTATTCCCGAAGTTGGGTGTATTCGTCAAATTTGCATTTGGTAAAATGAACAAGGCCGATCAGTGGTTGTTTGTTGATATGCTCGAAAAAACGCCTCCGCATTTTGCCAAATGGGCTTTGGGAGCTATCCTGCATTGGGATAACCAAACTATACCTCAGAATGTATTTCATATCCATGGCAACCGCGACCTGGTATTCCCTTACCGGCGGCGTAGGAACGCAAGGATATTGGAAGGAGGTTCACATATCATGGTACTTAACCGACCTGCAGAAATCAATGACTGGATTAAATCTTTACTTCATTCATGAAAATACCCCAATCGTTTTATCTCGGAACAGATGTTGTTGCTATCAGCAAAGCGCTATTGGGAAAGTATTTGTTTGCTTCAATCAATGGTATAATTAGTGGAGGATATATTGTTGAAGCAGAAGCATATAATGGTGCAGTTGATAAAGCCTCACATGCCTATGACAATCGACGGACGCCACGTACCGAAGTGATGTTCAGGGAGGGTGGTATCGCTTATGTTTACCTTTGTTATGGTATCCATGAGATGCTGAATATTGTAACTTCTACGGAGCGGCATGCTCAGGCAATACTGATCAGGGCCATTCATCCGACAGATGGAATTGATCTGATAATGGAGCGACGAAACATGGAAAAACTAAAGTCCAATATAACTGCCGGCCCCGGTTCGGTGGCAAAGGCACTTGGAATCGACCGGCGGTTAAACGGCCATAATCTGCAAAGCGATGTACTTTGGTTGGAAGACAGGGGATTGAACTTCAGCGAAGAACAAATTGCTGCTGTGCCACGCATAGGTGTTAACTATGCAGGGGAAGATGCCTTATTACCCTACCGGTTTTACCTTAAAGGCGACCCATACGTTAGCAAACCGAATAAATGACTTTGTGCCCTCTGTGTGGTCTCTCTGTGTCCTCTATGTTTAAAATAGCCACAAAGTATTAGACTTATGAAATGAAACTAGAACATATTCGTAATATTGAAAATGGATTTTGAGAACAGCAAGGCATTTGCCCAAAGCCTCGACGAGCAGGATGAGTTGAAAGATTTACGTAAAGAATTCCTTATACCGCAGCATGAGGGCAGGGATGCCATATACCTCTGCGGTAATTCATTGGGACTGCAACCTGTAAGGGCGGCTGCTTATCTCAACAAACAATTAAGCAACTGGCATGAGTTGGCAGTAGAAGGTTGGTTCGATGGAGAGGAACCCTGGTTGCAATATCATCAACAACTTCGGGCTACATTAGGGGGATTGGTTGGCGCACTTGAAGATGAAGTTACCGTGATGAATTCACTTACAGTGAATCTTCATTTATTGCTCGTAAGTTTCTATCAGCCAAATAGTAAAAGGTTTAAAATATTGATGGAAGGCGGTGCTTTCCCTTCCGATCAGTATGCGGTAGAAAGCCAGGTATTATTCCATGGGTTTGATCCCAAAGAAGCGATCATCGAAGTATTTCCAAGAGCCGGTGAGTATACTTTACGGACGGAAGATATCATCGCAGCGATCGGACAACATGCCGATGAATTGGCCCTGGTACTCTTCGGCGGGATAAATTATTATACCGGGCAGGTGTTCGATATGCAGGCGATTACCGAAGCCGGACACAAGGCAGGTGCCTATGTTGGCTTCGACCTTGCGCATGCTGCTGGCAATGTGCCTGCTAGTTTGCACGATTGGGGCGTTGATTTCGCCTGCTGGTGTTCATACAAGTACATCAACTCCGGCCCCGGTGGAATCAGCGGCATATTTGTGCACCAAAAGCATTTTGAAAACCCCGATCTAAAACGCTTTTACGGCTGGTGGGGCTATGATCTGAGAAAACGTTTTCAGATGACCCCGGGTTTTGTTCCTGCTCAGGGGGCAGAGGGCTGGCAGGTAAGTACCAGTCCGATATTATTGCTGGCAGTTCATAAAGCTGCATTGAGCTTGTTTGAAGAAGCAGGCGGACTTTCAATGCTTCGAAAAAAGAGCCTGTTGCTAACGGCCTATCTCGAATACCTTATCGGGGAGATCAATCAAAAGCACGGTGAAGAGTTATTGACGATCATTACGCCGAAGGAACCTCAATGGCGCGGTTGCCAGTTATCGATCATTTGCAAACGAGGCGGTAAATTATTGTTCGATCACCTGGTAAAAAACGGTGTTATAGGCGATTGGCGTGAACCAAATGTCATCCGGTTTGCCCCCGTGCCCCTTTATAACACGTTTTTAGACGTTTACAGCGCAGCAAAGCTATTAGATGAGTTATTGGGTATCCTGAAATAAAAATGGCGCTAAAGATCGCATATGACCTTATTTACGCCCATCCCTTGCCGGCTGGTCACCGCTTTCCGATGCTGAAGTATGAATTGATACCCGAACAGTTAATGCATGAGGGATTGGTGAGTACCGAAAATTTCTTCTCGTCACCGCCGGTTGAGGAAGAGATTATCGTCTGGACGCACGAAAAACAATACTGGCATCATCTCCGCGATCTGACGCTGCCGCCTAAAGAGATAAGGCGCACGGGTTTCCCTTTGTCGGCTTTGTTGGTGGACCGAGAACGCCGCATTGCGCAGGGTACGATCGACGGTTGTCACTTTGCAAAAGAGTTTGGCATTGCTTTCAATGTCGCTGGCGGAACCCACCATGCCGGAGCCAATTGGGGTGAAGGTTTTTGTTTATTGAATGATCAGGCAATTGCTGCTAACTATTTATTAAATAATAATTTAGCCTCTTCTATCTTAATCATTGATTTAGATGTGCACCAGGGCAATGGCACAGCCCAGATCTTTGGAAATGAACCGCGGGTGTTTACTTTTTCTATGCATGGCGCCAATAATTTCCCCTATCGGAAAGAAAGGTCAGATCTGGATATTGCGTTGCCAGATGCTACCGGTGATGATCATTACCTTGGCCTGTTGAAAGAAACCTTACCAAAATTGATCGCGCAGCAAAAGCCCGATTTTATTTTTTATTTATCCGGAGTAGATGTTTTGAAAACTGATAAACTTGGCAAGATTGCCCTAACCCGGGAAGGCTGCCGGGAGCGGGATCGATTCGTACTTGAACAATGCAGAAGCAATGCTATTCCGGTACAGGTTAGTATGGGAGGCGGATATTCAGTAGATATCAA
>Ga0164296_1004241_pt1 | contig 13115 bp, 8 predicted proteins | sample GEODES057metaG_FD_113533 | JGI IMG/M metagenome (GOLD analysis project Ga0164296, IMG submission 113533) | Dystrophic lake water microbial communities from Trout Bog Lake, Wisconsin, USA - GEODES057 metaG | ecosystem: Environmental > Aquatic > Freshwater > Lake | place: USA: Trout Bog Lake...
ACAAGCTGATCCTAATAAGATAGCAGTTATTTCTGACATTGTCATGCTTTACAATGATAAGAATCCATTGAACGATTACAAAGTAAATGGTGAGATTCAAAATATCAATGCTAGTAAAATAGTAGGTGATAGAAAGATTAAGATTAATAAGGTTGATGTTAACTCAAAACCTCGTCCTTTGAACGTAGAAATGGTTCCAACTAAGGATATCATAGCGTATGATACATCAGAGAAGTTAAACACTATGGTAAAAAAAAAGATTTTAATTGCCATTCCAACCGCTAGGAATATTGAAGCCACTACATTTAAGGCCATTTATGATCTTATTGTTCCTGATGGTTATGAAACAGATTTTCAATTTTTTTACGGATATCAAGTTGATCAGGTACGCAATCTAATTGCAGAATGGGTTGTCAAGGGACCTTATGATTATCTATTTGCAGTTGACTCAGACATATCATTTACTCCAGATACTTTAATTAAGCTTCTCAATCATAATAAAGATGTTGTATCAGGTTTGTATATACAGCGTATACAAGGTCAGCATACTTTAGAAATTTTTGAAGATAATCAATATGGTGGTTTTACCCACATGCCTTATGATAAGATAAAGGGTAGAGGATTAGTTAAGGTTGGTGCTTGTGGATTTGGTTGTGCTTTAATTAAAAAGCATGTGCTATCAGAAATTGGATATCCACAGTTTCATTATAAGTCAGCTATTGATCATAAAGATACCTTTTCCGAAGATCTTTACTTTGCAAGTAAATGTAAAGAAAAAGGTTTTGAGATTTATGCAGACAGCTCTATACTATGTGATCACACAGGATCATTCATTTACAGAGTTTAACGTGTAACATCTTTATTAACTGATATTACACCTTCCATTAATCTAGAAACAACATTATCGTTACTAGTTAATTTAACATCATAAAGATATTTTGGTGATGTCAATGTGCTAGTAGTTGCAGAATTCATTGACAAAGTAATCATACCTGTGTTTACTGATGAAACAGCAACGTTCATTGTAAAGAATACATTAGATGAGTATGATGTTCTTAATTGACAATTTCCAGTAAATCCTGTAATGTCTACGGACACTCCAGCAGAGTCAATTAAAAAAATGTTGTACGTAAAGTCCGTACCTTGATCTAATGTAAGATTATTTTGTGCTGACATTTTATCCTGCTATTTCTATGTAAAAACGACCAACTCCACCATCTTCATTAGATATTGCTGTTTTATCATCAGATATTACAGCAATAGGATTATAAGCTGTTAATATCTGATCATCAATTGTTATATCTTTGTTTGCAAAATATAAATTACCTTTTTGCAATGTAAATGGTGTATTGGCTTGGAATGAAATTATTTCATGTTTGACTAAATAACCTTCTTCATTAGGAACTACACAATAATAAGAAGAATTATCTTCTGTAGCCATAATTTCAAAAGCATCAATAATTCCAAGTATATAATGTGAATCAGTAATTGTATTTGGCCAAACAAAAATATGATCTTTGTCAAAATCAATATATAAGTATTTTTCTGTTTTCCTATCCATTATTGTATTCACGCCAATTAAATTAAATCCACCACTAGTAACAACATGTCTTCTTTTATAAGAAGAAGTTGTCATAGCTCCCATATTGCTTAATGGATTATACAAACTATCGTTTACTTCTGTAAACAAAGCTTTAACAATAGCTAATCCTAATTCTTTATATCTAATTGGTTTACTTGATTTAATCATTTAAAAACTTTTATCTTCAATATTAAAATTAGGAATCATATCTACAAGCGTATTTCCAATTGCAAATCCAGGTAATGTAGTTGCCAATGCTGCTTCTATGTGGCCAACATCATTAGGAGTTTTAGTTCCAATATTATTTTTTATTTGATTAATAAGTTCATCATTTTGTTTTGATTTTTGTTTAGCTTGCATTTTTTTTATTTGATAATAACCCATTATAGAAAGTTCTTTCATAATGGAATCAAATGTTTCTCCTCTAAACATACTAAGATCATACGCATAAATGGTTTCTTGACCTTCAGGTTCAACAAAATCATCAGATGAATACGATACTTGCATATTATGATATTCATCATCATAATTATGAATTTTTACGTGCACTGTTTTAAATGTATCCATTTTTTCCTCTATTAAGTTAATCCGATAATAGTTCCACCAACAGAACCAACTCCACCTACTACAAATCCTGAATTTTGAATAGCATATCCTGCAGATCCACCACCACCACCGCTTGAACCTTGTCCTGCTTGTCCAGGATTTCCGCCTGTACCACCCGTTGTACCATTATTAGAGGCACCAGCCCCACCCGTAGTCTCAGTTGCATTATTTCCTGGTACGTATCCAGCACCACCCCCACCAGCGCCACCTGAATAATGAACTGAACCACATCCACAGCATCCGCCGTATGTACTGCCTCCAGCCCCCGCACCGCCACCACCTCCCCCACCAATAATAGAACCATTATTTACTACGGTTGTTGGATAATTTAAAAATAAAGCTGTACCACCATTTTCACCACTATCACTGCCTGATCCTGCATGTGAAACAGCTTGCTGTGTTGTTATACCTGGAACATCATAGGCGGCAATATATGTACCATCATTTCTATAAGAAGCTTGGTTACCCTGATAATTTCCAAGTGTATCAGTTGGAGGGATAGCTCTAGTAATTGTAGTACCTGAAACTGTTTCAACGGAATGATATGTTAACGCTCCTGCTCTGAAAACCCAATATTCTTTGGGAAAATACCCAATAGGTATTAATTCGAAGTTATTGTAGTAATAATAATATCCAAAATTATCATTTCCTTGATGCATAAGAGTAGGACCTCTTGTTGATCCACTATAATTTCCAACGTAATATCCACTAGGAACAGGTGGGGCAGGAATAGTAAGAAAAACTGGAGCTTGCCCTTGGCCATCTGATCTTAGAGGTGGCGATACTTGCTGATTAGGATCCGAACTTATATAACCATTTTGAATAGTATAAGCACTTACTGATCCTACTCCTGGTACAGGTGTCGGTTGATTTGTTTGTGTACCTCTGACATATATTCCATAAAGACCTGGATTGTCAGGTGGTGCAGGTTGAGGAATAGTTTGTGCAGGGTTACCTGGATCAGCTACAGGTGCATGAACGGGAACAGTTGAATAAGATGTATATCCACCAGCACCACCTCCGTTACCACCAGCTCCTTTTATAAAACCGTTATTAATAATTTTTACAGCGTCTTGGCTTGTAAATCCATTAACAACAAAAGCTGGTGCACCAGCTGCCGAACTTCCAACCTTTACACCTGCATCTACATAACATAAAACACCTGTCGCACCTTGCAGGTAATATGGTAATAATGATTTTAAATCCACATTCAATCTATTAGAGCTAATGTGTATAACAAATGATTCCATTGTACCCCTGAAATCAAAATCATCTATAGGGCCTGCAGATGGAAAAGTTCCTATTTCTCCTGTAGAAGGTTTATACCAATTTTTACCTTCATAATCTCTATATGAATTGGAGCTGGTTGAAGGAAAAGCTGCTTTTATATCATTTATTGAAATGGGGCCAGTAAGAGGGACAGGAACCGGTATAGCTGGCATAGTTACCCTCTTTTCTTAAGTTCTTCCACTTCAGCTGAAAGTTCTTTTACAGCTTCAATAAGAAGAGCAACAATCTTTTCATATCTTACTGCTTTAGTTCCATCATCTTTAGTAGCCACAACCTCTGGCAATACAGCTTCAATTTCTTGTGCAATTACACCAACATCATGTTTGCGATTAAAGTATCCATCGACACCTCCATGCTTAGCAATATATTCATCTGTCCAATCAAACTCTACACCATTAATTTGATTTACTTTTTCAAGTGCATTTGAAATATTAATTACATTAGTTTTTAATGATCTATCTGATGTATAGTAAGCGGTAATATTGCCTCTTGAATTGATATTACCGTCATTATTAATATCACCAGTCATAGCTAATGTACCAGCAGAACCAGGAGTCTTATTAATACCAATACCACCAGTTACATACAGATTACCATTATAATCAATATATGCCTTTGCTGTTCCAAAATCATATGCAGTAGCTGATGTTGAGAATGCAAATTGGAATTGACCTGCATCCATTCTCATAGTATAGTTTGTTAGACCAGCATCCGGATCTGCATCGGCTGTATAAGACAAATCAGCAGCTGAACCACCATAATAAGCTATTCTGTTTGCTCCTGTTCCTTGTTTAATAAATGTACTAGGACCATAAAAATTAGTAGCAGGATTAATAGATGTATTACCAAAATTAACATTTGAACTTGTAACTGCACTAAACAACGAATTATTTACATAGAAAGGTAAGTTTTGCGTATAGATAGAAGATCCAGGAGTACCATTAAAGTAAGTATAAAATGCTAAACTATTATGGTTAATGTTTAGAATTTCACCTGTTCCTTGAGTTATAATATACTGTGCAGCAGAAGTCTGATAAAGATTTCTAGTAAGAGCTATTCCACCACCACTACTTTGGAATAAGAATGTTGCATTAGCAGTAGTATAAGGAGTAGTCTTATAATTCCAACTATGAAGATAATGTAATCCTGGTCCGTAAATATCAATATTACCATTAGAAGTAAGACCATAATCAAAATAATTATTTGTACCTAAGAAGTGAGTATTTGTGTAAAATAAAATTGTGTTTTGTCCAACAGGAGAAACAATGTTACCATGGAACAGATTAGCATATGAGTCGACAGTACTCATTGTTGTCGCTGTTATATTTGTATTAACAACATAAGCACCTGTAGGACTTGAATAAACAACTACACCAAATCTATCAATATAAGTATTAGCTTGGTTATCGCCTATAGTTGCGTTACCAGAAGCATAGAATATTCTTGTATTCATAGAATCGGCATAAGCACTAGTTCTAGTTAAAAATGTATTTCCAACATTAGCGTAAGTTGTTAAATATAAATTGTTTGATGAAACATTGGATCCACGAATTGTAGTATTACCAAGAGACATAATTGTACCAGAGTATTGAGTAACACCTGCAATTAATGTACCTGTTGTTGTAATAATAATATTGGATACAGCTGATTGAATTTTAAATGCTGTAGCATTTGATACAGAATTTGAAAGAGCTGTGCCAACACTAAAATTACCAACATTAGTAGTAAAGATTGTATTTGCAGTAAACTTACCAGTAATAGCAGCATTACCTACTGCAGTATTAGAATTTACTGTTACAGCATAAGTATTGACAGCAGCAATTAATTGATTCGTTTTAGACAACCACTGACCAAAAGAATCGGTTGCTTGAGTAATTGTTTGAATCTGAACTGTCATTTATTTTTTTCCAATAACTGTATTAGCATTTGTTTTATATCTTGTTGGTCTTGCTTAAGTTGATTAATTTCTTCTCTTAGATTATTTATTTCATTAATCTTAGTATTATCCTCAAATGCTTTTCTTCTCATAGCCATGTGAGCATTATAAGTATTTCTATCGGTATTATGGGCAGCACCCCTGTTACCTTTTTGAACTGAAAACATGTTGGCCATTATTGTAACATTGCAATTGCAGAAACAGTTCTTACTTTAGGTATAAGAACTTGGTTGGTTGATAATAATACAATTTTTAAAGCAAAGTTTTCAAATTGTGTGAACTTAGCACCAGATGAACTATAATATGTCACTGCGTTCGCAGTCATACCATTACCAATATCAGCATTAGGATCCATATAAGCAATAGTTTGTGAGGCTACAGTATTTCCAACAGGAATACTAAAATCATATTCTAAGAAATCATTTAAATCTTTATTTGAACTGTATTGATTTACTTGTGTTGGATCCATACTTAACAATGTCCATGGATTATCTGATAATAGTACAGTATCATGATTATTTCTAAATCTAGCATATACTTGAACTTCAGTACCAGCAGGTCTATAAGCAATAGCATATACTTTTAAATCATCAGCTGTAATTGACATTGATACGGGTAATGAAATATATTTGTTTAAAGCATCACCGTATTTTGTACTTTCATTATCACTTAGATAATTAATTTGATTAGTAATATAATCCATCGTCTTAGTAGAAAGATCGAGAACAGGAGAAGAATATGCTGATGCTGTTAACATATTTACTATAACAGTTGATGTACCGTTTGATCCAAAAGCACCATTATTTTTCTCATTTGAATATGACATTAATGTTCTTTCATAATCATTAAAATCATATCTTTGTTCATTACCTAGTTGTTCGTAATATGGATCATATTGATAAGATGATATACTATTAGCTGTACCATAATAAAGCATAGAAACTGAAGAACTTGGTGGTTCTGAGAATGTAAATTTAGGTACAATCATATGATAATTTAAATTATCAATAGAATATACATTAGCTGTAGCAATAAGATTAGTATTAGTTAAAAGAGCAGTATTACTTGGTTGTGATACTCTGAAAAATTTTAATTTTGGATATGAAGTATTACTAAAATTACCATTAGTATGAATAACAGTTACTTTTTGGTTGGCTTCATCCATGGAGAAAACTTGACCAAAAGGATATATTTGAGTATTACTTAAAATAATATTAGAATCAGAATTATTAGCAGCGTATACAACATCACCAAGTTGTAAAGGTACAGCAGTATTGGCTCTTTGATATCCAGTAAGAGTGAGAAAATCTTTTCTTTGATTTCTAAACACCAATTTGCCAGTACTTGTATTAAATTTAGCTCTGTATAAATTAAATTTTATTTCTGATGTAGAAATAGGAACAAACGTAGTCTGATTTGAAGTTGTAAAAAGTGAACCTGAATAGGCTTGTTTGCCAATATATGATCCTGTCAAATAATCATTCCCACCTAATTCCGAAACAAATATATTATAATCAGGATTTCCTGAATCAGGAATTATATTAAAAGCATATAGAGTATTATTATTTAACATAATAGGTGTACTAAATGTAAATTTAGTCTCAGCAGAAGAATCATCAGAAACGTTAATTTGATTAGGATTTAAATAAGCACTTCCAATTACTTTTGAACCATCAGGGTAGCCGTTTGTTGTTCCACTAACAAGCATTCTAGCTCCTAAACTAGGACTTTTACTTTGAAAAAATACACCTATACTTGTTAAAAAAGTTCCAGGGACATTAACTGAACTTGAATAATTAAATTGAAACGTTTGTATTAAACTATCTACCATAATTGGTTCCTTGTTTTTTTATTAACCTACATCATGATCTGAAGATGAACCGTCTGCGTTTGAAGATGGATCTCCTGCTTCTTGAGTAGTTGTTTGTTCTGTATCATCTCTTATTGGTGGTGTAGGTACGTTATTAGGATCAATAGTTTCTTGTTGTTGTTGATCAGATGTTTGTGTATCAGCTGTATTTACAGTACCATCAGAATTAAATATTGTACCATATGTTGGTGAATTTGGATTTATATCCATTAACGTATCTCCATATCCAGGAGCTGGTACAAGGTTAGGATCGGTATTAGTATTATTTCCACCGTTATGATTCCCAGAATTATTACCACCTGGAACACCTCCAGTATTATTTGTAGGTTGAGGTATGGCAGTGGTGTAATTAGAAGTGGTTGATGATGTGGAAGTTGTTGTTCCAACTGAAGGTTCTAAAACTGTGAATGAAACATCTTTTTGTTGAATTGATAGACTGGTTGCAGTATATGTACCAGAAGCTTGCGTAATTAATGATGATGAAGGTACTGAGTAATCAGGTCTGTTGGAAACAAAAAATGTTTTTGTACCTGTTCTAAATGTGTTTGCTGGTAAGTAGAATAAGAAATAAGCCTTACCATATTGGTTTGATACAATAGGATCACCATTATTACCATTTTTAATAAACAATTGTGATGTTAAAGTATTAAGATTTGAATAGATTAAATTTCCATTGGCATCTACATAGGCTGATCCAAGTGTTGCTGGTGCAACATACTGAGAAACAGCAACAGTATCAAAGAAAGGATATACTCTCGTATTTGGTCTAATACCAGAAATAATTCCACCAATAATATTCTGACTTGCAAATGGTAATAGGCTTACATTTGTAACTAAATTACCTAAATCGGTTTGCTGAGATTGTGAGCTTACAGTTAAATCTGTTGTTGTAGTAGTAGTGGTTTGTGACCAATAATTAGTTGTTGAAGTAGAACTTGTTAATACAGGTTGTGCTGCAACCTTGCTAATATCTTGTTGAGTATTAATAGCACCTGAATTAACTAATCCAGCAATTCCAGAATATGCATCAACTGAAACATTTTGTGGTGCTGCATTTGTTTGTGAAACAGCATTATCAAAATTTGGAAATAATGAAACAGTGCCAACAAAATCATAAAAGCTTTCAATAGGGCTTCTATAATTTGAAGCTAATGGATTTGCTTCAATTTTTTCTTCATCATAACTTAAAGTAGCTAATCTTCCATGAATAGCATATCCAGAACTTTGACTAGCAACTAATGTAAATTTATTAAATGATTCAGTAAATAATGGACGAAGTTGACCTATTGAAGAATCAATAGCAATTCTAAATTCAGGGTCTCCCGTATCAGCCAATGTAAAGTCATTGAACGGATCAGCAAAGATACCTGTTTTAAATCTTTGAATACCCGTCATATTATTTGCATATGATCTAGTCTGTGCACCAGTTTCTAAAGCCTGCAATACAGTATAATATTCAAGTCTGGAGATTCTGTTGTCAAGGTCACCAATTTGTCCCATGGTGTAACCTTTAGTAGTTATAACATTTACTTTAACTGCTAAATCTGGTCTATTATATGACATATTATTGTGCTTCTGAATATGTTAAGGATGGATATGGAGGTACATAAATTTGTGCAATTTGTAGACCTGTTTTATTTATAGCAGGTGGTTGAGGATTCAAAGAAGGTTGACCTTTTTTTACAACCAACAAACCGGTTTTAGTAATAAGAAGTGAATCAATTCTTGGAAGATAATATGTAGCATTAAATGTAAATTGATGATCAATTTCTACTGTAACGTTGTTTCCGTTTAAAAAAGTACTTGTGTTAAATCCTGGATTTTCAGTTGCAAAACTGGCAACATTTGTAATAAGAGCAGTATTTGCCATTACTGGTCTCATATCAATACTATTTCTTAAATCATGTTGTGAGTGTGATGAATCAGTATAAATTGGAATTTGTGCTGTGGCAATTGCAAAATTATTTGTAGAGGGATTTAAATCATCAATAGGATAGGAATCAACTGAATAAAATCCTGCTTGAGTACTTGTTACATTAGAGGTAAAACAATTATATGATATTAACAATCTAGAAGAAGATGTTAAATTGTTTCTATATTGTGGAAGAATGCTTAATCTGGCATTTCCATAGAATCCATCTCTTTGACCAGTATCAAGTGTAAACCAATTAGCATAATTAGGATTTGTGTCACTATAAGTTGTTCCAACATAAACATTGGCAATGGCAAATACATCAGATACACCCAATGACCATGGTCCTGTAGTGCCACCAGAATTAGTAGCACAATTAATTTTTACATATTGATTTTTATTGACTACTTTTTGAATTGGATTAGCAGCTGATCTATATAAAGGAATTTGACCATATAAATTGTAAGATGGTACTGAAGGATCTAATGCTAATGATATTGTAATCGATGTAGATGAATTTTGTTGAATAGTATTTCCACTACCATTAAAGTTAATAGCCTCACCTGTTTTCCAGAATTGTTGTAATTTTAAACTACCAGTTCCTGACATTGTTGTAAACAATGTAACTGAATTGCCGGAATTAACATGAGCAATTGTACCATATTGTACAGCATTAGTAATATTATTAGTTAAAGCAATTGTATCACCAACATAAAGACTGTTAGTAAATGTAGATGGACTTGTGATTACGTTACCACTTCCACCATAAATGCTAGCATCAGTGACAATTGTATTACTATATGTATCTTGAGCAAATGTAATATTTAAATCAGATGATTGAATATCATCCAAGAATCCATTTCCGTAAACAAAAATATCAGGTCCAGGTACAGTAAATGTAGCTTGTGATCTTCTATTTCCTAGATCGATGTAAGGTGATAATGAAGCAGTCAATATTGGTCTATAAGTGAAGGCTGTGTTATTTGTACCATTGGATGTTAATGATTTCATACCAGGCACACCAATATCGTATATTGGAAGGGTAGTAGAGGCTTCATTTAATACCGATAATCCTGAAAATTGATCAGGAACAATATCCGCATAAAAAGCACCATATGTAGAAGTACCATATATACTTTTAATTCTTGTTGGTGAAACACTAGCATTTAATTGAATGTTAAAGACATAAAGTAAATATACTGCTGTTGGTGTACCTTTCACACCACTATAATATTTAAAAGCTTTAATATTAGCTGTACCAAGAGCAGTACCTGTAGGACTTGATCTTGGAGGATCTAATGATAATGTTTGTTGAAAAGTATCATAGAATGTAACTTGTGTAAGATCTTGAACGTCAGGTGTTCCTGCCACTTCTTGAATAAAATAATAACTTCCTAAACTTACACTTATCGAATCACCAGTAATAGATCTTGTGTTAATACCTCTTTGTGTAGCAACTCTTACAGGAGCACGAAGATTTACTCTATACCCATCAACATAAGCAACGCCTGGGGTTGCATTATAATAGAAGAAATTAGTATTAGAAGGATGAGGTGTTACATTTATTCCAAATGGTTTTACAACAAAATTACCGTTAGTTTCAAATGTTCTAGTAGCCATTGTATCACCAATAGTACTATATTGAATTTGGTTATCTTGTGTAATATATTGACCTGTCCCTTGATCAAAGCTAACAATAGTCAAGAAATTATTTGGAACAGGTACGGCTGTATTTGCAGAATCATAAAATACAGGTGAAGGTACTAATTTTAATCTGTAAGCACCAGGTGCTGAATAATTTGTTGATCCAATTGAATTATCAAATAATGAGTTATCTTCATAAGGAGAAACAATAAATTCACTTGTATCGAAACCTACAACAATGCCGGCAGCATCAGAATTATGCTCTCTAATAATAAAATTAGAAGGTGTTGATCTTAAGAAAAATCCTTTTTGATAAATGATACCTTTCCCAACTCTCATTCCATAGCCAACGCCTAAAGCATTTACAGTAGAATTGGAAGTTAAAGTATAAATGGAACCTAATTGATTGGCAACATTTAATAAACCTAATTTATCTTGTACAGATGAATAAACGTCAATTTTTTGTGATGTTTGACCAAAATCGGTTGATCCTGTATTACCAGAATTTAAATATTGAACATAAGCTCTATTGGTGTCAGGAGCATAATTTTCTGTTCCTGAAAAAGCTCTAAAAATAGAAGCTCTTAATCCATCAGTGTTAGATACCAATAAAAACGTGTTAGATGAATTAAATACGGTGTTATTAGCGTCCTCTGCAATATCAGCATAAAGAATTGTTAATGTGCTAAAATCAATTGTAGTTGTATTGCTATCTTTGAATTTTACTTGTGCAATATTAGGATAGGATGTAAAATTACAACCTTCAATGATAGAACCATCTTTATAGATACTATCACCAAATCTTGAAATTTGTTTTTGTAAGATTGTTTGAAGCTGTGTTAATTCTCTAGCCTGAACTGCTGTTGCCGGTCTAAATAAAATTCTATAATAATCACTAGATTCATTATAGTCATCAAAAAACGGTGCAACGTTTAAATTGGTAGATAGATCGGCCATTTTATTTCCTTAAACCTTGAAAAATAATTTAATCTGTTCGGATGAGTTTGGATCTCTTGTTACAGCAACAAAATTTCTATAATAATATATATCACCAGTATTTATTACCAAATCTGCAGGTATAATATCACCTATTGTACAAGTGAAACCTGTGTTCAATCCTGTCAGTGTATCACCATTTTGCATAATTCCATTAACTCCAAACAATATTAGAGATGATGAAGTGATAGTTGAAACAATACCAGTAGCTCCACTTAAGAATGATTGTACTACTTCACCTGGTGGAAATACACCAGTAAGATTATTAATTGACATTCTAGTTAAATTGTTAAATGTAGCAGCTTCATATAAATTGTTGTTTGTTGAAGCAATAGGATTATGAAGTAAGCTTAGTTGTCTGTATGTAATAGTTGATGGAAAACCATCAGAATTTGCAACAAGCACTGAAAGACCAGTAGTTTCACAACCTAGTTCATATCTAACATTTGATCCATGTCCCCCAGGAGGTGAAATAACTGCATTAGCAACAGTAGTACCATTTATAAAGACAGAATTTGCTATAATGTTAACTGTAGCATAGGTATAACTATGACCTCTGTTAATTACTTGAATAGAATCAATAGCTGTTGTAAATGTATTTACTTTAGCCAATCCTGTCACACCTGTTCCATCTCCAATAACTTGTACGTATGGTGAAATAACATATTTGGATGTACTATCTAAAGTTGGTATGGTTGTGTTTGCAATTACAAACTTACCCATCGTATTAACAACATAGTCATAAATTCCAACATAAGTTCCTACGCCCGTTCCATTGTTAATGTACATGATAGAATTTGTATAAGCACCACTCATTGAAATAGAATTATTATTTTGTACTTGTACTGTACTTGCTCCATCAAAAGAAACTACTGTACCATTTGCATAAAGATAACCATTAGCTGAACTTGATACTGTAATTACATGAATACCACCATTTATTGCTTTTTGTATAACATTAGCATCACCTGTGACAGGAAAATAACTTGATGTAGTAAATTTGGCTTTATCTTTTGTACTTACGTTAAAAAGATATTTCCACACATAACCATCAGCAGTAGTAAAATCACCAACGGTACTGGTTATGTTGGGAACAACAGTTGAAGGTGCTCCATAATTATTAAATAAACATTTATATACACGACCGTAGGTATTGATAACGTAAAAATTTTTATTGTATAGATTAGGATCAGTATCAGTATAATAATCATAAATTGTTCCAGAAGTCCAAGGAATACTTCTAGCCATATAGGCAAAATCAGAAACTCCAACTTTCTTA
>Ga0164296_1004242_pt1 | contig 13111 bp, 12 predicted proteins | sample GEODES057metaG_FD_113533 | JGI IMG/M metagenome (GOLD analysis project Ga0164296, IMG submission 113533) | Dystrophic lake water microbial communities from Trout Bog Lake, Wisconsin, USA - GEODES057 metaG | ecosystem: Environmental > Aquatic > Freshwater > Lake | place: USA: Trout Bog Lake...
GTCCCGAACGATTTTCACTCTTCATGAGGTTTAACCTTAATAAAACTTAATAAAAAATTGACAGGAATATATCTGTCCTAATTTAAGCAAGCCCGTCGTTGATGGCGGGTAATCGCCTGCATCGTCCATAAAGGATCGGCGCACTCTTTTATAAGAGAAGCTGTATTTTTCCACAAATTTTCAACAATTGACGTATTTACAAATCATTAAATCGTATTTTTTTGAAAATTGAACGATTTGCGTGACGTCTAACTATTTTTCACCTAAAACTTGCTCATCCGTTTGTCCAAACCTGCGAACGCGCTTACCAAACCACACAAGCGCTTGCTCTAATTCGGCTTTGTCAAACTCAGGCCAATACGTATCAGTGAAATAAAGCTCGGTATAAGCCATTTGCCACAACAAAAAATTACTCAACCTGGATTCACCACCGGTTCGAATGAGTAAATCGGGATCTGGCAGCTCTTTTGTGCTCAAAAAATCTTTAAGCTCCTCTGGTTGAAGCTTGCTTAATGGGGAGGTGGGATTAGCCTGGGCCCACAACTGGGTTGCGCGCAAAATATCCCACTGACCGCCGTAATTGGCCGCAATCGTCAAATGAAGTTTGGTGTTCTGACTGGTCTCACGCTCAGCGCGTTCGATGCGCTCTTGAAGCGAGGGCGCAAACGCAGAGCGCTCCCCAATAATACGAAACCGAATCCCCGCCTCCCTCATCTCAACCACCTCCTTGTCCAAGTACTGGATAAAGAGATCCATCAAAGTCGAGACCTCATCATCGGGTCTTTTCCAGTTCTCAGTGCTGAAGGCAAAAAGGGTTAAATACTCAACCTTATGATCCGTGCAGGCTTGAACGATAGCTCTTACGTTGGAGGCGCCTTTGACGTGACCCACCGCTCTGGGCAAAAGCCTCTTCTTTGCCCAACGACCATTTCCGTCCATGATCATTGCAATGTGTTTGGGTGTGCTTTGCATCATATTCTTATTAAACAACCATTGGCTTGAGCTCTTCGAGCGAGACTTGAACTTTGTGCGATTGATTCATCAGCTCAATTAAGACCATCGCCCTGATATCGCCGTCTTGCTGCTCAAAAATGCCGGTCAACCCTTTCAGTGGACCCTTCACAAACTCAACCAAATCGCCTTTGCTCAAGATACGCTTTGTCTCCTCCTTGGGAGAGCGGCGCAAAAACTCAACCAATTCATCTGGGACCGTGGCGGCTTGGTTTCCAAAACTCACCAATTTACTCACACCCAAAGTGGACCTGATGGGTCCCCAGTTAGAGCTGACTTGGTCGAGCTGGATGAAGAGATACCTACTAAACATAGGCTCAATGACTTTGGTGATACGTCCGCGTCTGATTTTCTCAATCTCTAGCCAAGGCATCCAAGCTGAGTACCCTTGGCGGGTTAAATTCTCTAGCGCTCGCTCCTCTTGCCTAGGACGGGTATGGACAACGTACCATCTCATGAAATCACTTTAATTCTCAAAATTAGTAATTCAGCATTGTAGTTCTAGATTGGAGCGTGCAAAAGCACCTAAGCACTAGGACAAGACCGAGTTGCTCTTGTAAAGTAAATTTTTTACAAAAAACCTTGACCAAGAAAGCGGTGGGGCGTAGGTAAGCGTTGACCGCAATTTGATATAGTTAGTATTAAATCCAATAACCCACAAATTTAGTATTGGCATACTAAACATCCTGCAAATTTTGATATAAAGTATTCCTTACTGTAATCAGCGACTGAGACCCACACTATGACCACCAAGCCCCCTCATTTTGATCCCACTGCATTTACTGACACGATGAAAGAGTCAGCCCAACAAATTTGGTTGGCCGGACTTGGCGCCTTCTCCAAAGCGCAAGAGGAGGGGGGCAAGGCTTTTGAGACCTTGGTCAAAAGCGGGCTTGACATTCAAAGAAAAACGCAAGAGACCGCAGAGGTTAAGCTAAAAGAGGCAAGTCAAAAAATGACGGGCATCGCGCAAGAGCTCAACCAAAAGGCAACCGGTCAGTGGGACAAACTAGAGACGATCTTTGAGGACCGAGTAGCCAAAGCCTTGCACCGCATGGGTGTTCCAAGCGCCGAGCAGCTCCAAACACTGCTTGAGCGTATTGAGTCCTTAGAGCACCAGTTAAGCGAGCTCCAATCCACCAAGCGCAAAGCCAGCGCCGACTCTCAGTCTAAAAACACTGACGCCTAAGGCGTAACTCACCGGATCGTTTCTGCATTTTTGCCCCCCTCTAGGGTCAAACTGGTAAGAACCCGAGTTTCTTTTTCTGGCTTCTGAGTTAGAGTGGTTTTCTACATCCTTTTTGAGACTTTGGCTCCCACCCTATGGCAACAAAAGCGCCTAGACGCACCGCTCAACGAATTTTGGACGCATCTTTGGCGCTCTTTAATCGTTACGGCGAACCCAATGTCTCCACTACGCTTATATCCTCTGATTTAAATATCAGCCCGGGAAATCTTTATTACCACTTCCCCGCCAAAGAGGAGTTGGTTAATGCGCTATTTGAGCGCTACCAAAAAGCGCTGATCCCTTTGCTAGCAGCTGCAACGGACATTCGAAATATCGAGGATGCTTGGTTTTTCATCCACTCAATTTTTGAGATCGTTTGGGAATACCGTTTTTTATACAGAGACTTAAACGATCTACTGAGCCGCAACCGACTCCTTGAGTCTGAAATCAAAGACGTCATCTTGCATAAAACCAGCGCTTTCAAATCGCTGGTTCAAGGCCTTGAGCTCTCCAGTGCGGTTCAAATAAGGGTTGAGGAGCGACAAGCCCTTGCAGTGCAAATGGTGGTTATGCTCACCTGGTGGTTAAGTTACGAGTATGTGCGCGACCCTAGGAACGCACTCGAGGATGCCAACGCACAGCACTCTGTGCTTAAAGGGGCGGTTCAATTGCTCAGACTTTTGCTCCCCTATTTGGAGGCCAATGAGCGAGCGCACCTACAAACCCTACTGAGGGCCTACGACTCGCAAACGCTAGAGCAGCAGTAAAGCGTCTCTCCCCTAAGACGGCAAAGCCAATCGAGGCAAAGAGCTGAACTGGGCAAGGACTTACGGACTTACCTAAGGGCGAGTAAGGACTCCACAAGCCTCACCCAAACCGTTCCCCCCAGCGGAATTAAATCATCGTTGAAGTCATAACTCGGATTGTGCAAAGTACAGGGTCCCTCGCCGTGTCCGACATGACGATGCGCACCCTCCCCGTTACCGATAAAGAAGTACGCGCCCGGCACAGCCTGCAACATGTATGAGAAGTCCTCAGCCCCCATGGTCGGCTCTTGGTCTAAGACATTTTCCCCGCCCACAACTTCGTTGAGTACTTTTTTAACCTCTACGACAGCGCTCGTATGGTTGATGGTGGGCGGGTAGTTGCGGCGAAAACTAAACTCACACTGCGCCTCATGCGCAGCGCATACGTGCTCTGCCACCACTTGCATGCGCTTTTCAATCAAATCAAGTACCTCTAAAGAGAACGTTCTAACCGTTCCTTGAAGCACACAACTATCGGGTACAACATTGGTTGCGTGACCAGCGTTGATCATTGTCACCGAGATAACACCTGCATCTACAGGCTTTTTGTTTCGCGTAATGATGGTTTGAAAGGCTTGCACCATTTGACAAGCAATAGGCACAGGGTCAATCCCGTTGTGCGGCAACGCAGCGTGAGAGCCCTTACCCTTTACAACAATTTTGAACTCGTTACTAGAGGCCATTACAGGTCCCGTGCTCACTGCAAATTGACCCACCCCCAAACCCGGCCAGTTGTGCATACCGAAGACTTGCTCCATGGGGTATTTCTTGAACAACCCGTCTTTGATCATCTCACGCGCGCCTCCACCCCCCTCCTCAGCGGGTTGGAAAATGAGGTAAACGGTGCCGTCAAAGTTTCTGTGCTTGGCGAGGTGCTGGGCCGCGGCCAAGAGCATCGCCGTATGCCCGTCGTGCCCACAAGCGTGCATCTTGCCAGCGTGCTGGCTTGCGTGCGCAAAGGTGTTTTTCTCTTGAATGGGCAACGCATCCATGTCTGCGCGCAGTCCAATGGCTTTTTTGCCACTCCCAGCTTTAATAATCCCAACCACTCCAGTTGTGCCCATACCGCGCTCAATCGGTATACCCCACTCCGTTAGCTTGGCAGCGACTACGTCGGCGGTTCGGTTCTCCTCAAAACAAAGCTCTGGGTGCGCGTGGATGTCTTGGCGAAGTGCAACGATGGAGCTGGCCTGTGTCAATATGGAGTCAAGGACGTTCATGCTAAAACCTTCTTTATCTTTATCTTTATCTTTATCTTTATCTTTATCTTTATCTTTATCTTTGTCTTTTTCTAAAACAGCTTCAAATCTATTCTTAAATTCATCTCTAGCGCTCAAGTTGCTTACTATTTTGCCCCAAATCTGGTACTTGCGGTGTGCAGTATTCCATCAAAAATTAGCCCATCTATTAACTCAAAGGGTGTCGTCAAATAGGGCTCCATCTTCCAGCCCGCCCCCCCCGTCATCATGCACAAGGGCTCCGCGCCAGTGCGTGCCCGAAGGTGCTGGACCATTTGCTCTATCGCCCCTGCGATCGCATAAGTGCCCCCGCTGGTGAGCGCATCACTGGTATTGGTCGGGAAAGTTCTAACCTCACCGGTTGGAACATGAAGGCCCGCTGTACCCGACTCAAGTGCTCTGAGCATAATGCCGTGTCCGGGTAATATTAACCCGCCCATAAAATGCCCCGTTGCATCCACTGCGTCTACCGTTACTGCAGTTCCGACCATCACTACCACTAGAGGTCTTTGTTGGGTGCCTAAGAGTCTTGCGCGGTGGCGCGCAAGTGCCCCAATCATTGCTACCCATCGATCTGCACCCAAACGCGTCGGGTGCTCATAGCCGTTGGTCAGCCCAGCCTCAGCGGTAGAGGGGACAATCCACCTGGGCTCAAGGTCCCAGACCTCGAGCTGCTCTTCAACGCGCCTCCTGATCGCCTCCCCCGCCACAATGCATCCCAGCATTCGGGTTGGTGCGCTCAGACTGCGCCAGACCTCCTCGCCTAAATGATCAATATTTTCTAAAAATACCGCCCCTTGCCCTAGCAATTTAGCCTGCGGATGATAGCTCTCGTACTGAGCCCACTTTAAGCGGGTATTGCCCACATCTAACGCTAAAAATGTCATTTTTCAATCCACCTCAGAGCCTATTTTGAACCTATCTTAAGGGCTACTCAACACATCACTTACCCTAGGTTCAAACTAAAAAAATCAGCCAATCTGATCTAATACCGATTCTCTCCCACTTTGCGAACGCCATTCGCCCTGCACCATGCAAATAATTGATTTGTCTGCAACCGATCTCTCCCTTGCCATACACCGTAAACAAGTATCTTGCAAAGAGGTGATGCAAGCTTACCTAGCGCGTATCCAAGAGATGAACCCTACTTACAACGCCATTGTCAGCTTGGTGGACTCCGACACACTCTTGGCACTCGCTGAGGTTCGCGACGATGAACTGCAAAAGGGTCAGTCCAGGGGGTGGATGCACGGTATGCCCATCGCAATCAAAGACATCGCACCCACAGCCGGTTTGAAGACCACGAACGGCTCTCGCATACTCAAAGATTTTGTACCCTCGCAAGACGGTCTCATGGTTGAACGCATCAAAGGCGCAGGCGCGGTTGTGATTGGCAAAACGAATGTTCCAGAGTTTGGTCTGGGCTCGCACACATTTAACGAAGTTTTTGGGGTCACCGCCAACGCCTTTGATCCCACAAAATCAGCCGGTGGGAGTAGCGGGGGGGCAGCCACAGCTCTTGCGCTCAAAATGCTGGCCGTAGCTGATGGATCCGATTTCATGGGTAGCCTTAGAAATCCAGCAGCGTGGAACAACATTTACGGCATGCGCCCCTCTTGTGGTCGTGTGCCCCTATACCCCTCAACCGATGTTTACCTCTCCACCCTGAGCACAGAGGGTCCTATGGCCCGAAACGTAACCGACTTGGCTGCGCTGCTTGAAACACAGTCCGGACCCGATCCAAGAACCCCCTATGCGATAAATGAATCCGAGAGCATAAAGAACTTACCCGCTCAACTGAGCACCGCGCCCAAAGAGATCAAAGTCGCTTGGATGTCAGATTTAAATGGATATTTACCCATGGAGAGCGGCGTCCTTGAGATCTGCGAGACTGCGCTGCGCCGTTTTGAGAGTTTGAATAAAACGGTACGCGTCGATCACGTCAGCCCCCTCTTTGACACGCACAATGTCTGGCAAGCTTGGTGTACCTGGCGGAGCACCATAATGGGGATTCGCTTAGGACCTTACCTTACTCAAGCGCAAAAAAAAGGGCTAATGAAGCCAGAGGCGCTTTGGGAGTATGAGCAGTCGCTTGGCATTGAGGCCAAGACGCTTGCCCATGCAAGCATTGAGAGAACGCGTTTTTATCAATTCATGTTGGAGCACTTTAAAACGCACGATGTGCTTGCCTTGCCAGCAGCGCAGGTCTGGCCTTTTGATAAAACTTGGCGCTGGCCCAAAAATATTATGACTCCCAAAGGAGACGTTGCAATGGACACCTACCACCGCTGGATGGAGGTCGTGATCTACGCAACCTTTGCAGGGCTGCCCTGTATTAGCGTGCCTGCAGGTTTTAATGAGGCGGGACTTGCAATGGGGATTCAACTCATTGGTAAACCCAACGCAGATAAGGAGCTGCTGCAAATAGCCTACGCATACGCTCAAACTCACTTGAGTTCTAAATAGCTGATAGTTTTCATATTAGAATGATTGAAATAAACTATGTGTCATATCCGCGATCTAAGACTGAATAAAAATTTCGTCGGAAAAGTCTTATATGCAAAAAATTAAGCTTGAGGTACTGCTCTTAACCCTGTTTGCGGGTCTTCTTTATCCAGCGGCTCATTTTTTTAACGACTGGCTGTTCAAATTGATTGAGTTTACCCGGCACGTCAACTGGATTTATCTACCCGCGTTTCTTCGTTTGGCAAATGTGCTCGTCTTAGGCTCCATTTACGGCAGCCTCGCAACGGGTATCGGCGTGTGCGTTATTTGCTGCATCTATGATAATGCAGCCAACGTGACCATACTGAACGCGTTTGCCTCTGCTGCGGGTCCTTTAATCTCCCTTTACGTTTTTACTATTTTCAAACACCGCCCCATCGAAATAGCCCAACTGCGTGATTTAATCTGGGTCGCGGCGATCTACGCTGTCATGAACGCGTTAACACATCACATAGCCTGGGCTATCGTTGAGCCAAATGAACTGTTAAGCACTACTCAAATCCCAATCATGGTTGCCGGGGACTTTGCAGGTGCGTGCTTGGGAGCGCTCTTATTTGCAGCGCTTATAAATCATACGGGTCTTCTAAAAGTCATCAAGAAGCGGGCTGGCGAGTAGTTGCCCCACTTTTGTTGCAGTACGAGATTTTCCCAGCATAGCGACTAGCATATTTACGTAATTACATCAGTACCGATCGATCTATACAAACCGCACAGTCTGTGCTTCGTGTTGAAGAGCTGAGAATGAGCGAGTTCAGACCTTAAGCCACCCTAAACCAGGTCTAGATCCAAGCTCACCCTCCAGTTCGTTTGCCTTTGGACAAATCGACGCCTAACTGTTTTAGCTTTCTGTAAAGATGGGTACGCTCTAAACCAGTCTTCTCAGCAACTCGGGTCATAGACCCACCCTCTTGTACCAAGTGGTACTCAAAGTAAGCCTTCTCAAACGAGTCCCGCGCGTCCCGAAGGGGCTGATTTAAATCAAAGCTTTGCAGGTTAGACCACGGCACGTTGTCGCCGCTGGAGTGAGCACCCAAGCCCCCGCTCGAGCTTGCACTGGCAAGCGAGCCGTGTACAACATGCGTGTGCACTGCGCTTGGTGGGTAAGTGCTGGAGCCTAACTGCGCAGGTCGTGTAGCGCTTGCCCCTGTTCCAACACCACTCAAAACCTTTGGCTTGCGAGAGAGCCCTTGCTCGACAGATTTGAGTAACTTTTGCAGCGTAATGGGTTTTTCTAAAAACGCCAAGGCACCTATGCGAGTGGCCTCAACTGCCGTATCAATCGTTGCGTGACCACTCATCATAATAACTGGCATGGTGAGTAAGCCCGCAGCTGACCATTCCTTTAAAAGACTCACACCGTCTGTATCGGGCATCCATATATCTAGCAGCACCAAATCTGGGGCACCTTTGAGTCTTGCCTCGCGCGCCTGAGCAGCGTTCTCGGCCAACTCGACGTTATGACCCTCATCATTTAGTATCTCTGACAAAAGATCTCTTATTCCTAACTCGTCATCAACCACTAATATATTTGCCATATTTCAGTATCAGGTCTCTTTGTTGTTTGTGATCGGTATGTTACTCGGATTTTGGGCTTGAAAGGAAACAGAGACTTTTGCACCCGTAACGACACCGTGCTCCTCTAAGTTTCTAATCTCAATTCTCGCATTATGCTCGTCTGCAATTTTTTTCACAACCGCCAACCCCAAGCCCGTTCCCTTGGCCTTGCTAGTCACATAAGGCTCAAAAGCTCTTTGCAATACAGCCTCCGAGAAACCAGTCCCCGTATCAGAGACGATCATTCTCACTTTGTTAGAGCGCTCCCGCCACTCGGTTTGAATCCAAACCTCTTTGAGCACTGAGCCCTCACTTGCGTCTTGCGCATTTTGCAATAAATTGTGAATCACCTGCCTCAACAGCTGCTCATCCCCCAAAATAGATGGGCAACGAACGTCAAAGCTGGATTTTATGACAACCTTATCGTTCTCTGCTTCATACAAATTTAACACGTCCTTGATCAAGAGATTCAGATCTGTTGGCCTAAGATCCGCCTGGGGCATGCGCCCAAACTCTCGAAACTCATTCACCAACCGCTTCATCGCGTCTACTTGGTCCACTATTGTTTTGACCGACTTGGTTAAAAGCGCTTGGTCCGCCTCTGCGACCCGGCCCTGAAGCTTTAACGCAAGACGCTCTGCAGAGAGTTGGATCGGGGTAAGGGGGTTTTTAATCTCATGAGCAAGTCGCTTGGCGACTTCGCCCCAAGCCTGCGTGCGCTGGGCAGAAATGATCTCAGATATATCATCAAACACCAAAAGCCAGTCCGAATTGGGCAGCACCGCCCCTCTCGCCACCAAAGTAACAGATCCACCCGAGTCGCCCATACCGCCAAACGCGCTCATCTCCTGCGCACCCGGGGCAACCAACTCAAATGAATCTTGCCAATGGTCTAAGTCTGGTGCAGCCCCGTCGCTGACAAAGCTCTCAAACTGTTGAACCACGGGTAATAAAAACGAGCCCAACTCTTTTATCTCGCGAATGTTTTGCCGTAAGTGCTCGCCAAGTGAAACCTTTAAGATACGAGTGGCCCCCGGATTGGCTGAGATCAACTCGCCACTGGGTCTCATCACCATCACCCCCGCAGTTAAGTTATCCAGTATGGTTTGCAAATTAGCCCTCGCTAAATTGACCTGGTCCATACTGTTTTGCACCGCAGAGCGAGAGTTAGCAAGTTGCTCGGTCATGTCTGCAAACGCCCTGGTCAATCCGTCTAACTCATCGCGACCATCTAAAACCTGTTTTGGACTGAGATCGCCTGCGGCAACGTCGCGCACACCCATCGCCAGTACCAACAAAGGTCTTGCCAGTTGATTACCCAAGATCGCAGCCAGCAGTACTGCACCAAACACCGCTAAAAACAAGGTGAGTGTCAGCGTTCCAATATACATCCGCTTTAAGCCCTCGCGCGCCAGTGCGCGCTCTTGGTACTCCCGGTTGGCCTCTAAAACAGCTAACGCGTTGTTCACCAAGTTAGTGGGTAAGTTTTGAATCACCTGCAGCACCATTTGCTCGGGTCTGAGTCCAATTTTGGTGCTCGTCACTTGAACCAACACTTTGACACGAGGAACAATCCCCGTTCCAGCCAGTCCTTCCTCCAACCCCTCAACCCGCCAGGTGTATCCCTCAGCCCTTAAGCGCTTCATCTCTAAAGTGCTTGGGGGCTCGGGAAATAGATCATATTTAGACGCACCAACACTTGCCAAGGGCTTTAGCTCTGTAGACCAAAGCACCACGTCGTCTGCGTTGCTGAGTTCCCTAATTTTTTCTAAATTAGGAATTTGTGCGCCATCAACTGCATTCACATTGGCAAGCAACACCGAGGCGCTCTTTACCTTAGTGCTTAGCTCTTGGGAAAGGTTGTCGATCGTTGCACGACCCAAATTCAACCCCGCATCCAGCGCACCTTCAACCTTCACATCAAACCAAGATTCAATTGAGCGAGATACGAATTGATAAGAGACGGTGTAGATCAAAATGCCAGGAACAATCCCGATCAATGCAAAAATAGCTGCCAACTTTAAAAGCAACCTACTCCCGAATTTGCCCGCCCTCAAGCGCTGCACCAACCTAAAGGCTGCCCACTCAATCACCAGCAAAAGTGCGCCCGCCACAACCGCATTTACTACGAACAAGAGCTCGTAGTTTTGCTCATACAGCTCCCATCTTTGCGTTGCCTGGGTTAATAAAAACAAGAGCACCAAAGAAAGGGCGAGGACGGCAAAGGTCACTACCCCCAAGGCCCAGCCCATCCGCTTTTGATTAAATCGCTGTAAGCCTAATTGAATCATTCGCCCCCATCAAGGACTAAGCGCTGGGTGCGGGTGAAACTAAGTGCCCATTCTGAATCCCCAATGGCGCCCAACTGCAAAGGTCTTGGCAACTGAGACAGGTCGAGCCTAAAGTTAAAGTTATAACGATACTTAGCACTCGGATCTATTTGCGTGCGCTCAGCAATTTTCCAGCGGGTGACGCGCTTGACGAGTGCCAATGCCTCACCCAGCGTATCAAACGTCTGACCCATTGCAACACCAAGCCCGGTATTTGAGATGGGTTGAGAGGAGATGTAGATACGCCAGCGCCGTGTAAGCGGCTGGTAGCTGAGCCTCATATGTCGCTCATTGTGCGTGACGGTTTTATCACTCCAGTACCAGCGCTCCTTGAGCACATCAACCTCGGCTACAAAAAATATGGGTACCCCTTTGTTGAGCGCGTCCTCCACACCGACTGGCAAATCAAAGTCAAAGGTAGACTGTAAATAGTAGCCGTCCTCCTCTGCTCGGATGCCAAAATCCCCGGTCTGTAAATTCACCTGGGCATGGGCACTAACGTGCAAAATCAGCCCAAGCAACAGCCCCATGAGACGCAAAACCAGTGAAGGCGCGCCTAAAAGAGCCATATACCCGGGGCTATTTCTTTTGCAACAGAGCGTAGAAAAATCCGTCGTGATCATTGGGTTCATTGTCCGTCACCAACGTCCCTTTTCCGCTTGCGCAAGGCAGCAAATGACCCGGTTGGACGCAGATTACAGCATCTGTGTTGCGCGTAACAAACGATTGGATCTGCAGCTCACCTTCTTGCTTAAAAACCGAGCAGGTGCAGTACAGTAAATACCCACCCCTTGCAAGTACCTGCCAGCTCTTGTCTAAGAGTCGGCGTTGCTCCAAGACCAGTTGGGACACATCGCTCTCACGCCTTAGCCAACGTATATCGGGATGGCGGCGAACTATACCAGAGGCGGTGCAAGGTGCGTCCAGCAAAACCGCATCAAATGGCTCTTTATCCCACCAAGTCTCAAGCTGCGCTGCGTCTGCGCAGATCACCTCAGCGGTCACACCCAGGCGCTCACAGCTGTCTAGCACTTTAGCGCACCTGTCTTGTACAACATCTAAAGCCGTCACTTGCACGTCCATGTACTCAAGCAAATGGGTTGTCTTTCCACCGGGCGCAGCGCAAGCATCAAGTACTTTAATGCGCTTTTGCCCCTCGCGCTGAGCGGGATTTGAACCCCTAATCGCATCCATCAAAATTTGAGCGCCAAGTTGTGCTCCCGCATCTTGCACCGTGCACAACCCTTGCTCAAAGCCCGGCACAAGGTGAACTGGGAGCGGTTGCTCTAAGACCAGCCCTTGCACGCCTTGCTTGCTAAATTGCAACCCCTGGTCTGTCCAAGACTTCGCTAAATCCTCTCTTGTGGTTCGCAATACATTGACCCTAAGCGTCATGGGCGGCGCTAAGTTACCCACCTCTAAAATACGCTCCCACTGCGTTGGATACTGATCACGAACCTTAGCTATCCACCAAGCAGGGTAATTCCAACGCGCCTCTAACTGCGTGTTCACCCCTTCAATTAATGCGTCCCGCTCCCTAAAAAAACGTCTCAAACAGGCATTAATAAAGGGCGCTTGGGCTTGCATCAAAGGCTCACGCTTTGCTGCCTCTACGGCTTGACTCACGAGCGTGAACTCTGAGTACATGGGCTCACCCTCCGTGCTTGCGAGTGCTAAGCTCACGCACAAAAGCGAGTACGCAGGCTCCTTGGGCGCTTTAGTTGCCAGTAGCTTTAAAAGCGCCCTTGCAGTGCCTAAGCGTCGCAGGGTGTGAAACAACAAGGACTGAACGCCCGCTCGCATGGAGGGCGCGACCGCATTGAGCACTTGTCCCGTCGAGCTCCCTAGGCTGACCGCATGCAGACACGATTGAGTTGTTTGTAACTGTTGCCACAATGGTAGGGATTGAGGCTTGGTCATAGGGTAGCGTTTTTAAATTAAAGTCTTCACTGGCTTGAAGCCACAAAGCTTAGCGATGAATAAAGCGGGAAACATGTTGATCGCCTGGTTGTAATCTCTGCTAACAGCAGTAAATTTCTCAAGCTCAGGTTGAAGCAACACATCAATATCGCTCCATTTTTTCTTCAACTCCTCTGGCACCGTTATGTAGTAAACATCCGGATGAATCAACGCCAGCCAAGCGCTCTCTAATTCTTCACTGGTCTCGACCAACTCATCGGCTGATTTAGGGAGTAGGGGGTGTTCATGCATCCTAGCCATCGCCATAGCAGCGTGGTTGGCACAGACTTGTAGGCGTGTCCATAGACTTGCACCTAACTCGGGAGACACACTCGCCCTCCAACCATTGGTGGCTGTCGCTGCGCTGGTGATTGACTCTTGAACTAGGTCTTGGTATTTAAAGAGCACTGTCTCCAGCGCAAAGTACTGCTGAATAATTGCACTGCGCATTCGCACCAAACGGTTGTACGCCCCTAGTGA
>Ga0164296_1004244_pt1 | contig 13107 bp, 11 predicted proteins | sample GEODES057metaG_FD_113533 | JGI IMG/M metagenome (GOLD analysis project Ga0164296, IMG submission 113533) | Dystrophic lake water microbial communities from Trout Bog Lake, Wisconsin, USA - GEODES057 metaG | ecosystem: Environmental > Aquatic > Freshwater > Lake | place: USA: Trout Bog Lake...
GCCACGCAGCGGCGTATGGAGCAGCGCTCACGCCACCGCGACGGCTTTGACTACGCCTCCTCGCAAGAACTGCTCGACGACTTGATGCTGCTCCACAGCTCGCTCGTGGAGAACGGCTCTGGTCTCCTCGCCAAGGGCACCCTCGAACGCTCGATCGCGACGGTGTCGGCCTTCGGTCTCACGCTCACCACCCTCGACGTACGCGAACACGCCGAGAAGCACCACGAAGCCCTCGCCACGCTCTTTGACCGATTGGGCGAACTCCCCACCCCCTACGCCACGTTGAGTCCCCGCGAACGTCGTGACGTGCTGGCCAATGAGCTCCTCTCGCGTCGTCCCCTCTTCTCGGGCCCCGCGCCCCTCGAAGGAACCCAGGCCACGACGCTCGGCACCTTCGTGGCTATTCGCGAAGTCCTCAACCACTTCGGTACCTCGGCCTGCGAGACCTACATCATCTCAATGACCAAGGGCACCGATGACGTTCTCGCCGCGGTGGTCTTGGCCCGCGAGGCCGGCCTCGTCGACCTCTCCAGTCGAGTCGCGCGCATTGGCTTCGCGCCGCTGTTTGAAACCCTCGATGAACTGCGCCACGCCGGCGACCTCTTCGAGGAGCTGCTCTCCGTCCCGGCGTATCGCGAACTAGTGCGTCTGCGCGGTGACGTCCAGGAGATCATGCTGGGCTACTCCGACTCCAACAAGGACGCCGGCATCGCCGCCTCCCAGTGGGGCATTCACCGTGCCGAACGACAGCTACGTGACGTGGCGCTGCGCCACGGCATCCAGTTGCGCCTCTTCCACGGTCGCGGTGGCAGTGTCGGCCGCGGTGGCGGACCTACGCACGACGCCGTTCTGGCCCAGCCCTACGGCGTTCTCAATGGTTCCATCAAGCTCACCGAGCAGGGCGAGGTCATCTCGGACAAGTACTTGTTGCCGAGTCTTGCCCGCGAGAACCTGGAACTGCTCCTCGCCGCCGTTCTCGAGGCGACGCTCTTTCACGCCAAGCCCTGGGTGGCCCCGGAGAAGCTCGACCGGTGGAACGACACCATGGACACCGTGGCCGACAGTTCCCACGTCGCCTACCGGGCCCTCGTGGACGACCCCAACCTGCCGGCGTACTTCACGTCGTCCACGCCCGTCACGGAGTTGGCCAATCTCCACATGGGATCACGACCCGCGAAGCGCGTAACCGGCGATGACGGCATTACCACCCTGCGCGCTATTCCCTGGGTCTTCGGTTGGACACAGTCGCGCCAGATTGTGCCGGGCTGGTTCGGCGTTGGAACTGGGCTGGTCGCCGCTCGCGAAGCTGGTCACGGGGAAGACCTTCGCCAGATGTACCGCGAATGGACCTTCTTCTCGACCTTCATCAACAACGTTGAGGCCACCCTCTCCAAGACCGACCTCACCGTGGCCCGCGAGTACGTCCAGCGTCTCGTTGATCCATCGCTGCACTACCTGTTCGAACACATCGTCGACGAGTACCAGCGCTCAGTAGAGCAAGTGTTGTGGGTCACCGAAAAGGACTCGCTCCTCGCCGACCAGCCCACCGTCGTGGCCACCCAGGCCACTCGCGACCACTACCTGCGTCCGCTGCAGTTGCTGCAGATTCAGCTCCTCGAGCGAGTTCGTGCCGAGCGCGCCGCCGGCCAGGTGGTTGACGACGTGGCCCAGCGAGCCCTCATGCTCACCATTAACGCCGTCGCGACCGGACTGCGCAACACCGGTTGAGCGTGCTCACCCTGTACGGCGTCTGCGCCGTCCTCTTCATGATGACCACCTACGCACTCGAGCGTCGCGGTCGTCACTTCATTGCCCTTTTTGCCGTTGGCTGTCTCGCCTCGAGCCTCTACGGCTTTCTCGCTGGCGTGTGGCCCTTCGGACTGGTCGAGGGATTTTGGGCCATCATCGCCTGGCGGCGCTATCGAGCTACGCCCTGAGTTGCACCACCTCGTCGTTGGCGACGGCTACGTTTTTAGTACGGACTACCGAGAAGGATGCTCATGAAAGTCTTTGACCACATCGCCAACGCCTACCGCAACTACGCACGGTTTTCCGGCACGGCCACCCGAGCCGAGTACTGGTCGTTCCAGCTCTACTTCATCGTGGTCTTCGTACTCCTCGTCACGCTGATTCCGCTGCTCTGCATTCTCTTCGCGGTCGGTTCGCTGGTGCCGATGTTCGCGCTCGGCAATCGCCGATTCGCGAGCGCCGGGATGCCCAAGGGCCTCTACCCCGGACTGGTGGTTCTTGGCCTAATTTTGAGTGGCTCGAATGAGCGACTGTATGGCACCGTCTTAGAAATTGCCATTGCCGTGATTGCCAGCTTGCCGGCGAAGGTCGACGCCTCGACGATTACGACCTATACGCCAATTGACGACTCGGCCGTCTCGAATACGTCGCAGTACTGCAGTGCCTGTGGCAAGATTCGCCTTCCCGGCCAGAGCGTCTGCCAGGGCTGCGGACAGGCCTTCTAGCCCCGCCTCAAGAGGCCGTTGACTTCAAGATAGGCCAACACCGCGGCGGCCGATTCTTCGGGCGTCTCGCGATCAGTGTGAACGTGCACCTCGGGGGCCAGCGGCGCCTCGTAGGGCGAGTCAATACCAGTGAAGTTCGCGAGGTCGCCGGCCCGAGCGCGGGCGTAGAGACCCTTGGTGTCGCGGCGCTCGGCCTCCGTGAGCGGAGCGTCGACGAATACCTCGACGAACTGCGCCGGAGCGACTCGGGCGCGGACAAGGTCTCGGCTCTCGCGAAATGGTGCGATTGCGGCCACGGCGACACTCTGCCCGTGGGCGAGAAACAATCGAGCAACTTCGCTAATCCGGCGAACGTTTTCGCGGCGATCCTCGTCGCTAAAACCCAGGTCTCGGTTTAGGCCTTCGCGCAGCGCATCGCCGTCGAACTCGACGAGGGCCACGCCAAGGTCGCGAAGCTCACCACAGACCACACCGGCCAGCGTTGACTTTCCCGCACCAGAAAGACCGGTGAACCAGAGGAAGAATGGTCGCTGGTTATCCACGTTCTCTCCCCCGCCTGACGGTCCCTGGGTCGGACCACGGCCTCCAACCAGGGTCAACACTACCGCAGCACGTTCGCCGCCACCGACCAGGTCGGCACCAGCGCGTAGGTCGCTGCCTCACCACGGGCACGGCGGCGGATTCGCCGCTGTGCCCGTGGTGCAGCGTTACTTCTTCTTCGGCAGAGACCGACGAACGGTGACGAGCAGTGAGCCCAGCACCAGCACCGGCAGAATTACGGTGGCTGCGACATTCGCGTGCCAGGCCTTGCCGAGGGCCGCCGTCACGGCGATGATCACAATGGTCGAGACAAATAGCTCGGGCGTGTCGCCGACGAGGAAGTCCCACCAGAACATGCCAAAGCCCTTCAGCAGGCGAACGGGGAGTGAGGGGCGCGTACTCATGCGGCCACCGCCTTTGCGGCTGACGTCGTGCCCTGCACCATCAGCCAGGTACCGAGAGCGTAGATGCCGACGAGAGCGGCGAGGAAGCCGTCGTTGCCGGGCCACTTAATGCTCAGGCCTTCACCGACCCAGAAGGTGCCGTAGGCGACGAGCAAGATACCGACCGTCGTCTTCATAAGGTTTTCTGGCACCGTAGAGAGTTGCTTCGACACGATCACGCCGACAATGCCCACGAGGACCACGGCGATCGCCGCGGTAACGGCGGCCAGCGTGAGGCGGTGCGCCGAGGTGCCCAGAGTCAGCACCGTAATGACGACTTCCAACCCTTCAAGGAAGACGCCCTTGAAGGCCATCGTGAAGGCGATCTTGTCGCGATTCACCGAGCCGTCGAGGCCCTGAAGTTCGGCCACCGTTTCTTGGTAGATCGCGTCCTCGTCGTGCTTAGCCTTGAGGCCAGAAGCGCGTAGCACTGCCTTGCGCAGCCACTGCAGACCAAAGACCAGCAAAACGCCACCGACAATGAGTCGCAGCCAGTTCAGCGGGATGTGGATGAGGGCCGGTCCGAAGGCGGCCACGAGGGCCGTCAATGCGACGAGCGCCACGGCGACACCCTCAAAGGCCGAACGCCACCCCCGGGTGTGGCCGACCGCGAAGACAATGGTGAGTGCTTCCACCATTTCGACCGCGGAGGCCAAGAAGACGGCACTGACGAGGACAACCACGCCAGAGCTCAGTGATGCTGCAATCATTTATTTCCTTTCATTTTCGAGCGACATTAAGAAGCACGATCGGGGGTCGAGTTGCAGGGCAACGGCGGCGCCACGCTCGTAGCGAGTTTCCGAGAAGACTTTCGTCAGCGTTGCACGCGGTGCTAATTCAACCACATGCTCATACCCACGACCGGTGAAGGCGGCGTCGAGAACGGTGCCGTGCAGGCCCCGTTCCACGCAGTCGTCACTAATGCGCACAGCGGAGGCGCGCACGAAGAGACTGGCTCGTGCCCCTTCGTCGATAGGCTGAGGAACGCACGCAACGATGGGGTGTTCGGGCGCGAAGGGCAAGGTCAGTGTCGCCAGCCCGTCGGAACGGCGCTCGAAATCCTCAACGTCGAACTCGCCCGACACGCCCGTGAAGTGGGCGACGAAGGCGTCGGCGGGGCGCTGGTAGATCTGCTCGGGGGTGCCGAACTGGACCAATTGACCGCCGCGCAACACGCCCACCCGGTCGGCGAGCGCAAAGGCCTCCGCCTGGTCGTGCGTGATGTAGACCGCGGTCGCGCCCGACTCTCGTGTGAGGGTCGCAATCTCGATACGCAGCTGCTCACGACGGTCGGCGTCGAGATTCGACAGTGGTTCATCAAAGAGAATGAGCCCGACGTCAGCAGACAGGGCGCGGGCCAGTGCCACGCGCTGCTGTTCACCACCGGAGAGTTCATTCGGGTAGCGATCGGCTAAGTGGGCAATGCCGACGCGCTCGAGCAGGTCGTCGACGCGCGCCGAGCGCTGAGCCTTCGACCACTTCGAGGAGGCGAGGGGGTAGCCCACGTTGTGTCGCACCGTGAGGTGGGGCCACAGGGCGTAGTCCTGGAACACCATCGACAAGTGGCGCTTCTCCGGTCCCACGAGGACCTGATCACTACAGACCACCTGGTCGCCGATGGCAATCGTGCCCGAGGTGGGGCGTTCAATACCGGCCAAACAACGCAGCAGGGTGGTCTTACCCGATCCCGAAGGACCCAGCAACACGTTGAAGGTACCGGCGGCCAACTCCAGCGAGACGTCGCGCAGGGCGAACTTCTCGCCGAAGGATTTGGTGACGTTGGTGATGGAAATTGCGGACGGCGTCATGCGTTCCTCGCATCACCGAGACGACGCCAGCCCCGTGGCGTTACCAACCGATAGAGACCGAGCACGAGCACAATCACTCCTAACATTTCAACGAGGGTTAACACCGTGGCCGCCGATCCGATGGTGGCGAAAATCGTTCCGAGGTAGGTCTCGATATCGACCGAGACGGGTTCGTGACCGGGCTGATAGAGAATCTGGGCAATAGCCAGTTCCGAAATCGTTTTGGTGAAGGTCAACAACCACGCCCACACCACGGCCCGCGACAATAAGGGCATCGTCGTCGTGCGCCACGTCCGGAACTTCGACGCCCCGTGAACGCGAGCGGCCTCGCTCATGGTCGACTGCAACTGCGCTACCGGTCCCGTCAAGAGCCGAGCCTGGCCTGGCGTGGCCGAGGCCACCAGGCCCATAATCAACAACGGCATCGTCTCATACAAGTCAATGACGTGCTGGGTGATGAAGCGCTGGTCGTAGAAGAAGATGTACCCGATACCGAGCACGATTCCCGGCACCGCCACGGAGCCCAAAAGGAACGAGTCCATGATGCGCTGGGCGACGCCACTCGTTCGCGACGCGAGCCGCTTGGCGAGCACGAGAGCCAGGACCGCGGTAATCGAGGCGGTGATGAGACCGAGCTCATTCGACGTCACCAGCGGCGGTCCGAGCGGGGTGAAAGACGGTGGCGTAGAGAAGACTTGGCGATAGGCCGCCAACGTCCAGTGGATACCGGTGGGTGTAACCAGACTGGCCGTGTTCGTAAAGGAACTCGCCACAGCACCGAGGAGCGGAAGTCCAAGCACGATGAACATAACGACGGCCACGCCAGCGGTAACGAGAATGCGCATCTTGGTCGAGAACTGGTGCCGGCGAACGCCCTTACTCCGTCCGCTAAGGACCGCGAAGGAGCGGCCCCGCATAACCCGCGACTGCAAATAGACCGGCGGAATAGTGGACAGAATCAGGACGGCGGCAATAACGGCGGCCACTTGGAAGTTAGCCGGGAACGAGTAAATCGCGTTGAAGAGGACGTAGGTGGCGATAGGAAAGTGCGCGGCCGAACCCAGAGTGAATGCGACGCCGAAGTCGCTCATGGACTCGGCGAAACTAATTGCGAACGCCGAAAGCAGCGCCGGCGCAATGATGGGTAGCACGGTACGAATGGTGCGCCAGCGCGAGGCCCCGTGCACGCGCGCGGCGTCTTCGAACTCTGAACCAAGTCCTCGCATCGCCACCGAGATGACGAAGTAGGAGAAGGGCATCGCCGCCGTCGAGAGAACAAAGACGATGCCGTCGGGACCGAAGAAGTGGTGGTAGAGGAACAGCGCGTGAATGCCCAGGGCGGTGCCGAGTTCGCCAGGCTGGATCACGTCAATCCAGCCGAGTGTCGTCATCCAGGTCGGGACGAGCAGTAGGAGCCACATCGCACCCGACCAGAAGCGACGACCCCAGATGTTGGTGCGTTGGACCAGCCAGGCCATGGTCGTGGCCACGGTCACCGCAATTAACGAGGCCAGTGTGGCGACGAACAAGGAGTCGACGATGCCCTTTCGGGTGTACCCGGTGAAGGTCTCACGAATCGTCGAGAGCGTGAACCACTGGGGCCCCAGGTTGAAGAGTCGCGGCGAGACCGCGACCAACAAGAAGCCACCAACGGGGATAACAATGAGCAAGAGCAGCACCACCCAAACGGTGATGCTACCGAGTCGAATCCGTGGTTTAAGAGCGCGAAGTGAAAGTGTCACAAAAATCCGAAGAGATAGGCCGCTGCCCCAGCCGCCGAAGCGGCTGGGGCAGCGACACTAGGTCGTTACCGATCAGTTGATGATGTTGTTGGTGAACCAGGTGTTAATCGTGTTCTCCAGCGGGCCCCAGACGTAGGGGTTGATGGCGAACGCGTGGGTCACGCTGTAGTTCGGGAGGTAGCTCTCCTGCTGAACACCCGAGATAACTGGCCAGAAGAGGCCGTCACCGTAGGGGTCACCGTTCTGCATGGCCTTCTGACCAGTGGTGGTCAAGACGTAGGCGACGAACTTCTCGGCGTCCTTCTGCAGCGCGGGCGAAAGCTTGGCGTCAATACCCAGGTTCGAGGGCAGGGCCACCGAGTAGTCGAGGTACTTCACGGCACCGGTAGGCCAGTACGGCGTCGGCTTGGCGTTGATGTCGCCGTAGCAAGCCGAGGACTGAATCGTGGCCATGTCCAGGGTCGCCGGGTTGGACTCCATCGCACCAAGGGTCGGGCCGTTGGTCGGGTGGACCTGCAGGCCGTTCTTCTTCAGCTTGAGGTAGAAGTTCTCACCGTCGTTCACCGCGGCCAGGATCTGGGCGTTGGTCGGGTGCATCGAGGCGGTGATGCCACCCAGGTGGGCCATCACACCGGCGATCAAGGGGAACGTCGGACCGGACTGCGACGGGTCGTTCATACCCAGCACGCCCGAGGGCAGCGTCGTCAACTGCGACATCTTGGTGGGGAGCGTGATGTTCTTCGCCGCCACCGTGTCGTAGCAGAGGGCGCCAGTCACGGTTAGGCCGGTCGGAGCGAAGCTGCCGTCGGTTGGGACGTTGCTCTTACCAGCGGCGTTGTACTTAGCCGTCGTCGGGATGATGTTCTTAGCCAAGTAGCCCTTCTTGTCGAGCGCGGCAAACTCCGTTGCGCCGTCGGCCCAGAAGATGCCCCACTTCGGGCTTCCGGCAGCCATCTCGGCCTGAATCTTGGTGAACAGCGGGCCGGTGGAGTCGTCGTAGACGACGACCTTGAAACCGGGGTTGGTGGCGTTAAAGGCGGCGGCCACCTTGTCGCCGTACCCCTGCGCGTTGTAGAGCAGGATGGTGGGTTCAGCAGCACTGGAGTGCGTCGTGGCACCCAAGCTGACGAGGGACAGGGACGTCACTGCAACTGCGGCCAGCACGCTCGCGACAGTACGACGCGAACGAGTGGTGGGTGTGTGGTGTGTGGTGAACATGATGATTAGTTAACCCATCACAGGTAAACGTTTCGTGATGCAAATGAGGCAGTTGGGTATGAAGGCGAGGAAACTTCTGCGACAATCGCTGCTACACGTTCCTATCGTTACTTCACCGTAATAATCAGGGCTAACACGAACCTGTTGGGTTAAAACTTTTCGTGCTTACGAACACTTCCCGCCACTGGCTTGATACGAAGCAGTACCAAACCTCAGACAAGCCCACTGCGTTGACGGGGCCGACTGCACACCATAAGCGCCGCCGGTCGTGATGACATCACGAACCGTGAAGAGAGCGGTCTTCGCGGTAGGGTGACCGGTTAGAGTCACTGACAACATTTGCGACTGTGTTGAACCTCCGGCCAAGCCATCGATCGGGCTCAGGGTGCTCGCCGCACGCTCCAGTGTCCCCAGGGTCGGCACGGCCAACCCCTCGCTCTGCGCGAGGACCATGTCACCGACCTTCACGGCCGCCGCTTGGGCCAGCGACGAGTCCACCGGGGCTGACGATATGGAAATGCTGCTGAGAGCGAAGACGCCACAGAGAAGGAAGACCGCACCAATCACGATTGCGAACAGTCGGACTGTCTTCTCGGGTGCAGGTGTATAGCCGGGGTCGAAGTCAGCAGATCGCCTTCCCTGGTAGAAGGCTTGTGTGAGGGAGGGGCCCAGCGGCATACTGCTGAGTTTACATAGCAAGCGTGCGCTGTCAATGAGGCGAAGGTTGCAGCACCCACCCCTCTGCTACTTACTGCCAGCCGTGGCCCGGTTGCCACCGTTGCCAGGGGTACTCGACCGAACTCCGGGCGGCAAGATGAATCCACTGACCCTCGACGAGCTGTCCAACGACATCGACGTCACGAATAATCCGTTCAACTCGCTCCAGTGGAGCCTCAACCGCCACCAGTAGTCGCACGGGGCGGTGGAACGGACGGTCACCGGCGAAGAGTGATTGACGGGGCAGACCACCGCGCAGGTCGGGGTCATCACCGGCAATCACCGCGAAGTCGCCGACGGGATTGAGAAGGGTCTTGTCCCCCGCCCCGAGGACATCGGGGGCCACGGTTGAGTAGTAGTACGCCGCGTTAATCCACTGCGCAACGACGACCGGAGCAGCCAGGATCGAGATCAAAATCGACCCGTCGAGATCATCATCGGCCTCATAGGAGTGCAGAAAACTCTTGCCTTCCAGGTCAGCCCCCCGCGTGGAGCGACGAGGGCCAACGACAAATATCGCATTGCCGGCGAGTCCCCACTCGGGGCGAGCGTCAGACCAGTCGGTGGCCTTGCGGGCGAGCGCGGCGCGCGACCGCACGCCGAGTTGTTCCGCCGCTTCGGTCGCCGCAAAGTGGGCGGCATCGTTGACGAGGGCCACCAGTTCATCGGGCAGGGTCCCCGCCACGACTACCTCGTGGGTCGTCGTATTGTGTTCGCCCGCAACGAATGTGGTGGTACTCGGAACTGTGATTCCTTCGGTCGCGAGACCCTCGCGGACGGCCGCGTCGTTCAAGATCGTGGCCAGGACTCGAGCGTTCATCCCACCCGGTCGGGCCGCGCAGGCGCCACATTGCAGCGTCGCGGCGTGCGTATTTGCCCGGCTTGTCGCTCCGTGTCCAAGGAGGAGCACCACCGGTGCAAAATTCTTCGTCAAACCCATCGCTCGCAGTGCCCCCGCCGCAATGGTTACGCGATCAGCCGGTCCGACGGTGAGCGGACCTGCGAGCTCGCTCGGCTGTTGGCGTGCGCCAAAGAGTCGACGCGCCAACAGCCACGGTGCGGTTAGCCACCCCGACCCTTCGGCGAGCGCGAACATGGCGCTCGGTTCGTGGGTGAGCTCGGCAAAGGTACCGGCAAAGGTTTGTGACGCATCAGCAACAGTGCTGGGCGCAATGCCACCACTCACCGCGAGGGTGGGGGCAACTAGTACTGGGAGCGAATCGAGGGCTTCGGACTCGCCCGTTCGCGTCGTGGCGGCTGGAATACCAAAGAAGCCGGCCACTCCGAAGGTCTCGACGTTCTCGAACTGTTCAAATCCCCGGCGCAGGGGCTCTGAGCGCACGTCGATGCAGGTCGCTACCTGGAGTAGCGGCGCTTCCACCAATGCGGTAACGGGGTGCAGTCGCTCGAGCAGCGGCCCGTGGATGACCCCTTCGAGTGCTAGGAGCCGCCGGATGCCGGCGTCGTCTCGACGGACGCTCGGCATCACCGGCGCTGGAATGGCAGTGCTCGGCCCGCTTTCGAGGAACACATTGTCTACCGCTAGCGAGAGGAGAAGAAACTCAGCACGACTGAGGGCCGCGGCGTGCTCGCCGCGGCGCCACCGATCGCACCACTTTGCCCACGACGCCCACCCCGGGAGGCGAAAGAAGTGTGCGGTGAACTCCGCCACCACAGCTTCGTCATCAACACCGCCCACTTTCGTAACCAGTTCATCGAGCGAGGACGTAGCGACGAGCTCGCCTATCCGAGCTCGTTCACTCGCCGTGACGGGAAGTGATGTCGCATCATCCGCCACAACCGCGAGGAGCCTCTGCAGCCCGGACTCCCCGCTCGAGATCCCGGTGGCCGCGATAAGCAGATCGCCCACCACTCGACGCGCATTTTGCGCTGTGGTGCCTGTTTGACCCACCACGCGCTCGACGGCGGTGAGAGGCCGCGCACGCTCTTCGGCTCCGCTAGGAAAGCGGAGGTCACTTCGGTGGTTCTCACTCAACTGGGAGAGCTCGGGCCACAAGGAGACACCCGTGAGTGCTTCCAGTTCCGTGGTGGCGGTGACAAAGTCAACATCGATTCGATCAAGCAGCGGATTGACGGCAATCGCCCGGTCGAGGGGCCAGTGCACCGGCAGCGACCGCGAGGCCTTCTCAATACGTGCGTCGGTAGCCAGCGTGGTCATGCCGCCACCGCCGAAGGTGCCACCCGTGGGCTGAGCGCGGTCGGTGCTGCTGCCAGTGTTCGATGCGTCCTGCGCCGACGTAGTGATGACCACCCCGCCAAGGAAACGGAGACCACCGCGAGTGTCCACCACGGTGCCCGCACGCCACTGACCCACGCCACTGGTCCGACCACGTGGGCAATCAGGGAGACCATCGAGGTGTAGAGGGCGACCACGGCAACCAGCACCCCCCAGAGCAGCCAGGCCCCCTCGAGCGGCCGGCTGGTGCGCAACCACCACATGGCGGCCGCGGCCACGCCAAAGAGACCGGCTACCGCCAGTTGTTCAGAAGGCTGGCCGCTGCCGAGGAGCACACAACTCACCACCAGACCAATCGCACCGGTAAGGCGGACGACCAACCCAACCGGCTGCCCGCGCTCACTACGACGGCGCAACATGGCCCGTTGCTCAATAGCGCCGCCAGCGCCCATGAAGCGCGCCGCTTTGTAGATGCCGTGTCCGATCAAGTGAGTGATCGCCAAGAGGGGAAAACCCAGTGACAAGGCGAGCAGCATGAAGGCCATCTGCGCCACCGTCGAACTCGCGAGCTGCCCCTTGAGGTCGACCCGCGCGTGAATCGTCGGCATTAGTCGCGCGAGGACGTACAGGCAGTACAGGGCGAGCAGGACCGACAGCACCACCGAGTCCCCGGCGATGGTGTGGAGTCGCCACAGCAATATGGCACCCGCGTTGACGACACCCGCGTGGAGCAGAGCGGACGTCGACGTCGGCGCGTTGATGGTGGCCACCACCCACGAGCCCCGCCGAGTCAAACCGGCCCGAGCAGCCGAAGCAACGGAGCCGGCCGCGAGAATCGCCACCGAACGCCACCCCTGCACCGAGTGGGCAAAGGAAGCGGTGAGTGCACCGTGCGTCGACCCGATGAGACACAGCAGCACCGTTGCCACGAGCAGGCCATCGCCTACGCCAAAGAACCGCAGTGATGCCCGAGACGCCGCACCGTTTGTGCGCTCGCTCGCCTGGAGCAAGTGAACCGTCAAGACCGAGACTGCCACCCACGAAGCAAGTAGTGCCAGGGGCGTGCGCGCCACATCCGTTGACACCACGCTCGCGACGAGTACGAGCGACCGAGACAGGATGCGGCGGGCCCGAGCTTCGCCAGCGAACTGCCGTGCGGCGAAGAGAATGGTCCAAGCTGCAATCGCCAGCGACGCCGACGCGACCAACCAACTGAGTCGATCTTCCCGCCACGGTCCGACGGTAACCGGCTGGGTGAGCACGGCGAGGAGCGAGACCCCGAGCGAGGTCGACACCACCACGCGATAGAGGCGTTCACTGACGGCAAGAACGAGAGCGGCACCAACAACAGGGGAAAGGACGGCAATCGGGAGAAGCAGGTTCATGTCCTCGACTATACACGAAAATTATTTCGTGTATTGAATTACACGCAATAATTTTAGGGAATTAGATTTCTTGTAGAAAGTGAGCCACTCGGATGATCCAGCATCGCCAGCAGATCCCCGACGAGGTGCTGCGCTTCGATGGGGTGGCGTAAGTGGTGCGACGTCACCACGGTGTAGGTGTTTCTGCGCCCCACCCGGTCACGAATCAAGTAGCCGCCAGCGACCAAGTCAGCAATGATGCCCTGCGCGGCCCGTTCAGTGATTCCCACGGCGGCCGCAACGTCGCGAGTGCGCAAATTGGGGTCACGATGAATGCTCACCAGGACGTGAGCGTGGTTCGTGAGGAACGTCCAGTCACCCCGCCGAGCTGGCGAAACGCCGGAACTTGAATTCACGTCTGACACGACGTTCATCCTACCCAGCCAAATGAAGAGGCTTGAGCACACATCGCCTACGCGAAGACAGACGATTGGCACCATGGCCACCTCGCGCATCGGTCGCGCTGGCGAGCCGTTCCCTGAAAGCACAAGGACCCAGGCAATTGCCTGGGTCCTTGTGCTTTCAGGGAACGGCTCGCCAGCGC
>Ga0164296_1004247_pt1 | contig 13101 bp, 14 predicted proteins | sample GEODES057metaG_FD_113533 | JGI IMG/M metagenome (GOLD analysis project Ga0164296, IMG submission 113533) | Dystrophic lake water microbial communities from Trout Bog Lake, Wisconsin, USA - GEODES057 metaG | ecosystem: Environmental > Aquatic > Freshwater > Lake | place: USA: Trout Bog Lake...
CTCACCAACTATGATCAAAAGGGCGCATCATGATCCATCCTCAGTTTGACCCGGTCGCAATTCGTATTGGGCCACTTGCCATTCATTGGTATGGTTTGATGTACCTATTGGGTTTTATGCAGTATTTATTATTAGGGCGCTTGCGCGTCAATCAAGCACAGATCAAAAGTCAAGGGTTTGTCAAAGAGGACTTAGAGGATCTCCTTTTTTACGCAGTTTTGGGGGTGATTCTTGGGGGAAGATTGGGCTACTGCTTGTTTTACCTCCCCAGTTTTTATCTCACCCATCCCGTTGATATTCTGAAAGTATGGCAAGGTGGGATGGCTTTTCATGGAGGTTTTTTAGGGGTGGTCGTAGCACTTGCTTGGTTTTCAAAGCAGCGAGGTCTTCCTTTTTTTCAGGTGGCTGACATGATTGCCCCTTTGGTTCCGTTTGGCCTTGCTTTTGGACGAATTGGTAATTTTATCAATGGAGAGTTATGGGGGCGGCCAACCGATGTATCTTGGGGAATGATATTTCCACAAGCTGGCGATCAGTTACTCAGGCATCCCTCCCAGCTTTATGAGTTTGCTGGTGAAGGAATCACCCTTGGGGTCCTCCTTTGGTTATATGCACGACATCCCCGTAAAACGGCTCAGACTTCAGGTGCATTTATGTTTGGGTATGGAATCTGCCGATTTTTAGCCGAGTTCACCAGAGAACCAGATCGCTTTTTAGGAACCTTATCGCTTGGACTCTCGATGGGGCAGTGGTTATCGATCCCCATGATTGTGCTTGGCGCCTATTTATTGTGGCGCCCTCAAGAAAATTGACTTTTGTACTTGTTATGATGAATTTGTTTTATAAAAAAACTGATCGACTCGCCTTATCCTTCAAGAAAGTTGTGTATGACCCTATTACAAAAAATCTCTCAAGTTCGGTCACTATCACGTGCCATTAATGGGGCGAAAAAGATTCTCACAGAGCGCGGTGAGGCGAATTCTGCAACGATGGCAAATGAAATTTTGTCCCAATATCGATTGCTGGATGAGGAACAAAAGCTGAGTTTTTATCATGCACTAGCCACAAAATTTAATCCTGATCCAAATGAAGTGATGCGAGCTGCACAACAATACGCCAATGATCCTTCAAGTAAAAATTTAATTCAATTAACCCGTACCACTGAACCTCCGCGTCAAGAGTTACTGCGACGCATCAATCGTATTGATGGTGGTACGAAAGAAATTGTTGCCATGCGACGTCATTTAATTAAAGTGCTCGATAAACAACCTGAACTCAAAGCGCTTGATTTTGATTTGCACCATTTATTTGTCTCTTGGTTTAATCCTGGATTTCTGAAGATGCATCGTGTTGATTGGCAGTCACCCGCCCATATTCTTGAGAAAATTATTCATCACGAAGCCGTCCACGAAATTGATGGTTGGGATGATTTGCGCAGAAGATTGCAGCCGGATCGTCGATGCTTTGCTTTCTTTCATCCACAACTGCCCGATGAACCTCTGATCTTTGTTGAAGTGGCTCTTGTTGCGGAAATTTCCGCAGCAGTAGGTCCACTTGTGAATAAAAAATCGGAGACAGTTGATTCGACGCAGTTCAAGACTGCGGTATTTTATTCAATTAGTAATTGTGAGCCTGGTTTAAAAGGTGTCTCATTGGGTAATTTTTTAATTAAGCGAGTTGCTACTTACCTCAAAGAAGAGTTTCCGAGTCTGAAAAATTTCGTCACTTTATCTCCGATTCCAGGTTTTATGGATTGGATCATTGCTGGGGCACAGTTAGGGGAACCGGAGGTGCTTGCTGCAACGCAAAAAAAACTTACGACTTATTTCGAAACCCTTGATTTAAAGAAAAGTTCTTGGTCGGAGAGGCTATCAAATGGTTGGCACCCGGATAAAGCAAGCGATGCAGAAAAAGAGGCCTTAATAGGACTGTGCGCAATTTATCTCACTCAGTTTTCACCCCGTAAGGGTGGCAATGCTGTGGCGAAGTTTCATTTAGGCAACGGCGCTCAGTTATATCGCATTAACTGGGCTGCAGACTTATCCAAAAAAGGGTTACGTCAATCGGCTGGCTTAATGGTCAATTACCTTTACGATTTAGATAAAATAGAGGTAAATCATGAGCGTTTCGTAGGTGGCGAAGTCATCTATTCTAGGCTTGTCCAAAAAATCATATAAAGAAGAGATCAACTAATGAACCTATATTCCGTTCTTGAAGCAGGGTTTTCAAAGAATTTACAAGATTGTGCCATTGAGACACCTGAGGGGCTTTACTATTCTTGGTCAGATCTCGAAAAAGCCACGTCTAAAATCGCTAGTTTATTAGCTAGTTTGAATCTGCCAGAAGGTTCACGTATTGCTGTGCAAGTTGATAAATCTCCCGAAGCGCTCTTTTTATATTTAGCTACCCTGAAAGCAGGGCTCGTGTATTTGCCTTTGAATACGGCATATCAACACTCAGAAATCGAGTATTTTATTGATAATGCAAAGCCTGCAGTCGTGGTTTGCAATCCCCTTCACTTTTCTTGGGTATCAAAGCTTGCATTCCAGCGTGGTGTAACTCATGTTTTTACATTGAGCGATCAACGCACAGGTACCCTATTAGAGCGAGCCTTGGGATGCGCTGATCAATTTCAAACGGTTGAGAGAGCAGATGGGGATTTAGCCGCCATTTTATATACCTCTGGAACCACTGGTCGGAGTAAGGGGGCGATGCTCACGCACGCGAATTTAAGTAGCAATGCTCAGGTTTTAAAAGAGTATTGGCACTGGCAAAAAGGCGATGTGTTGTTGCATGCCTTACCCATATTTCATGTTCATGGTTTGTTCGTTGCCTCACATGGAGCTTTACTGAACGGTAGCAAAATGATTTGGTTGCCAAAATTAGATGTTGATCAGTTGATTCGATATATTCCGCAAAGCACGATTCTCATGGGAGTCCCTACCTTTTACACCCGGCTTTTAGGTAAAAAAGAATTCGATCGAGCACTTTGTAAGAATATGCGTTTATTTATTGCTGGATCGGCTCCTCTATTAACAGAAACCTTTCATGCCTTTGTTGAGCGAACTGGACACACGATATTAGAGCGTTACGGCATGAGTGAGACGGTGATGCTTACCTCCAACCCTTATTCTGGGCGTCGTATTCCTGGCTCGGTCGGTAAACCCTTACCGCAAACTCAAGTGCGAGTTGTTTCTGAAAATGGGAAGGTCTGCGGTGTTGATGAAGTTGGTGCAGTCGAGGTAAAGGGACCAAATGTATTTTCAGGATACTGGCAGATGCCAGAAAAAACCAAAGAAGAATTTACCGCAGATGGCTGGTTCAAGACAGGTGATGTCGGTCGTTGGGGTGGCAGCACTAGCGCCGGCCCCGTCCCAGATGATTATTTATGTATTGTTGGCCGCAGTAAGGATTTAATTATTTCCGGGGGATATAACGTTTATCCGAAGGAAATTGAAAGTTTTATTGACGAAATGCCAGGTGTCTTAGAAAGCGCTGTGATTGGCACACCGCATCCTGATTTTGGTGAAGCAGTTCTCGCGATTGTCGTGCAAAAACCCGGCGTCCATTTAGATAGTGAAGCAATTATTGGTCAATTAAAGGGGCAGATTGCCAATTTCAAAGTACCCAAAAAGGTCTTTATTGTGGATGACTTGCCACGCAATACGATGGGAAAGGTATTGAAAAACGTTTTACGCCAAACCTACAGCCTTTAATGGAAGGCTGTAGTACCAAAGGCTTTAAAAAGCATGTAACTCGCAATGAGAATCAGTACACAAGCAAACATGCGGCGCAAGTGGACATGGTGCAGACGATGACTAATGCGCACGCCAATTGGTGCACTCAGCATACTCATTGCTGAGATGCATAACAGGGCTGGTAAATAAATGAAGCCGAAGCTGTAAGGCGGAAGGTTATCGATTTGCATTCCGCTCACCACATAACCAATAGAACTCGCTAGAGCAATTGGAAATCCAAGTGCCGATGAAGTGGCTACAGCATAGTGGATGGGTACATTACACCACGTCATGAAGGGTACTGAAATAAAGCCTCCGCCGGCTCCAACTAAACTAGATAGTCCCCCAATACAACTTCCTGCCCCAAAAAGCCCCAATCTTCCTGGAAGCACACGAGATGGCTTGGGTTTTTTGTTGGCAAGCATTTGAAAAGCAGTGAATAGTTGAAATGCCACGAAGACCACAGTGAGCATCGGGCCTTTTAGGGCGGAGAAAATACTGATGCTGATCAAGATTCCGCCAAAAATGATGCCAGGTGCCAGTGCAAGCACCACATCCCAGCGAATCATTTTCTTTTTTTGTTGGGCAATAACGGATGCGATAGATGTGAAAAAGATGGTTGACATCGCTGTCGCGATTGACATGTGCAAAATATGCTCTTGTGGAAATTGGAAGCTTGTAAAAAGTATCCCAAGAAAGGGCACCATGATCATTCCACCACCGATTCCGAGGATGCCGGCAATCAGACCAGTACCGATGCCCAGCGAAAGCAATAAGAGTATTTGTAAGATAGTCAAGCTAGACACTTTCTCATTAAAATGGTCCCCGCCTTGGCCGCTAGGTCGTCATCCTGAACCCAGAGAGTTCAAGTTGGCACGATAGAGCGGTTTTGGGCACATCAGTATCTTTAGGGAGAATATGACCCGAAGTCATACCCTATAAAAACAAGGCGCGCTACACCCACTGCTCATATTGAGTGCCTATGCGTTAGCATCGGTTCAAGGAACTATTGACCTTGGCGAACCAGGCAGGGTTAGACTATCAATCGCAACATCGACTTGCTTTTCTATTGCGTCTATTTTGTGGCTAAGTTGTGTCATGACTTCACTCGACACAACTGGTTCTAACTTTGATTGTACTTGTTCTTTTAAATCTTGTATTTGTGCAGCAAAACTCACAGCGGTCATGAGCGCTGCGCGCTCAATGCTTTTGTTCGACCCAGAAGTAATTTGGGCAATTTGGTCATTCACGGATTGTGCAGCAGTGCGTAACTTGGCCTCATTTTCGAAGGAGGTCATAAAAGCCATTTTTTGTCCAGCTAGTTCAACATCAATGCGTACGGATTTAGATTCACTCATGAGGTATTTTGGTAGTGGGCTGATCGAGTAAGTTTAACTGACGGTTGTCATTTGTTTGGGGAAGTTTATTCAGAATTTTCTGGATCCGGTTTTGGGCGTCAGAAATTTTATTCTCCATGGATGATTTTTCTTTAGCGACTAGTTCGATGACAGTTTGTAATCGCGCAAGCTTGTTGGATAGCAAGTCAAGTTTTCCCAAGAGCTTGCCTGGAATGATTGGTTCCAAATTGTGATTGATTTCATCCATTTACATATTGTATATAATTCGCGCTCTTAAGTGCTTAGGATACCGATTAAAGTATAAGCTGTGTAAGAATTCAGGAATTTTTTTTAAAAATACAATCATGACAATCACCAACTGATGTCAGTCATCTGGGTTGAATGAAGCCGAATAGAAACTTCCACATCTGGCATTCTTGTCCACTAAACGAAATTAGAGGTTGATTCTGTAAAAAATGGGGAGAGTCAAGAGGTATCAAACTAAAAATGTCCTTTGGGCTTGTTCAAAAAGCCCAAGGACAATCAAATAAGCAGCCTCTATTCCATATTAGTAAGGACGATAAGGGTAGGGCTGAGGAACTACGGCCGGTTGTTGTTGAACATAATAGGGCTGGGGGGCATAAACAACTGGTGCTGGCTCATAAATCACTCTAGGAGGAGCATAGTATGGGCGTGGGAGTGTGTTGTAGGCGATTGCCCCAGCCGCACCAAGCGCTGCTCCAGCAATGAATAATGGGGCACGCACTCCCCCGCCAAAAAAACCACCGCCATGATGCCAACCCCCACCGTGCTCCCAAGCAAAACTCATTGAGCTAGTAGTTATCGCACCAATTGTAAAAAGGGTAATAAGGGCTTTTTTCATGTTGATCTCCTAATAAAGGTTTGCTGCATGACCTTATAACGATATTACGAGATAGTTGGTTTACAGGTTGATGGATTTATTTTCAATAATGTAGGAATTGCTGGAATTAGATTTCGAGATTATCGATCAATCGGGTTTTACCAAGCTTTGCTGCCGCTAGAATCACTAAGGGGTCTTGATTCTCAAGTTGCTGTTGATTTGGTGGCAAAAGGTTATGTTGAAGTCGGACGGAAAGATAGTCCGGATGCCAGCCTTTTAGAATTAATTCATGTTTTACCGTGCTTTCGATCTCCAAAAGGGTCTTTAAGTTGATTGAACTGGACTGCAAGACCGCATTTTTGACTTGCGTAAGCGCTTTTTGTAGCTCTGGCGCTTGGTCGCGCTCCGCCTTGCTGAGGTAACCGTTTCTTGATGAAAGTGCAAGGCCGTCAGGCGCACGAATTGTTTCTGCCCCAATAATTTCAACTGGGAGTGCAAATTGTTGCGCCATTCTTCGAATAATCATGAGTTGCTGGTAATCTTTTTTACCAAATACGGCAGCATTAGGTTGAACGCAGGAAAATAGCTTGAGAACAACAGTACAGACCCCTTTAAAAAATCCTGGCCGAAACTCCCCTTCAAGGATATCTCCTAGATCTTTTGGGGGATCGACTCGATAGTCTTGTGGCTCCGGATAAAGATTCTTTTCTCCAGGGGCAAACAAAATATATACCCCCTCTTTTTCTAATTTCTCAGCATCGGCTTCAAAGGTTCTTGGATATTGATCAAAGTCCTCATTTGGACCAAATTGCAAGCGATTGACAAAGATGCTTGCAACCACTGGGTCGCCATAGGTTCTCGCAATTTTCATGAGCGAGAGATGTCCTTCATGTAAATTTCCCATGGTCGGTACAAAAGCCGCACGATTTTGACCACGTAAGTGATTTCTTAGCTCATGAATATCTGTAATAATTTTCATGCTTGAGGTGTAAATGAGAGTCTGACGTATATGGGGGCATAGGCTTGCGCCTGAGTGATTTCAACAAGTGCTTCACGACTGAGCTCCAGGAGTGCAATAAAATTCACAACCAGTACCGGTACACCCTGACCAGACGCGATGGCATCTTCAAATAGCTCTGTAAATTCGACAAATTTTTCGTGTTGTAAACGGCGCAAAATACGGGTCATATAGTCACGCACAGATAACGTCTCACGTGTAATAGTGTGATGCTGTGTCAATTTTGCGCGCGCGACTAAATCGCGCCAAACGCTTTGCAAATCCATTAAATCAACATGTGGTGGTACTGTATTTACGGTTCGGTCAATATGACCTTGTGCCTTAAAAAAATCGCGACCCATTTGGGGAATTTGATCAAGCTCTTGCGCTGCGAGCTTCATTTTTTCATATTCAAGTAAGCGACGCACCAGTTCTGCTCGAGGATCTTCGACTTCATCTTCGCTATCTGCTTTTTTCATCGGCAGCAGCATGCGTGATTTGATTTCGATTAACATGGCGGCCATCAAGAGATATTCAGCCGCAAGTTCTAAATTATGGTGGCGGATTTGTTCCACATATTTTAAGTATTGTTGTGTAACTTGCGCCATTGGAATGTCAAGCACGTTGAAGTGTTGTTTACGAATTAAATACAACAACAAATCCAGAGGCCCTTCAAAGGCTTCGAGAAATACCTCTAAGGCGTCGGGTGGAATGTACAGATCCGTTGGTAGTTGAAACAGAGGTTCGCCATACAACTTTGCAAATGATTCTGACATCCCATCCATGAGGGATGGAGTGCTATCAATCATTTGAATACACGTAAGATTTCTGCTTGATACGGGCCATACGTTGCTGTTTTTGCTCATCCAAGCTGATTGGCTTTTTATCCCATAAAAGTGCGCGACCCTCTAATTGAGCTTTCTCAATCTCGGGATGTTTACTTTTTAAATCAGCTAAGAAAAGCGAAATTTTCGATTGGTAGCGCGCCATAACAGGATCTCTTTAGTAGGTTCTATGCTTGTACATCATTTCCAGATTATCTTTCAGCCTTTGCCAAATATGCCAAAAAGCCTACTGAATTCAATTTGTTGTCATTTTAACTGTTCAGTGGCGGTCTTAGGCCTTATTTGCTTGAATTAATCTATCAATCATCTCGGAATCAACGCGGCTCATCAGATGTTGGTAAGGTCTCACAATATTTTCTGGTGTGAGGCTATCCGTAACACTAGACCAACTTAGAGGTGCAATATTCAGAAAAGCCTCGATGTTTTTCGCAAGTTCTGGCAGAACCGGTTTTAGATATAGCGTCAAAATACGGAAAGCTTCTAGAGTAATGCTACAAACGGCTTGCAGTTGAGAAGCGATTTGTACTTCGGCATCATTAGTAACTTTTTTGGCGATTTCCCAAGGCTTATTCGCATCCACAAAAGCATTCACTTCATCAGCAAGCTCCATGATTTTTCTTTGCGCTCGGCTAAATTCGCGCGCTTCATAAAATCCAGCAATTTCTGTGGCGGCGGCTTGGAGTCGATGAATCAACGGGTGATTCAGGGCATCAGGCGCAATGATTCCCCCAAACCGCTTGACTAAGAATCCGGCACTTCGGCTGGCAATATTGATATATTTCCCCAATAAGTCACTATTGACGCGTGCCGTAAAGTCCTGAAGATTCAAATCGATGTCTTCCAACGAGGCATTTAATTTGGCTGCAAAGTAATAACGTAGCCATTCTGGGTTCAGGCCTGAGGTAATAAAACTGTTCGCAGTAATGAATGTTCCGCGCGACTTACTCATTTTTTCCCCATCGACAGTTAAAAAGCCGTGTGCAAAGACATTGGTTGGGGTTCTATAATTGGAAAAATGAAGGGTCGCTGGCCAAAATAGAGTGTGGAAATATAAAATATCCTTCCCAATAAAGTGAAACATTTCGGTATCAGTGTCAGCTTTTACCCAATCCTCAAAATGCAGGCCCTTTTCTTGGCAAAGCGCTTTGAAACTTGCTAAGTATCCAATTGGGGCATCCAGCCAAACATAGAAGTACTTTCCTGGAGCATCAGGAATCTGAAACCCAAAGTAAGGCTCGTCCCGAGAAATGTCCCAATTACTTAAGGTGCTTTCTCCAGATTCGCCTACCCATTCTTTCATTTTGTTACGTGCTTCAGGTTGTAAGGGAGTGGCAACCTGAGTCCAATGCCTTAAAAAGTCTTCGCAACGTTTGTCTGAAAGCTTAAAAAAATAATGTTCCGATACTTTTCGAATGGGCGTTGCACCACTCACTACTGAGTATGGGTGTAGGAGGTCGGTTGGAGCATAGGTAGAGCCACATTTTTCGCAGGAATCGCCATATTGATCTTTGGCATGGCATTTTGGGCATTCCCCTTTGATAAAACGGTCTGGTAGGAACATTTCCTTGACTGGATCGTAGGCTTGTTCAATTGGTTTTTTTTCAATCAAATCTGCATCCCGTAAACGCAAGTAAATTTGTTCTGATAATTCTTGATTTTCAATCGAATTGGTAGATCCATAATGATCAAAAGAAACAAGAAATTGATCAAAATCCCGTTTATGCTCAAACCAGACGCGCGCAATCAACTCGTGAGGCGTCATATTTTCCGCTTGGGCACGCAACATGATGGGTGTACCGTGAGTATCATCGGCACAAACGTAATAGACTTCGTGTTCTTGCATTCGTTGAAAACGCACCCAAATATCAGTTTGGATATATTCCACGAGGTGGCCTATGTGGATTTGGCCATTTGCGTAGGGTAGAGCTGACGTAACAAGGATTCTTTTTTGAGTATTCATATTTTAATTTTAATGTCTGAACTCATTTCAGAGTAATTTAGTAAAATTGCCGATTAAACAAGGAGAAGATTTTGGAAATTTCCCAACAGCAGGTCATGCAAGTGCTTCAAGAAGTCATCGATCCCAATACGCATCTTGATTTAGTCAGCTCTAAAAACATCAAAAATTTAAAAATTAATCATGATGAAGTGGCATTTGAAGTGGAGTTGTATTATCCATCGAAAAGTCAGTTTGAGATCATTCGACAGGCATGTGTTGCGGCTGTTCAGAGTATTCCAGGTGTCAAGAATGTAAATGTGCAGATCGGTATGGCAATTGTTCCGCATGCCGTCCAACGTGGCGTTAAGCTCTTGCCTGAAGTGAAAAATATTATTGCCGTTGCAAGTGGTAAAGGTGGCGTTGGTAAATCGACAACCGCCGTTAATCTTGCCCTTGCCTTGAGCGCTGAAGGAGCAAGTGTTGGCGTGTTAGATGCGGATATTTACGGCCCGAGTATGCCCATGATGCTGGGGATTTCTGGTCGACCCAAATCGCATGGGGAAAATTCGATTGAGCCCATGCATGGACATGGCCTTCAGGTCAGCTCCATCGGTTTTTTAGTTGAGCAAGATAGTCCGATGGTTTGGCGTGGCCCAATGGTCACCGCGGCTCTTGAACAGTTGTTGCGTCAAACCCATTGGCAACAATTGGATTATCTGATTGTCGACATGCCTCCAGGTACGGGAGATATTCAACTTACTTTGTCGCAAAAGGTTCCTGTGACTGGCGCTATCATTGTTACCACACCACAAGATATTGCCCTGCTTGATGCCCGAAAAGGTTTAAAAATGTTTGAAAAGGTCGGGATTCCGATTCTGGGAATTGTGGAAAATATGAGTACCTATATTTGCCCAAGTTGCGGACATACCGAAGCAATCTTTGGCACCGGAGGTGGGGAGAAAATGTGTCAAGACTTTCAGGTGCCTTTCCTAGGCAGTTTGCCTTTGAACTTATCCATTCGTGAGCAATCCGATGCCGGCTGTCCACCGGTTGTAGCAGAACCAGATGGTGCAATTAGTGCGAGTTATAAGTTGATTGCGCGTCGGGTTGCGATACAAATCGCCAGTCTTGCAAAGGACATGTCTAGTAAGTTTCCAAATATTGTGGTGCAAAATACCTGACAACCAACGTGCACTCTCATGGCGGGAGTTCAATGGGTATTGTTTTAAAAATTTACCTTTAGGAGTCTATGGAAATAAAAACACCGGTTCCACCATTTACCTTTGATACTGCGGTTCAAAAAATCCGTATCGCAGAGGATGCATGGAATACACGAGATCCTGAGCGGGTCTCATTGGTCTATACCGAGGACACGGTTTGGCGCAATCGTGCAGAATTTTTACATGGGCGAGACCAAGTTAAAGCATTTTTAATTCGGAAGTGGTCGCAAGAGCTGCATTACCGTTTAATTAAAGAATTATGGGCATTCACGGAGCATCGCATTGCAGTTCGGTTTGCCTATGAATGCCAAGACCCTTCAGGTCATTGGAAAAGAGCGTACGGAAATGAAAATTGGGAATTTAATGCCCAAGGGTTCATGATGCGTCGGTTTGCCAGTATCAATGATCTTGCAATCGATGAATCAGAGCGTCAATTTTTTTGGCCATTGGGGCGCAGACCAGATGGGCATCCGAGCTTAAGTGATTTAGGTCTTTAGTCTTGATGAATTTTGTGTGGGTTAGGACTTAACTCCTGTGCGGCATCGATCACATCGGCCGGTCGCTCACACATATATCCAGCCATTTGATTAATTTGTTGGCGAAACTCGGCATCTTGCATGATGGAAATCATATGCTGTACGGCGGGATTTTTTTCAGAGGTGTGATGAAAAATCATGTAATAGTCTTCAGTGGCAACTGGAAGAAAGTGAAGCCCAAATTGCTGGGCACTTTTTTCTATTCCAAAGCCAACATCCGCCATTCCGCTTGCAATATAGGCTGCTACAGCAGAGTGCGTAAATTCACTATTGCCGTATCCGCGAATTTTTTGAGGGTCCATCTTCTCGCTTTTTAAGATTAAATCCAACAATGTTCGCGTTCCAGACGATGGTTGGCGGTTGACCATCGAGACATCACCCCTCATAAAGTCATGAATTGACTGAATGTTTTTAGGGTTGCCAGGAGCAGTAATGATGCCGAGTGTTCGCAAAGACAAATGCACAATTTTTTGGTCTTTTGCCCGGAGGTATTTTGCATAGTGTTTTAAAACGGAATGACGTAATGGTCCAATTGGCAAATGAAAGCCAGCTACATCACAATTGCCTTGGAGCAACGAGTTCAGGGCCTGAGTGGTTTCTTCGTACTTAAACTCAATGGGGTGGTTTGATTGTTGCAAGCGATGGATCAACGCTTCCACAGCAAAACCATGACTGGCATGGAGTTGCAAAACAGGTTGAGGCGGGGCAATTGCAGCTTCAATTTCTTTACCTAATTCTGAAGCAAGTCCTTCTAAGGTCGGGCCTAATCTCGCTTCGATCCGTTTATTAGCCCAGATCAATTTTTTTCCAAAAGGAGTCAGTTCGGTTCCTTTTCTACGAGATGTAATAAGTAAAGCGACAGCAAATTCCTTTTCAAATTTTCTTAAGAGCCCCCAACCATAGCGATAAGAAAGCCCGGTATTTTTACAAGCGGCCACCAAATTACCCGATTGATCAATGGCGGTGAGCAGGTCAATCATGATTGGTAAAGAAATTGGCCCATCCTGTTTGGACTCAATTAACCATTCTGTACGTATTGAAAATTTAAACATATAGGTTATTTATAACATATTGAAAAATAATTTAGTCTGTACTTATAATCACCTAAAACGCTCAGCCGTCAAAAGCGATTCTTGAAATATGCATTAAATAACATATTTGGATTGGTTGATGAATAAAATCTTTGTCATAAATGAAGCTGGAACACAAGCCCAAGCACATACCATTGTTGCTTCCCTGAAGCATTTGCAAGGTGCTCTTTTGCCAATTTTGCATGCAATTCAAGAGCAGTTTGGCTACGTTCCTCCCGAAACCGTTCGTATCATCGCTGATGAACTGAATTTATCCCGCGCAGAAGTTCACGGAGTTATATCGTATTACCATCATTTTCGTGATCATCCTTTAGGTCAACACGTCATTCAAGTATGTATGGCGGAATCTTGTCAAGCCATGGGTGCGGATGCCCTCAAAAAACATATTGAAGAGCGGGTTGGTTGTGGTCTTGGCCAAACTAACGCAAATGGCACCGTCTCACTTGAGCCAGTCTATTGCTTGGGTTTATGTGCACAGTCACCAGCCATTCAGATCAATGGTGATCTCCACGCAAAACTGACCCCTGAAAAATTTGA
>Ga0164296_1004248_pt1 | contig 13100 bp, 10 predicted proteins | sample GEODES057metaG_FD_113533 | JGI IMG/M metagenome (GOLD analysis project Ga0164296, IMG submission 113533) | Dystrophic lake water microbial communities from Trout Bog Lake, Wisconsin, USA - GEODES057 metaG | ecosystem: Environmental > Aquatic > Freshwater > Lake | place: USA: Trout Bog Lake...
CCGAAAATGCACTGATCCTTCGGCAAGCGAGCATCGCCCTCGTCCTCCCACGCTGTGCGGGAAAGGACAACGTCATTGTGTGATGGACGAGCCCCCAACCGGGTCGCCAGAACTTCACCGCGCTGGCAGTTGGTGGACCCTTTGAGCTGGGACCTTCTCGACTAGACGGGGGAGGCGACGGCGGGGGAAGTGGTCGCGTCGGCGTCGGTACTTCCTTTGGCGAGGCGCGAGGCGCCCACGGTGACGAGCGCTGCGAGGACGACGAGCAGGGCCCCCACGAGGTTGTCGACGAGTCGTGCTCGGCCGAACTGCGCCACCTGGCTCGTCGTGTACGCGTTCAGCAGGGCGGTCGCAGGCGTGATGAGGAGGAAGTAGATCCAGTAGCGCGGGCTGAACTTCGCGATCACTGCGGCAGTTCCAAAGACGATGCCGACCAAATAGAGGTTGGCCGGGAACGGGATGCCGAAGAGGTCGATGTAGGAGCTCCCCCCGAGCACGGCCATGATCGCCGCAAGGAGGGCGATGCCGCCCAAGGTGCCGAGGACGCGCTCGATCTTGAGCTTCCACTCGATCTCGGAGCCGACCTGGGCCAGCACCAAGATGGCGGCGATCAAGAATGCCCCACCGGGCTGCTTGGGGTGATCAAGGAAGTAGTAGGTCGCCACCGTGGCCAGGATCGTGATCGTGATCGTGTACGGCATGGCCTCTCTGCGCGTGTGGGCGATGGGCTGGCGAGCCGGGGCCTTCCTCAGCGCAAGGTGCACGGTGACCACGGCGATGATCGAACCGATGAAGAAGAAGGCGGCCACCCACGCCAGGTAGGTCTGGTTGAGGTGCATGGCGATCATCGACGGGCTCATGGTCGTTCCAGGGAGGGCGGTGGCGGTGTGATGTGGCGAGCCTTGCTTGAGGGCGATGAGCTCCGACATCGACACCCCCTTGGCGAGGAGGCCGTCAAGCTTGTGGAGAAGGCTGCTCGGGAGCCAAGGGATCGGCGAGAGGATCGGCCAGGCCAAGAAGACCGGGACGAGCATGGCCGCCCGCTGCAGGCCGTAGCGAGACATCCGTCCGACGACGAGGGTCAGGACCGCCATCAACGCCGCGCCGGTCAACGGCGTCAAGCCGGCGACGATGGCGATCGGCGCCAGCAAGGCGGTGACGATGGTGGTGAGCACGCCGATGCGCAACCCTCCGACCATGACGGCGACTGCGCCGATGATGGCGCCCATGGCGGAGTATGAGGCCGCGGGCTGCTTCGTCAGGGCCATCAAGACGAAGAACGGGACCAGCAGGATCGCGATGAGGGCGATGCCGATCGCGGTGTGCTTGGCGAGCACCTTGAGAAGCGGTGGCTTCGTTCCGACGGGTTCGTTCGACATGTGTGCCATCTCCGGACTTCTTGCACCGCCCCGCTCTGCGCAGAGCCCATGCGTCGAGGGGATCGATGGTGGCGACTGTAGTGCCAGACTCCCGGCCGTCCGGGGGAGGCTCGGCGGTGGCGACGTGGTCGGCGCGTGCCAGCGGCTGGTCCATGCAGAACGGTGCAGACGGAGCGTGGGGCGTCCAAAGGGCTCCAAGGGTGAGGTGCTCTAGAGTTGCGCTGGCGGGTGAGCCATCATCATCGTGATTGAGGAATCTGAGCAGGGAATGAACGCCGAACCAGCGAGGCATCCAACGGCGCAGAAGCTTCTTGACGCCGCCATCGAACAGATGGACAAGACCGGTGAGGCGTCGATCCACATCCACGATGTTCTCGAGGCCTCTGGCGTCGCCTACGGATCGCTCTACCACCACTTCGGGAGCCGGGAAGGCCTCGTCAGTCAGGCGATCGTCGAGCGGTACGTTCGCTCTGTCTTCACCGGCCTCCCTGTGTTCGCCGAGAAGGCGAGCAAGGTGACGAACCAGGCGGAGCTCGAAGAGCTCTTGCGCTCAGAGCTCGTCCGCATCGACTCAGCGGCACTCCGCACCCAGCGACTGCGGCGCATCAACGCCGTGGGCGCTGCAGTGCATCGACCTCAAGTTCTCGCCGTGATTGCAGAAAAGCAGGCCTTCTACTTCGACGTGGCGGCTTCGGTCATCGAGGATCTCAAGGATCGGGGGCTTATCGACCCTTCGGTCCCGGTTCGGCCATTCTGCGCGTGGTACCTCTCGCTCATCTTGTCGAGGACGTTCGTTGACATCGACTCACGCTCTGATCCCACCAAGGAGTGGAGCGAGTTCACCTTCGCCGCGACGCTTCTGATCCTCCGTGGTGGGGCGAGCGAGGTGGGCTGAGCCCTCGTGCCACTGTCGGTGCAGCTCAGGAGTGCCCGCTGCCGTAGGGCTCGATGAGGATGTTGCCCTGCGCCGCGGTGGAGCCAGTGATGCCTCCGCCTGGGCCGCGCAGGACGAAGGCGATGCCAACGGCGATGAGGCTTCCCGCGAGCGGACCGGCGAGGTAGACCCAGAGGTTCGAGAAGATGCCACTGACGACGTCGGGTCCGAAGCTGCGAGCGGGGTTCATCGAGGCCCCTGAGAGGGGACTGCCCCACAGGCCGGCCAGCGCGATGTAGCCCCCGACGGCAATGGCCCCGAAGAGACCGACGTTCTGGGCACCCGACGCCGTGCCCAGGATCACACTGAGCAATCCGGCGGTGAGCAGCATCTCGATCCAGAAGGCGGCCACCGATGAGTGGCCATGTGCCGGGAAGGTCCCACCGAAGCGGGCCGAGGTGGTGATGACGCCCTGGAGGACCAGTGCGGCAGCGGTCGCCCCGAGCAGCTGGACCACGATGTAGCCAGGAACCCGCCGCCACGGGAAGTCTCGACGGAGGGCGAAGCCAATCGAGACGACGGGATTGAGGTGGGCCCCGGCCACCTTGCCCATGAACAAGATGATGGCCATGACCATGAGTCCGGGGGCGACGACTGCTGCTGAGCGCCCGACTGAGCCAGGAAAGGCATGGTCCATCATTGGTCCACCGGCAGCCACCATCACCAAGAGGAAGGTGCCGAGGAGCTCGGCGAAGAGACGTCGCCACTCCTGGCGAGGATCCTTGAAGTCGCTGATTCGCTTGAGGACGGCGTTCTCGTAGCTGACCAGTGGCTCAAGGACCTGATCATCGTGCGGTGAGGTCATCTGCCGTCGACCCTACAAGCACGATCTGATCGCTGACGAGCGACATGGTCCCTTTGCGTGGCGAGGTCCAAGGTCTGCGTCACGGACCCGGCTACGTTCTGGAGGTCGCCCTACGCAGCGCGCACGGTGAGCGATCGTGAATCACCCGTCGATTGGCGTGCTGGCGCGGAGCGGAAGCCTCGGTGGTGGGCCGGATGCCAGGGGGAACGATGAGCACTGTTGTCAAGGCGGCACCGTCGAAGCTCGTCGTCCCGTTCCTTGGCCTGCTGGCTGCGATCCAAGGCTGTGGGCCGAACCTCTCGTCGACCGCACTGGTCGATGCCAGCCGAGCGCTCCACATGTCCGGGAGCACCCAGGCACTTGCCTCGAGCATGCAGACCATGGCCATCGCCGCCTCGGTCATCACCACCGGCCTGCTTGCCGACCGGATCGGTCGGCGCAGGCTGCTCGTGATCGCCTTGGTGGTCGGCATCGTCGGGCAGCTCACCGTGGCGATCGCGCCCACCGCAGGGGTCTACATGCTCGGCCAGGCCGTCGCGGGAGTGGGCCTCGGCGCCACGTACTGCGCTGCATTCGGCCTGCTCAACGCCGTGGTCCCTCGGGATCACCTGGCTCGAGCAATGGGGGCCTTCACGTCGATCCTCATGCTCGCAACGGTCATCTTCACCTTCATCGGAGGCAGCCTCTCTGGGGTGAACTGGCGCCTCACGTTCCTGCTGATCCCTGTCGTCAGCGCCGCGTGCCTCGTGGTCGTCCCGATCGTGGTGCCGAAGGTGGCCAAGATCGTCGGAGGCAGCCTCGATCCGATCGGCCAGATTCTGCTGGTGCTCGGCATCGTCAGTTTCTTGTACGCCTGCAGCCAGCTGGCCGAGAGCTTGACGGCCCCGAAGACGCTGGTCCCGCTCTTCCTCGGCATCGCCCTCCTGGTCGCCTTTGTCGTCTGGGAAAAGCGGAACCCGACGGCCTTCTTCCCGGTCGAGCTCTTTACCAAGCCCGTCTTCGTCGCCGCCATGGCCGCCGGCTTCATCTACAACTTCGGCAATGCCGTGGGCTTCTTGCAGCTCACGAACCTCTGGCAGTACGTGACCGGGATCCCCAGTTCGACGGTGGCGCTCTGGCAGCTCCCACTCATGGCGTCAGGCATCGCTGCGGGCTTTGTCACCGGTCGAGCGATGAGCAAGGGCCTCTCGGACCGCGTCGTGATTGTGATCGGTGGCACGGTGACCCTGGTCGGCATGGCGTCGTTCGCGCTCGTCCACCGCTCGCACGCGTTGCTCGCCTTCATCCCGGGTTCGGTCCTGGTGGGGGCTGGCGTGGTCATCGCCGCCGTGCCCTACGGAAGCTTGATCTTGCGGGATGCACCGTCGAAGTACCTCGGCCCGGTGACCAGCTCGAGGACCACGGTCGGTCAGTTCTTCTACACGCTGGGCTTCTCCCTCTCCACCGTGCTCGTTGGTCGCCTCACTCGCCATGGGGTCACCCGCCATCTCGAGGCAATCGGTGTGCCTGCCAATCGCCTCTCCACTGGCCTTGATGCGGTCAATGCCTTTGCGCTCAGTGGAGCCAAGCCGACGACCACGCTCGGCGATGCGGCCCTTCGGGCGGCAGGCGTCAGCTACGGGCACGCGTTCTCATTCACCTTGATCTTGACCGGCCTGCTGTGCTTCGCCGCCGGGGTCGGTGGCTTCGTGCTGCTCTCGGGTGGCCGAGACGTCTAGGTCCTGACGATGGGCGCTCAGCTGGCGCGGCGGCGTTCCTCCAAGACAAGGTTTCCTTCAGGGGTGAACGCGGCTGCGAGCTCGCCGGCGAGGAGCCGGTGGAGCGGGATGCCGGCGAGCTCGGCTCTCCACCCGATGTCGAGTCGACTCGGCTCGCCGACGATGAGCTGGGCGATGTCCACTCGAGTCGCCAGCAGGCTCTGATCAAGGTTGAGGTCGTCGGCGATGTGTCGCACGACCCCGGCGCAGATGGCGACCGCAACCTGCGACGCTCGATTCTCTGGCGCCTCTGGTGGGAGCTGGAGGTCACGCTCGCTCAAGGAGCGGCCACGTTCGATGGCCTCGAGGATCTCTTGGGCGGCGCCCTTGGCCATGTACCGACCATCCACGCCTCGGAGCGACTCGAGCTCGCGGCGGTTGCGAGGCGCCTTTTGGGCGATCGTCACGATGGCGAGGTCGGGCAGCACGCTGCGGCGGGGGCGGTCCGTTGCGGAGGCCCGTCGCTCTCGCCAGGCGGCCACCTCTTGTGCGACGCCTCGGCCCCGGCCCGTGACTCGACGAACATCGCTGACCTTCCACCACGCCTTCAAGGGATCGACCTCGTGGCGCTGGTTGGCCTGTGCCACCGAGCACTCTTCGAGCGCCCATGCGAGTCGGCCCACTGCCTCGAGCTCGGCGACCATGGCCTGGCGAAGCTCGAGGAGGTGGTCGACGTCGCTCGCTGCGTAGGCCAGCTGACTGGTGGGCAGTGGTCGGACCATCCAGTCGGAGAGCTGGTCGGTCTTCGACAGCGAGATCCCGAGCATCCGATCGACGAGCCGCAGGAGCGAGGGGGTGGACATCCCGAGGAAGCCAGCAGCGATCTGGGTGTCGAACACCGTGCGTGGTGCGACCCCGCAGACGGTGCGGAGGATCTCTAGGTCCTGGCCTGCGGCATGGGCCACGCCCACCCCGGGTCCTTCGAAGAGGCGAGCGAGCGGCGTGGGGCTGGTGGCCAGCGGGTCGACGATGGCCACCTTGTCCCGCCACGCCAGCTGGATGAGCGCCAGCTGCGGGCGGTAGGTGCGCTCGGTGTGGAACTCGGTGTCGAACGCGTAGAAGGCCTCCTCGGCCATCTCGTCGCACAGGGATTCGAGCGCCGACGCATCGGTGATCATCAGCGGGGAGCCAGCAGCGGGGGTCACGACTGCGAACGTAGTGCAGTGCCTCCACGTCGACGGACGGGGGGCTAGACATTGGCGAGCGCATCCACGGGATGCACCAGACTCCGAGGGGACGACGATGGCGACAGGCACCACGATCATCAAGGCGAAGTCGATCATCACGATGGACCCTGGCAACCCACGCGCCGAGGCGCTGGCGTTCGACGCATCCACCGGTGAGATCCTGGCCGTGGGGACCGTCGAGGCCTGCACGGCGGCCGCACCGACCGCCACGGTGACTGATCTTGGCGACACCGTGGTGCTCCCGGGCTTCGTCGAGCCGCACAGCCACCCCGTGCAGTCTGGGCTCGTGACCCAGGCGCCGTGCCACTGGATCGCCCCCTATGTCGGCTATCCGACCTGGGCTGACGTGACGGCGTTCTTTGCCACGCTCGATGCGAAGACGCCTGCGGGCGAGCCCCTCATGTTCAACGGCCTCGACCGCCTGCTGCAGGGGGCGGCCGCACCGACGGCGGTCAGCCTCGATGAGTTCTTCCCCACGCGCCCAGTGATCATCCTCGACAACTCTGGGCACCTGGCGTACTTCAACACCGCCCTGATCAAGCTGCAGGGCTGGGACACGAAGGCCCCCGCCGATCCGGTCGGGGGCTCCTACGGGCGTCTGGCGGATGGCTCGCTCGACGGGCAGGCCTTCGAGCTTCCGGCCGTGATGGAGGCGGCGCTCCCCATCCTCGGCAAGGGGGTCCCGCACCCTTTGCACTCGGCCGCCAAGTGGTATCGCCTGATGGCGACCCATGGGATCACCTCGACGTCAGACATGACCTACGACGACACCTTCTTGAAGGCCTATGAGGCTCTGGCGAGCGCCGAGGACTGCCCGCTTCGGATCTCCCTCTACCAGGTGTCGACCTCGGAGGTGGCGGGGCAGAAGCTCACCACGGCCAACCCGGACCGGGTCCGCAAGCAGGGCATCAAGCTCTGGGCCGATGGGTCGCCGTGGATCGGCAACGCTGCGCTGTCATTCCCGTATCTCGACTCACCGGTGGTCCGGGCAGCCGGCATCCCGCTCGGCCCCGCCGGGATCTCCGTCATGAACTACACGAAGGACGAGCTCGACGCCGTCATCGACAAGCATGCGCCGGAGGGATGGCAGATGTCGTTCCACTGCAACGGCGATGCGGCGCTCGACGTGGTCCTCGACGTCTATGAGCGGGGCCTGAAGAAGCACAACCTGCTCGGGACCGACCACCGGTGGCGCATCGAGCACCTTGGTGCGTGCCACAAGGAGCAGTTCGAGCGGGCGGCCGCGCTGGGCGTCGAGGCCTCGATGGGACCCTTCCAGTTCATCTACTGGGGCGACCTGCTCGATGGGCAGATGTTCCCGTCGGAGATCGGGTCGCAGTGGCAGGCCATCGGTGATGCCTTCGATGCAGGGCTCGAGGTGTCGTTCCACAACGACGGATCGGTCACCCCACCCAACGTCCTGTTGAACATCCAGTCGACCATCACCCGGACGACCTCGTCGGGCACCGTCCACGGAGCGAACCAGAAGGTGACGCTCGACCAGGCGCTGCGGGCCGAGACGATCAACGGCGCCCGACAGCTCTTCGTCGATGACAAGTACGGCTCGCTCGAGGTCGGCAAGATCGCTGACCTCGTCGAGCTCTCTGCGGATCCCTACGAGATGAACCCGATGACCTTGGCCACGGACGTCTCGGTGCTCGGCACCTGGCTGGGTGGACGCAAGGTCGATCTCGACGCCTTCGATGCCCAGATCCAGGCCATCGACCCCGACCCGCACGCCGATCTGGCCGCTGCGGGACCGCCGGCGTGCTGCTGAGGAGCATCGTCGTCGACGGAGGCACGAGAGCGGCGGTCTAACTTGGTGATCCCCGGCCATCAGGAGGTCAGCACCGATGAGTGACGCCACGATCATCTACACCCACACCGACGAGGCACCCGCCCTTGCCACCTACTCCCTGCTGCCCATCATCCGGGCGTATGCCGCTAAGGCTGGCGTCACCATCGAGACACGCGACATCTCCCTCGCCGGTCGCATCCTGGCCGCCTTTCCCGAGTCTTTGACCCCCGAGCAGCGCGTCGACGATGCCCTGAGCGAGCTCGGGGCCATGGTCAAGGAGCCCGAGGCCAACATCATCAAGCTCCCGAACGTGTCCGCCTCGATCCCGCAGCTCAAGGCGGCCATCGCCGAGCTCCAGGCCCAGGGGGCGGCGATCCCGAACTACCCGGACGATGCGTCGAGCCCCGAAGAGCTCGAGGTCCTCGCGCGCTTCAAGAAGATCCTGGGCAGCGCCGTCAACCCGGTGCTGCGCGAGGGAAACTCTGATCGCCGGGCACCGGCGTCGGTGAAGAACTACGCCAAGACGCACCCGCACCGCATGGGAGCGTGGGAGCCCACCTCGAAGACCAACGTGGCGCACATGTCGGCAGATGACTTCGCCTCGACGGAGCAGTCGGTCATCATCGACGGGGCCGGCTCGGTCTCGATCGACTTGGTCGATAGCTCCGGCAACACGACGCCGCTTCGAGCACCCGTGCCGGTGCTCGACAAGGAGATCATCGATGCCGCCGTGATGCGCGCCGATGCTCTCGATGCCTTCTTGGCCGCCCAGATCGAGACCGCCAAGGCTGAGGGCGTGCTCTTCAGCATCCACCTGAAGGCGACCATGATGAAGATCTCGGACCCGATCATCTTCGGCCATGTGGTTCGGGCCTTCTTCCCTGTCACCTTCGCCACCTATGGCGACGTCCTTGCCGCGGCAGGTCTGAGCCCGAACAACGGCCTGGGCTCGATCCTCGATGGCCTCGCTGGCCTCGCCGAGGGGGTGGCGATCGCCGAGTCGATCGCCACCGAGCTGGCGGCGGGTCCGGCCCTGGCGATGGTCGACTCCGACAAGGGCATCACCAACCTCCATGTTCCGAGCGACGTCATCGTGGATGCCTCGATGCCGGCGATGATCCGGACCTCGGGGCACATGTGGGGTGCGGACGGGCGCGAGGCCGACACCTTGGCCGTGCTGCCTGATTCGAGCTACGCCGGCATCTATCAGGTCGTCATCGACGACTGCCGGGCCAACGGCGCCTTCGATCCGGCGACCATGGGCTCGGTGCCCAACGTCGGCCTGATGGCTCAGGCCGCTGAGGAGTACGGCAGCCACGACAAGACCTTCGAGATCCCCGCCGACGGCCACGTCCGGGTGACCAAGGACTCCGGCCAGGTCCTCTTCGACATCCCGGTGGCCACCGGCGACATCTTCCGGATGTGCCAGACCAAGGACATCCCAGTCGCCGACTGGGTCAAGCTTGCCGTCAGCCGGGCGCGGGCGACTGGTGATCCGGCGGTGTTCTGGCTCGATGCCAACCGGGCGCACGATGCCAACGTCATCGCCAAGGTCACCGAATACCTCGGAGACCTCGACACGACCGGGCTCGAGATCTCGATCATGTCGCCGACCGACGCCACGGCGTACTCGCTGGAGCGCATCAGGCGAGGAGAGAACACGATCTCGGTGACCGGCAACGTGCTTCGTGACTACCTGACGGACCTGTTCCCGATCCTCGAGCTCGGCACCAGCGCCAAGATGCTGTCGGTCGTGCCCCTCATCGCCGGTGGAGGGCTCTTCGAGACCGGCGCCGGCGGCTCGGCTCCCAAGCACGTCCAGCAGCTCATCGAGGAGGACTACCTGCGCTGGGACTCGCTGGGCGAGTTCCTGGCCCTGGCGGTGAGCTTCGAGCACCTTGCGACCTCGCAGGGCAACGCTCGGGCCCAGATCCTGGCCGACACGCTTGATCGGGCCACCGGCACCCTGCTCAACGAGGATCGCTCGCCGAGCCGGAAGCTCGGTGGCATCGATAACCGGGGGAGCCACTTCTACCTGGCCCTCTATTGGGCCGAGGAGCTGGCCGGCCAGACCGAGGACGCCGAGCTGGCCGCCGCCTTCGGCGCTCTGGCCAAGGAGCTCTCCGACCATCAGGAGACGATCGTGGCCGAGCTGCTTTCCGTCCAAGGCTCTCCGGCTGACATCGGGGGCTACTACCAGCCTGATCCGACGAAGGCGGAGGCTGTGATGCGACCGTCGGCCACGTTCAACGCAGCGCTGGCCGCCTTCATCTAGAGGGAGTCTCGGCACTCTCGAGTCCTGAGCCTCCGGCGACGACGGGGCACCGATAGGCTTCGCCGTATGAACTTTGCCACTGTGCGCCCCCTCGTGATTGCCGTCGCCCTCGTGGCCGGCCTCCTAGCGGGGACGACCTCGCTCGGAGCGGCAGCGGCAGGCGCGGCCACCGTGGACAACGCGCCAGTGACGACGCTGACCATGACGTCACCGACGCCGTACACGCCGATGGCGCAGAGTGGTGGCACCGACGACTACCACTGCACGATCGTGAACCCGAACGTCAAGGCCAACTCGTTCATCGTCTCGAGCCAGTTCTTCCCTGGATCCGGGCCGTCTGCCGTCGAGGTGCACCACGCCATCTTGTTCATGGTCCCGCCGAGCCTGGTCGCCTCTGCGGAGCAGGCGAACAACGGCGGGAAGGGCTGGACCTGCTTTGGCGAGCCTCCGGTGCTCGGCACCGGCATCGGGCAGTTCCTCTCGATGCCCTGGTTGAGCGCATGGGCGCCGGGCCACGGCAAGGACGTGATGCCGCTGACCACCGGGACGCCGCTCCCGAAGGGCAGCTTGATCATCATGCAGGTCCACTACAACCTCCTGCTCGGCGACAAGCCGGTCAGCCCCAAGGTCCAGCTCGACACGGTGCCCGCCTCAGCACACCTGCGTCCGACCTCGATCCAGCCGCTCGTCGCCGTGCCGAACATCCCTTGTGCCACTGGCGTCACCGGCCCGCTGTGCAATCGGACGGCCGAGCTTGCCAACCTTCAGCAGCGCTTCGGCCTCTACATGACCCTCTTCGACCAGGGGATGGCTCGGGTCTGCGGCGAGGATCCCGCCAACCCGCCGGTGGGGAACTCGACCACGTGCACATGGCACGTCAGCGATGCCGGCTACCTCGTTCGGGCGGCCCCCCACATGCACCTGATCGGCACCTCGATGAGCATCGTGCTGAACCCCGGGACGCCGAAGGCCCAGACGGTGATGAACGTGCCGAACTACAACTTCCACTACCAGAAGGCGATCGACCTCAAGAAGTGGATCAAGGTGACTCCTGGCGAGGCGATCCAGGTCACCTGCCACTACAACCCACAGCTGGAGCAAGAGCTCCCGGCGCTGCGCAACGTGGCGCCGCACTTCGTCACCTGGGGCGACGGCTCCTCTGACGAGATGTGCCTGGGCCTGACCTGGGAGGTGCCGCTCAACCCGAAGGCTGGCGTGAACTGGTCACACCCGACGGGTGGGTTCAGCCTCGGTGGCCACGGCGGGATGTCGCAGGTCAACCCCCGGGGATCGGCTGCCTGACAGGGCCGAGGCCGTCAGGTCAGCGAGGCTCCTTGGCGGGAAGCAGCGCCCCGATGATCCAGAAGAGCGGGAAGAAGATCCCGATGATGAACATCACCCAGTGGCCCTTGCGGATCGACATGATCCCCAGCGTGATCATCAGGACGAGCCAGATGATGCCGAGGATCACGTAGAGGCCGGTTCCGAGTGCGGATGCCACGGTCACACCTGCGGTGAGCAGCGTCATGGTGTGGTCCCCTCCTTTGTCCCGGGGTCCACAGCGTCTCTGCGGGCCTCCTCGGATGAACGTACACGAGGGTCGCTCGTCAGGTCGTCATCGTCGACGAGCATCGCCCCGGTCGCCTCGAGGAGCGCCTCGTCCTCCATCTGGTGCGCAAGCACGGTGGCTCGTGCGGCGTCGAGGGTGGGCTTCGGCCCTGAGCCGGGGAGGACAAAGCTCAAGATGGCGGTGACGACGCCGAGGATGGCGGAGAGCACGAGGGCGGCTCGGAAGCCTCCAAGCGCCGGATAGGTGTGGCCTGGATGGGTGAAGGCGAGCAGCACTGCGGCGCTGAGCGCGCTCCCAACCGCCAGGCCGATGTTCCGAAGCACCTGATAGAAGCCCGTGGCGCTCCCCGTCTCCGCAGCAGAGACGGATCGGACGATGAACCCCGGCATGGCGGCGAACGTGAAGCCGATGCCGAGCCCGACGATCCCCATGGTGACGAAGGCCTCGAACAGCGAGCCGTGCTCGAAGGCGAAGTAGGTCGAGGCGGCGGCAAAGATCAGGGCACCGAGCGGGATGAGCGAGCGCACGCCGAAGCGCCGCTCGTAGGGGACGAGCAAGCGGCTGGCGAGAAAGGTCCCGATCGAAAGTGGCACGAGGACGAGGCCAGAGACGATCAAGGAGGCATCGAACCCGAACCCGGTGCTGGCGGGAACCTGGATGAACTCGACCACGATGGGGACCACGAGGTACATCGACACGCTCATCAAGAAGCCCGTGACGTCCGCCATCAGGAGCGATCGGTTGGCGAGGTGGCGGAGGTTGACGAGCGGGTGGGGGCTTCGCAGCTCGTGCGGGACCCACAGGGCCAAGAGCAGAGCGCCGGCGGCGGCGAGGCCGAGGGTGATCGGCGAGTGCCACCCCCATGTGCCGCCCTCGGAGAGAACGACGGACAGAGTCGTGGTGACCAAGCTCAGCAGGACGGCGCCGGTGACGTCGAAGCGTTGGCTCGAGCCCCCCGTAAGGCCAGGCACGACGATCAACGAGCAGACCAGGGCGGCGGTGACGACCAGGGCGCCGAACCAGTAGGCCGCATGGAGGTTGAAGACCTGGGCCACGGTGGCGGTCAGGGGATAGCCGAGCCCCGCACCGATGGCGGTCGACACCGAGAGCGTGGCGATCGCCCGCCCGGCAGCGGGCGCCTCGAGGTTGCGCCGGGCGATGGCCATGTTGACGGGGAGCAGCCCGAGCCCGAGGCCCTGGAGCGCCCGACCGATCACCAGGACCAGGAAGGTGGTGGAGACGGCAGAGAGCACACACCCGGCCAGCACGATGCTCAAGGTGAGGAGGATGACCCGTCGCTGGTGCGGTCCGTCGGCCAGTCGTCCCATGACCGGCGTGGCGAGGGCACCGGTCAGCAGCGCTGCCGTCAAGACCCACTCTGCGGTCGAGAGCGAG
>Ga0164296_1004249_pt1 | contig 13097 bp, 21 predicted proteins | sample GEODES057metaG_FD_113533 | JGI IMG/M metagenome (GOLD analysis project Ga0164296, IMG submission 113533) | Dystrophic lake water microbial communities from Trout Bog Lake, Wisconsin, USA - GEODES057 metaG | ecosystem: Environmental > Aquatic > Freshwater > Lake | place: USA: Trout Bog Lake...
CAAAAAACAATAATTTTGTTGTTTTTTGCAGATATATCATGTATGCAGTTGTAGGTCTTGATTTATTGTATTATATTAAATCTATACAATCACTTGCAATATGAATGAATAAATTTAATACAAGAAATCAACTGCAAATTATATCTTGCGTCCCAAAGTTTTCGTGTCAGAATCTTTGGTAATATACTGATATGGTCCTTTAGAATACAATGGGGCAGTTTGTTGTCTTTTTTCATCAGCCTTTCGCAACGCTTCTGCTTCTCGTTCTGCCATGACAGGATCATCTTCATAAATGCGTTGCCATTGACTGTCCCAAATGGTTTTTTTCATACCAGCATTAGCAAATCCATTACTAACCTGGGGTCCAGAATTATCTACTGCAATGTTTATTTTGACTTTTTCTGTATTTTTTGGTCGCGATTGCAATTGTTCTGGATGAACGCCATTTTTGCGCAACCATGCCTCGTGTTCAGCCTTTGCTCGCAATTGTGCAGCAGTTGGCTTCTTTTTGTTATTTTTTGTATTGACCATGGATAATCCATGATGTGCAAGATGCATTGTCATGCTGATAACATAGCAGTTTTACAGTAGTCTGTCAAGAGTTTTTTCTATGCCAGAAGACAGTAATGCCCATATCGCTGGTTTCTGTACAAGATCTTTCTATTTTAAAAAGATTTTCATCCACCGCAGAACACAAAGATACAGGTCCTGGGTGAGTATTTGTGTCATGTACTATCACTGCACCAGTATCGGTGAGTAAATCCACATATCCCCAGTCATTTACACAGGTGTGAACACTGTGCCAGCCATCAATCATAATTAGATCAAGATTTTTCATGCCTAACTGTCTTAGTTTTTGCCTTACAGCAACTTTATCATGACTGTTGGCTTGTAATGTAAAAATATTTTGGCTGTGATTGTCAAGATAACTCTTGTCATCAATATCAACACCTAGATATTGACAAGAGACTGGTTTTTGGGTCATGAGAATATTTGTTATACTTCGTTCTAAATTTCTGTGAACACCTATTTCCATAATACTGCGGCAATTATTGCCCAATTTATTCAATACTGATTGTACAATTGCTAGATTACAATCACTTACTTCAATATTGGAGTCTGGCCAACCCCAGTTAGGCGTATCCTGGTCATTGCTACAATGGGGTTCCAAACTGGGAAAAAATTTCAAACCATATAACATTGTTGGTAGTTGTGTTATATGTTGTACAGTCATATCAAACGGTGTCATATTAGACCTTTTTAACTTTATCTGCTATACCATACTTGACTGCTTCGGCTGCGGTCAGCCATACATCATTGGCAGGTAATAAAAATCTTTTTATTGTTTTTTCATCAAGGCCTGTACATCTCTTATAATGTGCAAGCATTTTTTCATCTGTTAGTTCAAACTCTTTGGTGATAGCCACCAGTTCGTGACTTTTTCCATAGGTTCCCCAACTCCATTGATGACTTAAAATTGAGGTGTTCTGTGTGAGTACCCTGTGTCCTTTTGCTCCACTCATGAATGTTAAAATTCCACAACTAGAAATCTGTCCAATACCCAGAGTATGAATAGGAATTGCACTGCCATTCATGATGTCTATCAGTGCAAAAGCAGCAGTCATTTCTCCGCCAGGGCTACAGATTATAAGTGTTAAAAAATCAGGACGGACTTTTGGTGGTAACAGATTTTTCTCTAAAATAAATTCAATTACAGGAGATACTGATTCTGATGTAAAGTCTGTCATGAACAAATAGGTATTGTGGTCTTTTAAGCTTTTATACTCTACTTCATCTACACTAGGTTTTTTCATAAGTTACCTTTTTATTTTTATAAAAATAATTATATATCTAAACTGGTAAAAAACAAAATCTTGTTATATATTGTTGCTTTTTTGCCAAAATTTGTCTAGAACTTTGACAGTTTCTTTATCTAGCATGATTTCAGCATGGTTCGCTGCTATTTCATGCACATCTCCCAATGAAATTGCCCGCTGACTGCGAAGGGTTATTACACCATCATTCGGTTCAAAAAGCCATGGCGAAAACCCTGATGTGCTTATGATATGTTGTATAGGACAAGAATAAGTTTGCTGGTTCAATTTTTTTATAAAATCACCATGACTGGCAATATCATTTATAAAATCACTTCTGGTAAAATATGACTGAAGAAAATTTACATCAACACCACCGAGTGGAGTTGCAATAGTTGTAATACTTTTAACCCATGGTTGATTGCTGATTCCAAGTGCAATTAACCCTCCCATGCTGTGTCCTACAACATGAACATCTGTTTGTATTTTTATAGATTTTATTATATCAGCAAGGCCAGATGTTTGTGTTCTATAGTCAAAAAAATTCCAATTATATTTTTTTGAAAGTTGACTATGTAGGAAATTGAAAATTCTAGGACTTGAAAATGCCCCATGTATAGCCAGTATGTGTTGCATGAGTATTAATAATTTTCTTCCTGAACAGAATTCTGGTTAAGTTTCAACGCTGCTCGTTCTGCAAATGTTTCTACAGCAGATGAATACATAGAATTGGCCTGATTGAATGTGATTTCTGGATTTAGATTTTTTTGTGCATGAAACATATTATCATCCAGAAAAGTTGGCACAATTGTCAATCTTTTGCTTTCTAATCTTTTTACAATATAATCAGCAACTTGATCCAAATTTCGTCTGTTTAATTCAATATGAACTGAAAATAATTCTTCCGCAAGAAATTTGCGAAACCATTCGTAATTAGCCATGCACAACCTCCAGATAAACCAAGTTATTTACCAATATTGAATAGTGTTAGGTTTATTTTTAATAATTTTGCAAAGAATGTTGCAATTCAGTGAAATCTATGTCATTTATGTATATTTTTAAAGCAAAATTTATTAATTATTACATAAATGACATATATTTTATGATATATAGTAATTAGCAAGGAGAGATTTATAAAATGTTGTCAAAGATAAAAAATGTGATTTGTTTGTTTTTCGGTATTTCTGTAAAAAAAGCAGAACAAACAGCAGTGACCATGGTTGAGGATGTAGCATCAAAGACTGTTGCGGTTATAGAAACCGTGGGTAATACTGTTGAAACTGTCGTTGATAAGATTGAGGACATGCCCACAAAAAAACGTCAACGAAAAACTTCTACTGGTGAAATCAAACAACCTAAGCCACGTGCTCCACGCAAAAACAAGAAAACAGATTCCAAGGCTGATTAAATCAGCCAATTTCTTCTAGTTTTGTTGTAAGAACAGTTCCCAGCAATACATAGGCAGCCGCATACCAATAATTGTGCAGTTGGATACTATCAACTAAAAAAATTACTGTTACCACAATTGTTGCTAGTAAGGTGTTTTTTGCTATCATTTTCATATTCCCTGAATGCACTCCATAATAGAGGTAAAACACAAATATGTCAAATGTTTTTTCCAAGACATAAATATATCTATGCGACTTATAGAACTGATTAATACACCAAATCCTGTAGAAACTCTTGTTGATTTTGTTGGGTTTGCCTGTCAAGAACTTGGAATCACAAGTGTTCCTAAAATTGAAATATTGTCAAAACCTCTTTTAAATCCACCTTATAGAAGTTTTGCAGCATATCAGCCAGGCAATAAGTCTGTTAAAATATATACAAAAAACCGACATATTTTAGATATATTACGCAGTTTATGTCATGAAATTGTTCATTACAGACAAGACTTGTCCAATGAACTGAATGAATTTAGCGGAAAAACTGGCAGTGATCAAGAAAATGAAGCCAACGCATTGGCTGGACAAATTATGAGAAAATATGGACAATTGCATCCAGAATTGTTCTGATTATGTAATAAATATACATATATAAATTTTAAGGTTTAGAGATATGCTAACTCCGATATATACCGCATTGGGAGATATTGCGGGTTGGACCGATAGTCCTGATCCACCTGCCCCTGCCCAACCAACTCTACCAGGAGCAGGTGTCGGGGTATTCAATAAAATAGTACTGGGAGGTTGGCAACTAGAAGGCAAAAGCGATGGAATATATGTAACAACTCCTGACGGGATAGTTACCAAGATGGAACTTATAGATTTTCGACAAACTCCTGTTCCATCTACATCTCCTCTTGCTTTACAACCATCGCAAGAGACTGTAGCCCCAATAGCAGTTGGACAAGGAAATTCTGGTGCTATATCAACTGGCAACTGGCAAGCAGGTGTGACCCCTACCACAACTACTGCTGCTGAGACACCAGCAAATCCAGTTGGCGACCAAAGTATGAATAATAGCCCAGTGCCTGTTCCCGATGGAGAACTAGGTCCTGGTGGAAATCCAGGAGTAGGGCCAGGATATGCACCAACATCAGATGCAGGAAAACAAACACTCACCAATCATGGCATAACTGACCCTCAGTTTGTTGCCGGATTAGACAATTTGAGTCAACAATTGAATGTTCCCAGTGATAATATGATTATTGTGTTTCAGATTGAAAGCGGTCTGCGGCCACATATCCAAAATTCTATTGGTGCCACAGGATTAAATCAGATTATGCCTGACACCGCAAAGGGGTTGGGATACACTGTTGATCAAATTAAATTGATGAGTGCAACAGAACAAATTACTGGTCCAACAGCCAAGTATTTCTTGGCTTGTAAGCGATATCTTCCTGCAGCACCAAGTATGGCAGATATATATCTTGTTAATTTATATCCACTTGCTTGTGGAAAACCAGATGATTGGGTTCTTGGGAGCCCAAAAGCAGATGGCACTGTGACTAAAGAAATTGCTGCTACTAAAATTGCTTCGCAAAACAAACCATTTGCCATGGGTGGCAGTGTGATAACTGTGGGTAGTTTCAAACAGTGGCTATCCAATAAATGGAAAATGTAAATTTATTGCTAAATAATTTACAATGGTAGTTGCAATACCCAATACTAGTAGCACTATTCTAATGGGTGCTGTTTACAATGCATATTATGTTTCAGGTGGTGGGGTTCCATCTGCCGGAACAAATATAGGTCTTCGTAATACACTTGGTAGTAAAATTGGTATTGTATCAGGATCAATATCACTTTCGTCATCATTTGGCGGAAGAACTGGTCCATACAATTATCAGGGCGGATAAAAATTGATTTAAAATAACGGCTTCTTTATAATTACTGATAAAGGAGTGACAATATGCATTCTGTGGTAAATTTAGTTGCAGAAGAATTAGATACAACGAAACCTCGCAGCGATTTTGAATTTAAAACATTTTTTCTTGGACAATATCCTACACCTGCTCGACAAATGATTGCTGTGATGGAGGAAATTATCAAGGTTTCATCAGAACTTGCGATGTTAAACAGCACATTTGTTTTAACCCGTGATGATGTAGCAACACACCGAAAAATTTCTATTGCAAGTAAAAATCTTGATCAGATGCAAACTTGGTGGCAGGGTTTTACTGCAAAAGAGCGTGCTGCTATTTTGAAAAACTTTGAAAATGAAGAACCAGAATATTGGACAAATGTATTGGGTAGAAGAGCAGCTATAGAAATTTTATCACAAAAACATACGAATTTTGATACTATGCACCAAATGGTTATGTTTCCCACAGAACTGTATGAAATAACTGCAAGAATTTGCAATGAATACATTGCCATGGTCACTGAGGTAACAGAATCGGTTGAAAATACCATGCATCATCAAGTTAATGGTGTAGAAATTAAATAATGACACCAACAAGTTGGAAAAAAAATTATCAGGTTGCTATTTGTGTTCCTGCCAGGGATCAAGTTCAGTCAATTTTTGTTTACCACTTGGTTAATTTAATTCAACGATGCATGTATAAAAATTTGAGAGTTGAACTTTTTATACAAACTGGAAGTTTAATATCTAAACAGAGACAAGACCTTGCACAGGCTGCAATAAATTCCAATTCTACCCATATTTTATGGTTAGACAGTGATATGTCATTCCCGCCTGACATTTTAGAAACACTGTTAACACATGATTTAGATATTGTGGCAGCCAATTATTCTACTCGCAGTGCACCAAGAAAAGGCGTAGCTTACAAAACAATAGGAAAATGGGAAACTTGGCTTAAACCATCAGACACCCAGCCTAGATTACAGCAAGTGGAAGGTGTTGGTATGGGGTGCATGCTTGTTAAAACTTCAGTTTTCTCATATATTCCCAAGCCATGGTATGAAGTTAGTTGGGTTCCAGATTTACAGGAGTTTATCGGTGAGGACTTTTATTTTTGTAAATTGGCTCAACAGGCAGGATTTAAAGTTTGGATAGATACCAATCTAAATAAACAACTTAAACATATTGGTATAAGCGAATTTACTTTTCAAACAGTAGATATAACTGTAAAATAAAGTGTTGTAATTTCTGCTATTTTATGCAACAAACTTGCACTTTTTGATTTTTTGGTGTTTTATTTGTGTTTAACACAATTACCTACCCAGTTTATAATGTTATAGATGTTACTTATTGCAAAATCACGAATTCCTTCAAGTTTCTAAAAAACATACAGTTTGTTTCTGAATTGAACTATAAATAAACTATGACTGATACCCCTGTTTTAGCAGAAATCACGACCTCTCCTGGTGGCACGGTTTTATTATACACTGTTGATGTTTCCAACACAGTTTCTGGCACAGTATTTTGTATGAACCAATCTAATATTGATGACTTGGTAAGTGTTGCATTGGTCCCAAATGGTAATACACTTGGTAGTAGTAATTGGATTGCTTATAATACCCTAATATATCATGGTCAAAGTCTGTATATACAGCAAATATATCTTAATTCTGGTGACTCAATCTATGTTCAAAGCCAAAATGGAACCAGTAATTTTATTTTCAATGGCATTTTAAATCCAACAACAATCTAAACTACTCTTTTGCCATCGCTTATAAATTCCAGCATACCACATTGAAATTTGTAATCTCCATTTTTATGCCGTTTTTTTAAATTCATGATGGCACCTGTGGGCAATTCAACCGTGATTTCCACTTCACTATGGTTTATTATCTGGGCCTTAACTCGTCGGTGCATATCAGCACATTCAACATAAACACGATTTTTTTCAATACAACTGCGTCTTCCCATTGATTTCTCCAAATAAAACATTAACTTATAATTATGTTATCAAACCAAAATAGTTGTCAAAATCAATAAATACTTGTATGAGAATATACAGCCTTACAGAAGCAAAAGATAAACTTTCACTTGTGGAATTGCCATATGAATTATCAGCGTTAGAACCTGTGATGGACAGAAAAACTGTTGAATATCATTATAAGGTGTTAAGTAAGGGGTATGTTGATAGATATAATACGGGCGAAGGTGATCCTGAATTCAACAAAGCAGGAGCATTGTTACACAATCTTTGGTGGCCTATGCTGAGAGCACCAAAGGTAAACAACATGCCACGTGGTTCTGCTCGTGAATTAATTGAAAAAGTTCACGAGGACTGGGACACATTTAAAGAAAAATTTACTGCTACTGCGATGTCACTGCAGGGTAGTGGATGGTGTTATATGTCCAAAGATGGCAGTATAAAAACTTTGAAAAATCAAAGTTGGAAATCAGATATTGTTTTTCTTTGGGATTTATGGGAACATGCATCTAACCCATATACTACTCGTAAAGAGACGCTTAAAACTATTTGGCGATTGATAGACTGGGACGTGGTAAGCGACAGAATAAACGCCAGTCAGTTATTGACTGGCGTTTTTCGTTAATGTTGAAGTGCTAGTTTTAATTCTTGGCGTTTCTCTGGAGTCTGTAATTGTTTCAGAGCTTTGTCTTCAATTTGACGAATACGCTCACGAGTTACATTAAAGCGTTTGCCTATTTCTTCCAGAGTATGCTCATCTAACGTTCCAATGCCGAACCTCATGCGAAGAACACGCTCTTCTCGGCTGTTGAGTGAGCCAAGAGTCTTGGCAACTGCAGCAGCAATATCTTCGCTGTTGATTTTTTCAAAAATGTTCATTGCTGATTCATCTTCGATAAATGAACCAATGTCGCTTTCATCGTCGTCACCAATTGGAGTCTGTAAACTAATAGGGTCTTTTGCCACCTGTAGCATTTTGCTAACCTTGGCAGGATCCATGTCAATCATATTGCCAATTTCTTTTTCGTTTGGCTCATATCCATGATCAAGAACAAACTGTTTGGTGGCTTTTTGAATTTTTTTGACATTTTCCAATACATGCCCAGGAACGCGAATTACCTTGCTGCCTTCGGTGGTTGCTTTGAATATCGCTTGACGAATCCACCATGTGGCATATGTGCTAAACCGATATCCTAGTTGCCAACGAAATTTTTCAACAGCCTTTATTAATCCAATGTTGCCCTCCTGGATAAGGTCTAATAATGTTGTTGGGTTATTTTGGTTGTATCGCTTGGCAATAGACACCACCAAACGCAGATTACTTGTAACCATGCGTTGAATGGCCTCTTCTTTGATTTTTGCCTGTTGACGCAGGTCACGCACAGTTGAACGAAGTTCTTGCAGGCTCATCCCTGTTTCTTGTTTGATATGCTGTACCTGCTGATTGAATTGTTCAACACGAGCATGGTGTCTTTTTATAAACATAGTATATGTCTTGGCGGATTTATTATAGATCCAATCAAGGTTATTGTTCTCAAGATAATCTTTGAGCCACGCTTCTCTGGTGATACCGCATGATTCTGCTAAGCGTAGCATTTCACCATCTAGTGCCACGGCTTGCTTGTTATATGCAATAACTTGCTCCATAAGTATACCAACGCTTGTTGGCAACAGAGGAAGTTCATTGAACTGCTCAACTAGATTATTCTTGATTTCAATGTTATCAGGTTCAGAATGCTGCAGGATACAGAGTTCTTTGACTTTGGTTAACTGTGCCAATGTAGATGTGCCCAGAGAATCATTGGCATCTAGATCAACATCAAAAATTTCTGTGGCTTCGCTGTTGTTGGTGATTGCAGCATCAATCCAATTTGTAATAGTTGAAATTGTAAGCGGAATTCCCAACAGCCTATCAGTGATTGATTGTTTGGCAGACTCAATTACTTTGCTTATTTCTATCTCTTCTTGATGAGAAAGAAGAGGTGCTTTACTGACATCACGAAGATACAGTTTTACTGGGTCAGTGTATCCGTCATTCAACGATTTAGTTTTAGTTTGGGTCATGCCTAGTTTCTCCTAGTTGTATTTTCATATACTAGCACTAAAAAATAATCTGTCAATAGTTTTTATGATGATAATTTGAATCTTTCATGCATAATCTGTGCCACATCTTCAATATGAACTGGCTTGTAATCAATCTGTTCGACACTTGCATTAAAGTATCTATCATCATTTATTAAATTTTGGTGTAAATGTCCATGAATATTCCATTTTACGCCATATTCCAAGGATTGAGGGTGTACAGGCACATGTGTAAGTAGCATGTCGAATTCTTTGAACATACGCCATAGGTTAATTTTACCAAAATGTTTCTGTAGTTGTTGATCTTTGCCATTGTCATGGTTTCCAAGAATCAACCGCTTCTGACCTTTTAGTTTGTGTAAAATTTCATGACCTTGATCAAAGTATACATCGCCAAGATGGTACACTTTGTCACCATCTTTGACCACGCTGTTCCACTGTTCAATCATATATTCATCCATCTCTTTCAGAGAAGAAAACCGACTTCCTCGTATTAAATTACCATCGTTATCTCGAAAAGTTAACACATTTGAGTGGCCCCAATGTGTATCAGAGATGATCCAGATGTCAGTCATGAGAGATATTCCTAATAAAAACCCCAGAGTGCGTTATTATACACTCTGGGGGGTTTTTTGTCAATGGGGTAAACCGTGAATTTAATCGTTGGCAGCGTTCTTGTCAGCCTGAATTTCTGCACGACGGCTCTTTGCTAGCTTGCCAAGTTCACCGAGTGCCTTGCGAGCACGAGCAGCAGCAGCCTTTACACCTTTGTCGCTAAATTTCATATTCTCTGCCATATAAGCATTGAATTGTGCGACGATTTGTTCATGAGTTGACATTTTGTATTCTCCTATAAATGACTTTATTACTTATAGTAGTTTAAAGCAGGTTTCTTAATGAAATCAAAAAAAAATCGCTATTTTATACAGGTTAATGCTATTTTAAAACAATTGTATCATAACAGATTTCAAATGCTCTGGCATCATCTTCGGTATTAACCAATGGTTGCCCTTTGATATTCAAACTGGTATTTATTAACATAGGACAGCCAGTTTCATGATACCATCCCATCAGCATTTCATGTAATTCTGGATGCTGTTGTGCAGAAACTGTTTGAATACGAGAAGTATTGTCTACATGGGTTATACCAGGATATTTTTCAGGATTTTTACATTCAAACACAAACTGCATATAAGGGCTACTCTTTGCATGTCCCATAACAAATTCTTGTGCAGCAAGTTGTTCTGGTATAATTGCCGCAAATGGCCTAAATTGTTCTCTTTTTTTTAGCCAATTCATTTTTGTTTTTATATCTGGTATGCGAGGGTCGGCAAAAATACTGCGATTACCCAGAGCACGTGGCCCAAATTCTGCTGGACCGTTTGCAACTCCCACTATTCCGCGTGATTTTAATATATCAATAGCGGATCTTATAGGATATGATCCTGGTATTTCATACCCTAGATAGGGTCCAGTCCAGTCACAATGTTTTCCAGTATGTGCCAATACCGCACCAATAGCACTGCCAGCATCACCTGGATTTGGCATAATCCATATTTTGTCCCATATGCCACTCTCGATAATTTTACTATTAGCAACACAATTTAAGGCACAGCCTCCCATGATAATTAGATTTTTAGAAGGATAATTTTTGTAAGCATAGTTTACAAGCAGTTCTAGACAATCTTCATAGATGCTTTGTCCCGCTGCTGCTATATCATATGAAGATCTAGCATACAAACTATGGTAACCTCTGTGTAAATTATGTTTTAATTTGATTAATGGTGGTTGGTTTTGAATTTTGATTAGATCATTATAGATAAAAGTTTTCAGTGGTTCTGCTTCTCCATATGCTGCAGCACCCATGAAAATGTATTCTTCACCATTAGGTTTAAATCCTGCGGCTTGTGTTAGTGCACTATAAAAAAGACCAAGGCTATTTGGATAATTTTGTTGATAAACCTTTTTAATTCTATCATTTTTTCCTATCCAGATAGTGGTTGTGGCCAATTCACCAATGGCATCTACCACGACTATAGTTGCATCACTAAAACCTGATGTAAAATATCCTGCAGCTGCATGACTATGATGGTGGTCAATTGTGGTAATTGGTGCGTTTATTCCAAGTTTACTTAAAGTTTTTGCAGGAGATGGTTCTAATATATTACTGAATTGTCCACTCTTGATGTAACGAAGTTTTTTCTTCCACGGTTTCTCATAGAAATAAATTCGATTAGGATTTCCAAATTTTAAAATAGCATAGTCAATCAATTCTTTACATAGATTAGCATCATCTTTGTGACGAGAAAATCGTTCACTGTGGCTGGCAAAAATTAATTTATTATTTTTAAATACAGATAATGCAGCATCGTGACTGCCAAAACTTGTTCCCCAAAATATCATGTTATATAATTTATACCTCAATTGAAAATGTTGACACAATTAAATATCGTTACTATGAATTTAAATTTCGTATTTGATAAAATATCACCTAATGGTATACCAGTTGGCAATATCATTTGTTTTCGTAATAATGTAACTCCTGAACAGGGTCAATTTACTAAAGATCTATCTTCTCCTCATTATGGTGGATATTGGTGGTATTATACTCATTTTGATTTTACTTTCAAGTATACTTGAAAGTAAAATCAAAATGATATCCAAGTAAATTTTATTCGTTTTTCAGAACTTGATTCTTATAAAAATGATTTAAACATCATTTTTACAAAAATATCACACCAAAGATCAAAGTGATCAGCGATAGTTTTCATCATATGCTGTTCGATGGCGATTTTTTCTAAAAATATATTAAAAATATAAAACATAATACATAGTTGCAATTAAATAGTCTGTTGAACCTTTAACAACACTCTATATTAGGGTCTGTAAATATGAATTCAAATTATCATCGGCTCGAACATTCAAATCCCAACAACCACAATTGGTTTGTAGTCAATTGGTGTCTTGGCAGCACATGCAATTTTGAATGTTCTTATTGTCCAAAGAGTCTTCATGATGGCAAACATAAATGGCATAATACAGATAATGTAAAGGCCTTTGTGCAACGCATAAAAAATGTCCACCCAGAAAAACAAATCTATTTTGAGTTTACAGGTGGCGAGGTAACCCTCAACAAAGATTTCATAGACATTTGTAAATTTTGCACCGAATCTGGAGTTAAAGTTGGATTTATCAGCAATGGAAGTCGCACCATTCGTTGGTGGGAAGAAAATAAATGCTATTTTGATACAGTAATTCTCAGCTTCCACAGCGAGTTTGTCAACTCTGACCATTTTTGTCAAGTCGTAGAGGTACTGCATTGCGATGTAAGAACCCATGTTAACATTATGATGAAATCTGAAAATTGGGACAAATGCATGGATGTGGCACATCGTGTTAAAAACATTGGAAACTGTTCCATGGCTTTGCAACCGCTGGCGCACGATTTAAATGGTGCACTTTATGATTATTCACCAGAGCAACTTGATGTATTCATCAATCAAAACAGTCTAATTAATTCTCATATAAAATGGACAAAAAGTTTCGAAGTATATAGAGGAGCCATGAAAACCATCAACGACGATGGTACAAAAACTGTGAGATCAGCACACAGTTTTATTAGCAATAATGCTAACAACTGGCAAGGTTGGCATTGTTATGCAGGTGTAGAACAACTTATAGTGGACATGGATGGTGGTATCTATAGAGGATGGTGTCGGGTAGGAAACAGGATAGGGTTTATATATGACGAAGATTTGCAATTGCCAGTTGAACCAATTCTTTGCAATAAGGATAGATGTCACTGCAACTACGACATCATGAGTACCAAAATAAAATACAGCAATGATTAAGGAAAGAAGATTATCTATGGATTTTACTCCCGGAAAACCTATAAGAACTTACTCTAAAGATGG
>Ga0164296_1004250_pt1 | contig 13094 bp, 16 predicted proteins | sample GEODES057metaG_FD_113533 | JGI IMG/M metagenome (GOLD analysis project Ga0164296, IMG submission 113533) | Dystrophic lake water microbial communities from Trout Bog Lake, Wisconsin, USA - GEODES057 metaG | ecosystem: Environmental > Aquatic > Freshwater > Lake | place: USA: Trout Bog Lake...
TTGCAAGCCAGGATCTACTCGAGCTTTTCTTCTAATACCATACCACAGTTTATCCTCACGCATTTGTTCAAGTAGATCTGTTTGTTTGGATGAAACATGGTGTAATTTCTTATCTGTACTACCGATATCTCTAACATACACCGTTTCGCCCTTATCTGGGCTTTCATATATCTTAGTCATTGTTTAATTTTTGTATAGCGTGTGTCAGTGCTGACTGTACGTTTTGCATTGTGGTAGTTGCTTCAAGTTTGTCAGTGTTTAGTACACAATTTGATCTAGGTGCAACCACCGCCTGCTGGAATTCTTCATCGGTAAAGAACTCTTTTTCTATGCCCATCATTGCAACAATTTCACGTGCGTTACTGTATCCAGGATTTGACACGTTATAAATTCCTGGTTTAATTTCTTGAGTTACACATTCTACAGCAAACCTAGCCACGTCCGGCATATAACTTAAACTGTTATCGTAACTGATTAGTCGAGCATAACGTTTCATTTTGGTTAAAAAGTTTTTAGGATGATCGTAGTCACCAAAGGGCATACGAATACGCAACAGATAACTCTTGTTCATGTATGGCTTGAGTAATTGCTGTTCTAAGGACTTTGACCCACTGTAAAAACTACCGTTATTAAACGTAAAGTTTGGCTCATCTGCTTCAGTCCATCCGCCTTCTTTATATCCGCCGTACACACAACCACTACTGATATGTACAATAGGAATATTGGGATTGCTGATTTCCAACTGCAGAGGAAACACTACATTACCATCAATAGTTTCCTGCTTGTATACTTCACAAGCATCTACGTTAGGTAATCCTGTGTAGCCCGCAGCATTGATAATTAATTTGGTGCCTTGGGGTATTGCTTCATTATGTCTAATCCATGCGTAGTCTAGCCCACGCCCGGCTAATTCTCTTTGTATATGTTCGCCTACGTATCCGTGTCCAATTAATGTAATCATTTTACCATACCTTATTGTAGTCTACCACTTCGCTTTGACGACTGATGTCTTTGACAAAGTAAGCACACATAGGACCATCTATGCCTTCTTCAAGAGGTACTGCTAACATCTGTCCAGGTTTAAGTTTAGGAAAGTACCATTTAACGTCTTGGTAAATGTCTACAATTTCCACAGGATAAAAATCTGGACGGAAGCTGGTCTTGGGATTAAAGGCAAAGGCACTAAATCCTCGATCGTTAATTGATGTTAATGGAATAACTTCTAGGTCGCCCATGTCTTTTTCACCAATTAAAATTTGCCAATCCACTGGCATTTTAATCACGTGATTACCAATCTTTAATACCAATGCCGGACTATTAAAAGATTCCATAAAGATCAACGGAATATAAAAGTAATCAGGTTCTTTAGGATTGCTATTATCTAATACACAGAAATTAAGTTCGTCAATTTCATTGGGTATTTCGTTCATTTCGTAACTGCGATTTTCTAGTGTAAGTATTCTCATGTGTTTATTTTAACAGTATGTTAGGGCTAAGTCAAACTTTATTGCCAGTTAGCTTTTTCTATAGTAAAAGGATAGTTGGCTTCGGTGTAGAACTTCTTACGTGCAGTTAAATGTCTTTTTGCAAACCGGCAGGTCGACGTAATATCCCATATCTGTACAAAGTCCTTGTCTTCCGCTTTCCGAATGCCACGTCCAATGGACTGTATGACACGCACGAAAGATTTGCCAGGTTCAACAAGCACAAGATTAAAAATCCTAGGGATATTAATGCCCACAGCAGCAACACCATAGGTAGCAATAATAATCTTATCATCACTTGTAGCAACATCATCATATTCGTCTTTCCTATCTTTGGCTTTGGTACTACCCGACACAAATACAGCACGGTCTCCTAGTCGTTCAAGCAGTAATTTTCCGGTGGCAATGCGATCAACCAGTACCAGTGTATTTCCAGTTTCATTTACCGTCTTAATAAGAGTAGACAAGTAATCCAATCTACCCGCAGTTTCAGTTAAGTATTTAAGTTCGGTTTGGTAACTGGTATATTCAACATGATCAACTAACTGTACCACATTAACATGACAGTTAGCCAAGTGGCCAGCTTCTTGTAATTCGCTGGCACTCAATTTGCCTACCACTGACCCCAGACTACAGAATATACTGGTACGTTCATATTCTTCTCGAGGTATAGTTCCAGTTAATCCCCAGCGTATTGGTACGTGACCAAACACCCCAGTTAATAGTGTTTTAAGTGCATCAGCTTTGGCCATGTGTACTTCATCTACCATAACTAAAACTACGTCCTCAATGAACTCGCCTATAGAAACTGCGGCTTCTGAGTTTTTTGTATTCTTAAGTAAGATATTAAGACTTTGCCAGGTACAGATAGTATGAGTACGACCAAACTCCTTACGATCGCCAAAGTAAACACCTACATCTAAGCCTAAGTTACGATAGTCATCTTCGGTCTGTGTTACTAGACTTTTATTAGGTACAATAACAATACTGCGTCCATACTGCTCTACGCTTTTACTTAGTGCCGCGGTCATAATAGTTTTACCAGCACCTGTGGCTATTTCTTGTACGCTCTGCGGATTTTTTAAGAAGTTGTTAATAATCTCAACTTGATAATCACGGAACACAATAGGCTCACCGGCTCGAGGATGTCCCGCAGGCCAAGTTTGGTTACTAAAGGAATCTTCTTTAAATTCAGCAAATTCAAATGTGGTTCGATATTCTCGAGCGTCTTCTACTTCTACATCGTAGCCTTCGCTGTCTAGGAAAGGAATAATTTCTGGCAGTAGATTAATGTAAGTACTTCCACCTAACTGAAAGAAAGCAACCTTGCCGTCCCAGCGTCCCAATCGAACTGATGGTTGATAACGTGCACCAGGTATTTCAAACTTAAATCTATCCACAAGTTTTTTACGTGTGGTAAGTTCAAGACCTTCAATCTTTACATTAACTTCGTCGCGGATTACAAGTTTACAGGTTGTCAAAATATACTTTCGTCACACATTGTCGTTTACTAATTTCTGTAATTAATTTGTCCCGCGGCATTGTTTCAATTAATTCTGCTACAGGAAATCTTAATGGTAGCAGTCTAGGATCGTCAAATTCGGTAAATCCTAGACTGTTAAAAAATTCTTTATTCTTTGTATAGTATTGTAGCATATTTGTCAATGTATTATCAACATTTATATCAAAAAATCTAACTACAAAATCTGCGCTATAAAAATTAAAAGGACAAAATGCGTCAGCACTGATGTATTGATCTTTATCTGTGGTCAAATCTTCTAGGGTTTTACCTATTTCACAGTAGTTTAAACATACAGTACCAAATTTAGGAGCAAGTATTCCGTGTTTGGACATTAATTCAGCGGTAAGTGTATGAGTCTTAGGTAATCCATACCAGGTACAGACAAAACGAGGCTGGTTACCTCGTGCCACAGATTCGCAACGGTGTACATTAATATTTAGATCGGCTAGTGCTCGTCTAACTATGTCTGGTGCAGTATTCCAAAACTCAGTTGATTGCTGATCTAACAGTCCGTGGTATTGTTCAAAAATACTATGCAGGTAATTGAGTGTATCTTGATCATATACACTGGATATTGTTCTTGTAATTATGTTACTGTAGCTGTTGATATTATCAATACTAGACTGTATCATTGCCAGAGCACGAGATTCTTCTTGAGCCTGGCTGTCAAATCCATAAAACCTATCAGGATTATCCAAAGGATAGGTTTCTCTAAACGACATACGTTCTACCCACCCTGTAGCCACAGGAGTATCTAATACATCGAACTGTAGCCTAAATTGATCTTGCCCAAGTTCGATGCATAATATCACAGATTTTTTACCTTAGAAGTTGTTTTTTTATTGTACACATCTTGAGCACAGTACACAATCTTTTCTGCAGACTGTAACATCTGCTGTTTGTCTCCACCAAAAACCATGCCAGCACTGCTGATCAGTAATGGAATTGTTTTTAGATTATGCACAGGTTTAATAGTATGTATGTATTTACCCGCTAGATCGTCCCCGTATCTATCACGCAAATTGGCCAGCATACGACCGCTAAGGTCAGGCTCATATACAACCACCGGCCAGCGTTGCATAGCATCTGCATAGTCTAACACGCTGTCAAAATCGTTGCCCTGTAACAGTAACAGAGTATTAGGATTAATTTTAATTTCTCTATTAGACAACAGGTTATAGAACCTGGGACCATATTCTTTGATTACAGCGTCGGCTAGGTCTTTGTTAATTGTATAACCCAGTATACTACTGTAATCCATTAATTGTAAAAGATTGTCGGGGTCAAATCCGCCTAGAAAATCTTGTATGTATTCTAATAAACTATTTTCTGCATTAGCAACAGTCAGTCCATTGTTGGCGAATTGCAGTTCTATTGCGTATCCTGACTGTTCCACTTGATTTAATTTGAGCATCAGGTCTTGTACTGCTGGGTCTATTTCAAATTTTTTCACAGTTGCCCAGGCATATAGCCAACTTAGATTATATTCGGTTAAGGCCACAGCCCATACTTTTTGGTCGCGATCCCACTGTGCAGGTCCTTGGCTTTCGCGACTAAAGGTTTTAATTGCATCGACCATTTCTTTGTTGAAAGGAAATTGTACTATTAACCGATCATCGATTATCCTAAGACTCTGCGTATAATCCATTTTGCGTAATGGTATGCGCCATTTGGCATCGCGAACTGGTGTTACATCTATGCCCAATGCATATAACTGCCGTGTGTAGTTTAATATAATTTTACAAAGTAATTGAGCCTGTCGTTCAGTCAAGGCCTGGTTATTGGTAACAGAATTGGTCATGCTATCTAAGACCTGAACATCATATCTGGCTAAATTAATAATAGGGTTAAATTCTAAATACCAAGTGCCAGCTTGTCCGGTCACTGGATTGCGATGACCGGCAATAACTTCCAAATAGTCTTCAACGTAGGTAAAAGTCTTCATAGTATATTATAACAGAAGTAATTGAATAAAAAAAGCCCTACAGTTAAGTAGGGCCGGAAAAACTGTGACTCAGGAGCTAGAGAGAATCACAGCAATACTTATTGAAGGCGCTGACGCCAAAACACAAAATTAAGTACAATGATACTAAAACTAAACAAGGCCTCTGTGTATTGATTGGCACTAATACCGTTTAACATATCTAATGTCATAAACCCGATTAAAAACCAAGTTATGTTTGAATAGTTTTTTGAATACCAAGCATTAAATCGATTCATTTTTGAACTCCAAAATGTTGTTGAATCTTACCGATACATTTGAGTATGCCATTCTTTTGTCCCACTCTGATGCCAGTGGCTCTTGGATCACGGAATGGATCATCGTCGGCAACGGATTCTGCGTTTAACTCATACCATTCCTGCTTACATTCCGTGATACATTCTGCTACAATCAACTGGGCAAACCGTTCAACAAATTCTGGTGGAATATGAAACGGTTCTCCTTGTCCAGCCTGTCTAGCAAGTTGTCGAATCTTTTCGTTCATAGTATTCTCCAAAAAAGACTGCTGTTACACAGTCTTCATACAAGTTACTTCAGCCATTGACTTCCACTTTAACGGAAAGCTCTTACGCAAGTCTGCGATCTTGATCGCCATACGCAAGCTCATTTCACGGAACTTGGTCTTGTTAGTTTCCATAAACTCAATAATCTCATCTTGAACAACTGGTTCAAAATCGTAGTCGGCAAACAGTGCTCCATCTTGTGCGATTTGCTTGATACGCAGGACCTTGTCTCTCATGGTGTCTAATGTCAAATCCAAATAGTGACAACGACTCTGTAGTGCTTCCAAGTGATCACGCAACTTCTGACTCTTCATAGTGTCGAATTTGAGGTTAGTGATAAAAATTACTGAACCCTTGAACTCAAAACTGTCAGGAACGCCTTCACGTCTCAGCATATTACTGTCACTCAACCACGAAATCTTACGTTTCTTACCAGAGTCTAATGCACCCTTGAGCAAGTTTAAACTCACATCATCAACTAAGATTGAATCGCAGTCATCAAATACTAATACACAATTTGGATCTGAATACTTGTAAAGTGTGCAGTATAAACCTAACGCAGTAGAACTACCTTTAACAACTTCGGCACGTAGACGCTTACCAGCAACTTGATCAAACAAACAGGCCTTCTCAACAATACGCTCTACACCAAAACTTTTACCAACTCCTGGAGGACCTGACACAATCATTGCACGGATGTCACCGTTAGTAGCGGCAGTGGTCATTTCGTCCAAGATCTCAAAACGAGTACGAATACGCTCAATAGCCTGTTCGTCTGACTCTTTGGCTGTTTCTAATGCCACTGCTTCGGCAACCGGTGTATTACCTGCGTCAGCAAACTCTTGTTCGCTCACAAATTCATAATCACTCATTGCATCAACTTTAACACGGATATCTTCAGGGAAACCAGGAAAACGACCGCCATTTTTTACAGTCACATAACCACCTTTGGCAGTATTTTTGTACTGCTCAACTAATTGAAAAACTTGACCGCTTACGTCTGAAGTACGATAAGCACCTGTTTTAATACGGATAAAAGATATGTTACTCATTTTAGCTCCTACTTTTGTTAATATACATATATTATAGCAAATATGGAATTATGGGTCAACCGCCCATTTTGTCTGTTGTTTTTTTACAACTAGGAATTTACTGTGTTAAACGGGCTGAATTCGTCGATGTAAACACGGGTTCGGTTAGTGACCACTAACTTTGCACGATGCTCTGCTTCTTCGGCGTAATCCTGTTCTATCCCGTTAATCCAAAGATCGTACTCTTGATCTATTGGAAATGCTGACTCATACTCTTTATTGATAATCATAGTAATAACTTCCTTTTGTGCCAACTGCTGATTGATAAGAATTGATATAGTCGATAGCGTCAACGATTTGGTATGCTCTAACATCGTGTTCAGCATATCCTTCGTATAACATCAGTAAATAACCGTCGTTGGGCAATGAGTCGGGATGACCTTCGACCATATAGTAAGTTATGGCATCAACTTTGTTGCCCTCTTGATCCGTGACTGTGACTGTTTTACGATCATAGTAAGTAGGATAGCCTTCTAATCTGTCCAAACTCTCAAGACATTGATCAGTTATTTCCCATAATACTCCGTGTGCCACACCGCCGGGCGATTCTACAATGTCAGCGTGAGTAGCAAATCTAAATTCGTAATCTTCAAGTTGGGCAGGCCCCAGGCTACGAGCCTGCGGGCACCTATATGCCATTTCTGAAGAATTAGTATTCATACCATAAGCAAAATATTTCATAATACAAGTATTATAGCAGTATTTGAATTATTGGTCAAATAAAAAGCCCACTACAGTGGGCTTGTAGGTTAGTGTAGACTAACTTATTCTGCGGGTGGAGTCCAAACCGGAGTAGCAGAAATTGCGGCTTTAACAGCATTGATTTGATCTGCATTCATCTGCATAATTCCGTCGCCTTCGGCAAACTTAATTAGTTCGCCTTGTGTGTTAATTTCAAACAAAACTGGCTGAATTGTTAAATTGTTCTGTGTTAAAATTTCTTGTGCGCTGGGTTCTGTGTCTGTATACCAATGTTCAACGGTTATCCCATTATTTTGTAACCAAGTTAATACTTCACCGATGTGATCGCCTTGTGTGCTGAGTCCGTATAAACGTATCATTGTAATTCTCCTAATATACAAATATTTATGAAAAAACCCGCCAAAGTGTGCATCGTTGAGAGGCATGGCGGGTGTGTCACTAATACTTAGTTACAATCACATGAGATTAGGCATTGCTGGTTGTGGATTATTTGGATCTTTTGGTAGATCAAAAATAGCACAATCTGTGGTCAATAACAGACCGGCAACACTTGCAGCATTAACTAGTGCTGTTTTAGCAACCTTGGTTGGATCAATAACACCATCAACCAGCATGTCTACATACTGTTCAGTGGCGGCATTGTAACCATAATTGCCTGTGCCATTGGCCACAGCATTTAATACTACATCTGCTGATTCGCCAGCATTACTTACTATACAACGTAATGGCTCTTCCATTGCACGTAACACAATGTTGATACCGGCCTGTTGATCGCTATTAGCACCTTGTAGATCTTTGATTGCCTGTTTTGCACGAACCAGTGCAACACCACCGCCAGGAACAATACCGTCTTCAACAGCTGCCTTGGTAGCGTGTAGTGCGTCGTCGATACGATCTTTCTTTTCCTTCATTTCAACTTCGGTTGCGGCACCAACCCGTATAACAGCAACACCACCAGCCAGTTTAGCCACACGCTCTTGAAGCTTTTCACGATCGTAATCGCTAGTTGCTTCTTCGGCCTGAGTACGAATTGCACGTACACGAGCTTCAATTGCACCAGCATCTCCGGCACCATCAATGATGATAGTGTTTTCTTTGCTGATTTCTACACGAGCTGCCATGCCTAGGTCCTCGGCTGTTACCTTTTCCAAGGTTAAACCTAATTCTTCTGCAATTACATGACCACCGGTTAGGATAGCAATATCTTCTAACATGGCTTTACGACGATCACCAAAGCCCGGCGCTTTAATAGCGGCTACTTTAACAGTACCACGCATATTGTTTACCACCAGCGTAGCCAGTGCTTCGCCTTCAACATCTTCAGCAACAATCAACAGTGGGCGACCAGCTTTAGCAACAGTTTCCAATACCGGAATCATATCGCGAATGTTTGAGATTTTTTTATCAAACAATAAGATAAACGGATTGTCTAATTCAACTGTCTGCTTGTCTTGATTATTAATAAAGAATGGACTTAGGTATCCGCGATCAAACTGCATACCTTCTACAACTTCTAATTCGTCTTGTAGACTTTTTCCATCTTCAACGGTGATAACACCTTCTTTACCTACACGATCCATTGCGTCAGCAATCATCTTGCCAATAGTAGCATCACTATTAGCACTAATAGTACCAACTTGTGCAATCTCTTCTGATGTATCGCAGGGTTTGCTGATGGCACTTAATGCATCAACTGCGGCACGAGTAGCTTGATCGATACCACGCTTGAGATCCATTGGATTTAGGCCAGCCGTAACAAACTTCATGCCTTCTTTAACAATGGCCTGTGCCAGTACAGTAGCGGTTGTTGTTCCGTCACCTGCATCAGTAGCAGTACGGCTAGCAACTTCCTTAACCATCTGAGCACCCATGTTTTGTAACTTGTCTTGTAGCTCAATTTCTTTAGCAACTGTTACGCCGTCTTTGGTAACCGCTGGGCCACCATAACTGCGCTCAATTACTACATTACGGCCCTTAGGGCCTAGTGTTACTTTTACAGCATTGGCTAGAATATTTACACCTTCTACCATACGACTACGACTGTCGTTTCCAAATTGTACGTCTTTTGCAGCCATCGTTATTCTCCTTGTTCAACGATTGCGAAAATATCATCTTCGCGTAAAATTAGTAATTCTTCCCCGTCGACTTTGACTGTTTGACCAGAAAACTTGCCAAACAGCACTTGGTCGTTGACACTGACATCCATTAGGATTATATTTCCGTCTTGGTTGCGTCGTCCAGGTCCAACAGCAAGTACCAGGCCTTGATCGGCCTTTTCCGCGGCTGCATCTGGGATTACAATGCCACCTTTGGTTACAGTATTGCTGTCAACCCGGCGAACTACAACCCTATCGGATAGCGGTTTTAGATTCATCATGATCTCCTTTTAAAATGAATAAATTTAAGTTTTTTATTGTACTACAGAAATTGTCAGCAAGTCAATACTCTGCTGACAAAAATATTTATCTCTTAGAAATATTGGCAATTGGGTCTAGGAAAATAACATTCATTGTACTGTAAGGGTTTTATTTTGATTGTTTCCAGCACTGTATCTTTGCCCAGTCCCATGGCTAAACTGTACACAAAATTTTGATTTGCCATAATCATATCTGCTCCAGCCACAATTCCGGCTAATTGTAAAAAATCAGTGACTGGACGATAGGGAATGCGTTGTCTTGCAACACGTTCAAAATCTGCATGTTCTTTTTCTGTGCCAACAAATACTGCTGTTTTAGAAAGATCGATATCTCGAACCATATCATACCAAACGCTGTCACCGTTAGGATCTCTATAACGGAAGGTGCGACTGATTACAATGGGTGCTAGTTCAATTGGATCAGCTTCTAACCACACAGTATTATAGTCATCAGCAGTAAATGGTATATTAAACGCCCTATGATACGCTTCTACATAGTTGCCTTCAAAGCCGCGAAATAGTGTGCCACGGAACCGATCTAAATCAACATCAGGTTCAGGAGTACCCTGAGTCCATGTGCCTACATCGGCAATGTAACTTTGATGTTGAAGTAAAGGTCGTAGCCATTCGTAGTCTTGAAATGTAAAGCGACCTTTATGTGCTGGATCTACTTCTTCGGGACGATATCCGTATTGTGCCACACAGTTTTCAATGTTGTTTAGTGCAACCAGGAAATGAGCATTGTTGTTTGACATCTTTTTTACAATGCTTAGGCTATAGATAAGGTCGCCTAATGTACCTGAGTGTTTATAAGTATTCATTGATTTTTGATTTGTGTATTAGTATTAGATCTGGAATTACCTGGTCAATTTTAGCAGGTTCTAGGGTTTTAGGATCAAACGCCAGATAACCAATCTGTTCAATTATATCAAATTGATGTTGATTTTCAGCGTGTGTGTAATTTGCAAACCACTCCATGAATATAACTGGGCGTATGCGGTCAATAAACTCTCTGCTGGAATCTAAGATGCTGACATCATGTCCTTCTGTATCAGTTTTAATAAAACTAATATTATCTATTTCTACATCAGATAGATATTTTTTGCAGATACTGGCCAAGGTTAGTCCTTCTACTTTTATTGACTGTGTGCTGATCTGGCCCATGCGTCGTTGTAGCTCGTTACTCCAGCTATCGTCAATAATACCACCATTTAATAATCCATTGTTATGATCAAAAATTTCTATTTCTGCTATATTGTCTGTGGTAACTGCTTCCGCGGCTGTGATAAATTTACCTAAGTGTTTATTGGCTTCGGCATTCATATCTAGCACTTGTTTATTTGACGGTATAGGTTCAATGGCCAATACTGTTCCTTGTGCTAGATATTGCATAGGTATAATGGTATCGCCGGTGTGTGCGCCAATGTCAATAACAGTTGAACCAGGCTGTATAAATCTATGCCAATTATTGTCGGCTAAGAAGAAACTAAAATGTTCAAGATAACTGTTACCACCATGACTAGCCGGATGATCTGTGTCAAAATAGGTAACATCAGCGTTGGGCAGGGTTAATCTAAAAACTCGTCGGCCATTTTGTATATCTATTGTTTCCATTAATTATCTTTCAATTGCAGTAATATTGCGTTGGCTATACTGTCTGTGTCAAAATTACCAGTACATGGGTAGTTGCCTTTTTCACAGACAATTTGTCTAATAGGTGTTACTTGACGATCGTTACAGCCAGCACAATCTTCTAATGTTGGTATAGCTGTAGCATTCCAGTTGTTATCTAGTCGTCGATGTGGTATAATACGTTCAGGTCGTAGGTGTGTGAGTAGTGCCACAATATGTGTTTTACTTGCAGCCGCACATTGAAATGGTCCTGAATCTATTCCTACAAATGCCCGGGCATGATCACAAAGATATTTTATTTGTTGGCTGTTATATTTGTCTCTAGCATCAAAAAATAGTGGGTGATCAACATAGTGGTCAGTACTACCACCTACACATACCACATGGAAATCTGTTTTTTCTTCAAAAAGTCTAGCATATATTTCAAACCATACATCTAAATTGATATTTTTAGCACCCCAGTGCCAGTTACGCATATGAACTACAATGTATTTTGGTCCAATGTCCATCCTGTTTCGATCAACAATCTGCATATCTTCCACAGTAGGAAATAATTCTACACTTCGATTTAAAGTTGTACTGCCAAATGCTCGATAAAAATAACTGTCCACATAGTGATTCTTAGGATTTAATTCGTAAGCATCGTCAAGGTTAATGTAGACTTCATACTGCCGAACATCAACTCCGTCTACAGCAATGATATTGCGAACATGTGGATTATTACGATATACTTCAAAACAGTCTGTGGCTACATCTATGTTAGCATTGTTGCCATAACGCAGTTTTAATTCGCGAACTACACCTGTGGTCATAATAACATCGCCAATGGCGGCTCTGCGTTGTACTAGTATGTTAATAGGTTGTTCAATCTTCAATTGATACTCCGTTCGGTCCAAGTAATCCACGCAGTCCTACAAATGGTCGTTGTACTATTAATTCTTCGGGCAAATAATAATACAGCATGTGTTCAATATCAAAGTACCCACCAGCATCTAATCTCTGTGCCATGCCAACAAATCCACGTTGGTAACTGTCAACGATTTGATCTGTATGCTTGGCCGGCCACGACCAAAGTCTGCTCATAAATTGATATTCCATGCCGTCAGTGACCTGCGGAGGGAATTGGCTGGTTTTTCTTTGCAGTACCACAATGTTATCTGGAACTGTGTCATAGTAGGCCGGATCAAATCGTTCAGTCAATTGATAGCGTCCAGACATTTTAAATATTCTATCAAACTGTTCGGGAATTCGTGCTTCCATCATCTGTGATAACAGTTCGCCAAATATCATTACTTCTGTAGTATTTTTTACAATGTCCCAGTTATCGGTACTGTGGAATATATCTTGTACTGCTTCTTGCTCGCTAAAATTGTAGTAATATTCTACTTGAGATTCTATAATAGCAATTTGAGTTTTGGTAGGTGGAAAGCCGCCCATCTCTACGACAGCAATACTGGCACCAGGACAGTATTTGCATATAGACGCAATACTGTCCAGTGTTTGCTGTAGTCGTTGTTCGTTTGAGTGTACGCCAAATTTGGTATTTAAGGCACTGGTTAGAATAAAGAGTGGTTTCATTGAAGTTTTCTAATAGTTGAGTATAGTATATTTAAGTTTACCTTAAAAGTCAATAAACTTTTTTATCATTGACATTTGTTTAGTGTAAATATATAATAATTCAACTATTACAGGACTTCAATGAACTTACTCATAACCGGTGGAGCCGGGTATATTGGCTCCAA
>Ga0164296_1004251_pt1 | contig 13093 bp, 10 predicted proteins | sample GEODES057metaG_FD_113533 | JGI IMG/M metagenome (GOLD analysis project Ga0164296, IMG submission 113533) | Dystrophic lake water microbial communities from Trout Bog Lake, Wisconsin, USA - GEODES057 metaG | ecosystem: Environmental > Aquatic > Freshwater > Lake | place: USA: Trout Bog Lake...
GAGGTCTTGCGCGTTGTCGCGATTATGGTCCAACCAATCATTCCTCAGGCCGCAGAGAGACTCATGGATTCTCTTGGCGTCGATGAAGACAACCGTCAGTTCATTCATATCGACCCAACTTATCGTGTTTCAGCGGGAAAAGATCTTCCAACACCGCAGCCAATTTTTCCCCGTTATGTCGAGACTGAAGGCGACCTGACCAATTAGAACGAGTGACATGATCGTCGACAGCCACTGCCACCTCGATTTTCCACCCTTTGAAGCAGAGCGCGACGCCATTATCGGCCGCGCAAAGGATGCTGGCGTAAAGACAATGCTTACTATCTCAACAGAGATAGGGCGTTTCCCGAAAGTCCGTTCGATTGCTGAGAGTGATCCGGATATCTGGTGTTCCGTCGGTACCCATCCGCTTCACGCGAACGAAGAGCCTGAGATTTCTGTCGATACCTATGTCGCACTGTCTGATCATCCAAAATGCATCGCCATTGGTGAAGCGGGTCTTGATTTCTTTTATGACACTGTCGATCGGCAGTTGGCTGATCAGGTTTTTAGACGACAGATCGCGGCCGCACGCAGTACTGGACTCCCACTGGTGATCCATTCACGAGCTGCAGACGCAGAGATGATCGAAACACTTGAAGATGAGATGGGGAAGGGGACATTTAGCGCCGTCCTGCATTGCTTTTCATCAGATCGCAAATTGGCCGAAGCCGGGATCGCGTTAGGGCTATACGTATCGTTTTCTGGCATCCTCACCTATAAGAAATCCGATGAACTGAGATCGATTGCCGCCGACATCCCCCTAGATCGCCTTTTGGTAGAGACTGACGCGCCATATTTGGCCCCACAAAGCCGCAGGGGCCAACGAAATGAGCCGGCCTATGTCTTGGAAACTCACGAAGTCTTGGCATCATTGAAATGTCTTCCCGTGGCCGAACTTGCAAAGCTTACGACGGATAATTTTTTTACTCTATTTTCCAAGGCTCGTAGGCCTCATATCGGGCACATCGGGCAATGACATTCACGCTAAAAATTCTAGGTTGTGGATCGTCGGGCGGCGTCCCAAGGCCCGCCTTTGGATGGGGCGCGTGTGATCCGAAAAATCCAAAAAACAGGCGCAGACGCTGCTCCATACTGCTTGAGAAGACTGGACCGCACGGCACTACCGTCGTCATTGTCGATACACCGCCGGATCATCGAGAACAGGTTCTCGACGCAGGGCTCGACCATATTGACGCTATCCTATTCACTCATGACCATGCAGATCACACCCATGGTATCGACGACGTACGACCGACTGTGCTGCATATGCGTCGATTGATGCCCATGTTTATGGACGAGAGAACTTCAAAAATTGTTCGCAATCGATTTGATTATTGTTTCCAAACGCCAATCGGCAGCGATTATCCGCCGATTGCGCGCGAGTTCAGGCTGACTTCAGGCCATGAAACGATCATTGAAGGGCCAGGCGGCGCTATTGCAGCGCTACCGTTCAACGTTCACCATGGAGACATCGAAGCTCTCGGGTTTCGGTTTGGTGCTGTGGCTTACACACCTGACGTAAGTGCTATCCCGGATGAAAGTATACCATGTCTTGAGGGTCTCGATATTTGGATAATTGACGCCTTACGCCATCAACCACATCCGTCTCATTTTTCCGTTTCGGAGGCCTTAAGTTGGGTAGATCGAATGAAGCCAAAGAAGGCAATTCTTACAAATTTACATGTCGATCTGGATTTCGAGATGTTACGGGCGACGTTACCATCCCATATTGAACCTGCCTATGATGGTCTAACGATAAGTGTACCTGACGAATTTTGGCCTCATAGCTAGGCGAGTTAACATTTCATAACACCCTAAATTCTATAACTTTATCTATAAGTTCCATAATGTTTCTTATGCGATCTTTTGATTTATATTATGGTACGCCTTTCCGGTCATTGACCAGAGCCTGAGGATATGAACGTGACGAACCACATCAATCGCCTTCTCGAGATCATGAAATCCTTACGGACCCCTGACACCGGTTGCCCATGGGATCTCGAACAAAATTTTAAAACTATCGCCCCGTACACGATCGAAGAAGCGTTCGAGGTTGTTGATGCAATTGAGCGCGGAGATATGGTTGATTTGAAAGAGGAATTGGGCGACCTTTTGCTTCAAGTTGTCTTCCATTCCCGCCTCGCCGAGGAAGCTTCTTATTTCTCATTTCCAGATGTTGTCGATGCCATCTGCACGAAATTGATCAGGCGGCATCCACATGTCTTTGGCGATACAAAGGATCTAACGCCTGACGAAGTGAAGTCCCTTTGGAATATCATTAAAACCGAGGAAAAGGCTGAAAAGCTGCAGGCAAGACTAAGCGCGGGCATTGCGGAAAGCACAAAGCGCCCGTCCCTCCTCGACGGCGTTCCTGACGTTCTGCCATCTCTGACGCGCGCGAGCAAACTCCAAGCGAAGGCTTCCCAAGTCGGGTTTGACTGGAATGACGCATCCCTTGTCTTGGAAAAAATCAAAGAGGAAATCACTGAAGTTGAAGATGCAATGAGGGATGGTGGAAGAGATCATATTGCTGAAGAAATCGGTGACCTGTTGTTTGCGGTTGTTAACCTAGCGCGCCACCACGCTATCGATCCGGAGCAATCGTTGCGCAGCACAAACTCAAAATTCATGAGAAGATTTAAATATATAGAAGATGAACTTGAGAAATTAGGGAAAAGTCCAAATATGTCGAACCTGACAGAGATGGACCGTCTCTGGAATGAGGCGAGGAGTGCAGACAAGCAAAGGAATAGCCTCGTCTAAGCTCCCTCGCGCCTCACGAGACGTGCACTCCTAAATCGGGCGAGAAGTCTCGCCTCTTTTTCCGGTAAAATGCGGACGACGAGCCGATAGGACCCATCGTTCAGCATTCGCCGTTCCAGTATCTCTGTATCCTTATAGAGCCAATTCAGAAGGCCTCCTTCAGCAGCGCCAACTGCAACAGCATAGACGATGCTTTTGCGTGCCACCCTGCTCTCTATGGTTGCCATCAATTGCGGAATGCCTTCTCCGGTTATTGCTGAAACCAACGCCGGTCGCATTTCAATAGGATGAGAATCTGCACGACCTTCGAGCGTTTGTCGGGTAGCATTATCGAGACAATCCGCCTTGTTCCAAACCTCGATCACTCGTCCGCGATCCTCGGGATCAATGCCAAGGTCCTTCAGGATATGCCCGACGTCGGCGGCCTGAGCTTCTGTATCACCGTGAGACACATCCCTGACATGTAAAATCACATCCGCCGCAATCACATCTTCCAGCGTGGCACGAAAGGCCGCAACGAGAGTGGTCGGCAAATCGGATATAAAGCCAACGGTATCGGAGAGGATAGCCGGTGCCCCGTGCGGCAATTTTGTTACCCTCGCAGTAGGATCCAACGTCGCGAACAGCATGTTCTCAGCCAAAACATCGGCCGCCGTTAGGCGGTTAAACAACGTGGATTTTCCTGCATTGGTATAGCCCACAAGGGCCACAATCGGATAAGGCGCGCGCTCCCTGCCCCGACGATGCAATCCTCGCGTACGTTTAACAGCATCGAGATCACGCTCAATGCGCGTCATCCGGTCTTGGATCAGGCGGCGGTCAGCCTCAATCTGCGTCTCTCCAGGACCTCCAAGAAAGCCAAACCCACCCCGCTGACGTTCAAGATGGGTCCATGATCGAACAAGTCGGCTCTTTTGATAAGCCAGATGCGCCAATTCGACTTGAAGCGTTCCCTCTTTGGTTCGCGCACGCTGTCCAAAAATCTCCAAAATCAGGCCGGTCCGATCAATCACTTTCACATGAAGGGCACGCTCAAGATTGCGCTGTTGCACAGGCGTTAACGAGCAATCCGCGACGATCAGCGAAATATTATTTTCCTTGCACAGAGCATCAAGATCTTCGATTTTCCCAGTGCCTAGAAACGTGGCTGGACGAGGAGCTACCAGTGGAATAATCACCGAGCCAACAATGTCGAGATTGATGGCACTCGCGAGCCCAACAGCCTCTTCCAGCCGAGCATCAAAGTCTCTTAAGTTTCCCTCAGTTGAATGGGCCGCACGTTTTGCTGCGGCCTTATTGGAAAGATAAGGGCCAATAACCAGAGTCCGAGCCCCAACGGAAATGTTAGGGATCGTTTCGCCTGAATTGAAAGCAACTTGTCGTGACGACGGAATGTTCAGACCAGATTTCACTCTTTGACGACCGTCCCTGTCTCATCCGTCGGATCAAACATGGTAACCGGCGAGCCGGGCATAATCGTCGAGATCGCGTGCTTATAGACAAGCTGGGAGTGTCCGTCCCTGCGTAGAAGAAGGCAAAAATTATCGAACCAAGTCACTACACCTTGAAGTTTGACCCCGTTAACAAGAAATATCGTGAGTGGTATTTTGCTCTTCCGAACCTGGTTGAGAAACGTATCCTGAAGGTTTTGCGCTTTTTCAACTGCCATGTTCCACCTCTTCTTCTTATTGCTAGGCCATATTGGGCCTCGCGTTGGTTCGGAGCTCGTGCGGATAAAATGTCACTGAGAGAGACAACACCGCCCTCGCCGCTTACAAACATAATCATGTCCTTCGCGATTTCAACCGACCCCCAACGCCTTCAACTTGCGGTGAAGTGCAGATCGCTCCATGTCGATAAATTCAGCGGTCTTTGACACATTGCCACCGAACCGGTTGATTTGCGCTATTAGATATTCTCGTTCAAAGGCCTCCCGCGCTTCGCGCAGAGGCAGCGCAAGCAGCCTCTCCCCCCCTTGTCCTCCAGGCAAGGCCGGCACGGCTGCAACGACATCCGATGGCAATACATCGGCTGTAATTGGCATACCGGGATCTCCTCCAGCCATAATCATCATGCGTTCGACACTGTTCCGAAGTTGCCGAACATTTCCGGGCCAATCATGAACCTGCAACACAGCAAGGGCATCTTCAGCAATTGAGCGCTGCAAGAGGCCGGATGTCCGTGCAAACTGCTCAGCAAAGTGCTCCACGAGTTCGACAATGTCGTCTCGACGCTCCGACAATGCAGGAACACGAACCGGGACGACATTGAGCCGATGAAGCAAATCTTCTCGAAAACGCCCGGTTTGCACCTCTGAATGAAGATCACGCGACGTGGAAGAAATGATGCGGACATCCACTGACACTTTTGTGCCCCCCCCTACCCGCTGGAAGGTTTGATCAATCAACACGCGCAGGATCTTATTTTGGGTCTCCTTGGGCATATCAGCCACTTCATCGAGATAGAGAGTCCCCCCATGGGCTTCCTCAAATGCGCCAATCCGTTGCGGGATTCCATCGCGTCCTTCCACGCCAAAGAGTTCTGATTCCATAGAGTCCGGAATAATTGTAGCAGCATTGATTGCAACAAAAGGTGCGTCTCTGCGCTCGGAGGCATCATGTATCATACGCGCGACCAATTCCTTGCCGGAACCCGCCGGTCCGACAATCAAAACACGCGCATTGCTGGGAGCAATCTTTTCGATCGATTGCCTCAGTTGATTCATTACTGAGGATGAGCCAATAAGCTCGACTTGCTGCGGGCCTTTTGTGCGTAATTGTTTGATTTCACGTTTTAATCGAAGCGTTTCGAGCGCACGATCAGCGACGAGAAGAAGTCGATCCGATTTGAAGGGTTTCTCAATAAAATCATATGCCCCGCGTTTGATTGCTGCGACAGCGGTTTCGATATTACCATGTCCTGAAATCATAACGACAGGAAGATCAGGATTGCCTTGTTTAACGACATCGAGGAGTTGCAATCCATCAAGCCGCGATCCTTGGATCCAAATATCCAGAAAGATCAAATTCGGTTGTCGGATAGCAATTTCCGAGAGAGCCGAGTCAGCATCGGCTGCCGTCCGACATCGGAACCCCTCATCTTCCAATATTCCCGCCACGAGATCGCGAATATCAGCTTCATCATCAACAATAAGGATATCTGCACTCATTGGCGGAGCTCGGTATCAGTTAAACCAGCCGTATCAGATGGGGAATCTATCCAAGGGAACCAAAGCCGCACACGCGCTCCGCGCGCACCGTCAATACGATCCAGTAATTCAACACCACCACCATGATCTTCGAAAATCTTGCCAACAATCGCCAATCCTAATCCGGTTCCGCCCGTCCGCGTTGTCATATAAGGCTCAAGCAGACGTTGCCGACTTTCAACTGGAAATCCCTTCCCGTTGTCACTGACGTCAATTGCCAATTGCCCTGGCTGGGAAAGGTCAAGGGACACGTTTACCTCACCTTTATTGACCCGCTCCTCAGGTGGTACGGCGGAAATTGCCTCGACCGCATTCTTAACAATATTCGTCAATGCCTGTGAAATAAGACGTCGGTCAAAGCTGATATCCAGACGCGATACGGGCATCGTGTCAGTAAAAATAATATCTGGATGAGCGACGCGCATCAAAAATAAGACTTGCCGCACAACACTAACCAAATCGTCCACTTCAGGCAGCGGCTTCGGCATCCGAGCAAAGGACGAAAACTCGTCAACCATTCGCTTGATGTCATCAACTTGCCTGATGATCGTATCCGTGCACTGATCAAAAATCTCCCTATCGCTGGTAATTAATTTACCGTATTTACGGCGGATACGTTCCGCAGACAGTTGGATAGGTGTCAGAGGATTCTTTATTTCATGAGCAATTCGCCTTGCCACGTCGGCCCAAGCTGATGTGCGTTGAGCGGTCACAAGGTCAGTGATATCGTCAAGAGTGACAATGGCACCATGCTCTTCCCCAGTTGCTTGCTCGCTAGTCACCCGAACCGTCAACATGCGCTCTCGACCGGGCTCGCCAACTTCTATTTGACCTTGGACGGGGCGACCACGGTCCATCATCTCCGAACCGAGATATGGACCGAGCTCAGGAATGGCTTCCAATAATGAGTGTCCGTGAAGGTTTTCAGCAGCGTCACCAAGAAGCTGAATCGCCGAAGGATTGACGACCGTCACCTTTCCTTCCGCATCGAGGCCAATGACACCTGCCGAGACGCCAGACAAAACAGCCTCTGTAAAGCGTCGTCGACTATCCATGAGGGCGTTTGCGGCTTGGAGATCCTCGGTTTGATGCCGGAGCTCGGCCGCCATCTTGTTAAAAGTTTCCCCAAGGTGACCCAGATCCCCTTCTTGACCGGTTACTGGGACGCGGACGTCGTAATTTCCGCTAGCTACTTGATCCGTTGCAAATATCAACCGCCGAATTGGACCTACAAGCCAGTTTGCAAAGCTCAAGCCCACCCAAATCGCCGATAGCATGAGAATAACCGAGATAAGGGCGTACATGCTTGCAAACGCGATTTGTACACCAAGCTTTTGCTCGGCAAGAGCATCATAATACCGAACCGCAGTTTCTGCTTGTTGAGGAAACTGAAGCGCTTTCGGATCTATAGCTCTAGCCACAAGCAAATACTGATTAGCTAACCCTGGCACGACCACGAGAGCACGCAATATGTTGCTCTTCTCTTGCAAGAGACAAATCCCATCGCCAGATTCCGACGCAGCAGAGAACTCGGACCCTGACGGAATTTTCAAGTCAGTAAGGGCAACATTATCAATCCTCTCAACGGCTGTACCATCTGGATTAACGAGCATTGCGACAAAAAAGCCTAAGAAGTAGGATCTGGAACGCATAAACTCTCTGAAAACCGCTTCATTGTCCCCTAGTGCCTGCTTCGCTTGTCCTAAATCTGATGCCATCAAGCGAACCTCTCGGCCGATGGCACGGCACTGAAATTCTTGATAGGCCTGTGCAACGCCAACGGATGTCTGAAGCAATTGTTTGATTTGTCCGCTGAACGAAATATCGATCCCTCGCTCAAGCGTTAGCCAACCAACTATCGCGACCAAGATAGCCGGCGCAGCCGCCACAAAGGCAAAAAGCGATACAATTCTCGTGTGTAACGCCGATGCCGCTAGTCCCGCGCGGCGCGCCCTGATCAGCTGAATGCCCTCGATACCCACCATCCATATGAGAATGGCAATCAATGCGCCGTTGAGCCCAAATAGGGCGTAGACAACATCCGCCGTCGGAGCGATCGGCACAAAATTCGCCAGCACAAGAAACGTCGCGAGCGCCGAAAACAGTGAGAGAATAACGATCAGAGCACCAAATGCAGACTTCCAAACACGCCTTGATGACCGAAACTCAGAGCGAAACGCTGGATTGATCTGATCCATGACACTGCTCTGTTTCATAACGACTCCCGTTAGGGCGAACGCCCTAATGGCAGATTAGCAACACTGTTGCTAAATTGCTACAGGTAAGCGTAGTCACATACATCTATTTACGCTCAGCGCAACGAGCGAACAATACGCAAATCGAGATCGCGAATTTTCTTGCGCAAAGTATTGCGGTTTACGCCGAGCAATTCAGCGGCTTTGATTTGATTACCACGTGTTGCTGCCATGGCCGCATTGATTAGAGGTTCTTCCACGTCTCTTAAAATTCTGTGATAAAGCCCCGGCGGAGGCAGTTCACCCTTAAATCCAGAAAAATAGGCGAGCAGATGATGCTCTACTGACTCGGACAACGTTGCAGCATGTGAAGCTTGACTAACCGAACCACTCTCAACGGTTGGAAGTTCGACCAGCTCAAGTTCTACGATTGACTCGGTAATCGTTTCTTGCGGATGTAGCGCTGCAAAACGCCGCACAAGATTTTCGAGTTCGCGAACATTGCCAGGCCACCGGTGACGTTTAAGCCTCTCAAGGGCGGGTGTGTCGATTTGCTTCCGGGGCAGCCCCTCTTTTTCTGCCAAAAGAAAGAAATGCCTCACAAGATCAGGAATATCCTCAATACGTTCCCGTAGCGGCGGAAGCCGCAGAGGCACAACATTCAACCTGAAAAACAAATCTTCCCTAAACAGCCCTTGTTGTATTGCTTGCCTCAAATCCTTGTTCGTCGCTGCTACGATGCGAACATCTGTTTTGATCGAGGTACGACCACCTATTGTTGAATATTCGCCCTCTTGAAGGACACGCAGAAGACGGGTTTGTGCCTCCATCGGCATATCGCCAATCTCGTCCAAAAAGAGTGTTCCTCCCTCAGCCTGTTCAAATCGCCCGGTAGCTCTTTGTATCGCACCAGTAAATGACCCCTTCTCGTGGCCGAACAACTCGCTTTCGATCAGGTCTCTAGGAATAGCGGCCATATTGACAGCGACAAATGGCCCTTGCCGACGTTTTCCGTAGTCATGCAGAGCTCGGGCAACAAGCTCCTTGCCGGTGCCGGACTCACCCATGATCATCACAGTTAGTTCCGTTGCCATCAAGCGAGCCAAGGACCGATAAAGGTCCTGCATTGCTGGCGATCTCCCAACAAGAGGAATCTCATCGTTCACGTCTTCACTGAGATGCGGTACTATATCTCTTGGACGAGATAATGCACGACTGATGACGCTTAGGAGTTCTTTGAGGTCAAACGGCTTCGGCAAATATTCATACGCGCCCCGCTCTGATGCCCTGATTGCAGTCATAAACGTATTTTGAGCGCTCATGACGATCACAGGCAGTTCGGGGCGTTGCTTTTTGATACGCGGAAGCAAATCAAAAGCATTCTCGTCGGGCATGACGACATCGGTGATAACCAAATCACCCAGTCCTTGCGATACCCACTTCCATAACGTGGTTGCCTGACCAGTAACCCTCACATCATACCCTGCACGACCAAGTGCCTGATTAAGGACCGTTCTGATCGCTGCATCATCGTCGGCAACAAGGATGGTTCCATTCGGCATTGACTAATCGTCCATTTTGACTGGGCCGGACTATTCCGGCGCGTGCATCGACAAAAGAACTCTGAACACTGTACGCCGCGGCAAAGACTCGCATTCTACAATTCCACCATGGTCGCCAACGATCTTTGAGACCAAAGCAAGACCGAGGCCAGATCCCGAAGCCTTTGTAGATACAAATGGATCAAAGAGGTGACGCATAAGATCATCTGGCACGCCGGGACCATTGTCGCGGATGCAAATCTCAAGCGGAAGCGCGACACGCTTATGTGTACCAGTGACGACCATCCGCATGCCCGGTCGATAGGCTGTGGTTATTTCGATTTCGCCATCAACTGCGTCGCGGCCAATTGCCTCCGCAGAATTTTTCACAAGGTTGAGAAATACTTGGATGAGCTGATCTCGGCTACCATACACCGGGGGTAGAGAAGGATCATAGACTTCAGAAAACCGGATATGTTTTGCAAAACCTGACGAAGCAAGTCTTTTCACATGTTCTAGAACACTATGAATATTGACAGGATCACGTTCCAACGGACGTCCATCCGTAAAGTCTTCAAACCGGTCAACGAGCTTCACGATGCGATCGGTTTCGTCACAGATAAGCCGTAGCAGGGTCTGGTCCTCTTGATTCACGGAGGGTTCAAGGAGCTGTGCCGCTCCGCGAATACCAGAAAGCGGGTTTTTTATTTCGTGCGCCAACATAGCGCCCATGGCTGATATTGAACGAGCTGCACCCCTATGGGTCAATTGCCTGTCCATTTTTTCAGCAATTGTCTTTTCTTGAAGCATCACCACGACATCTCGTTTGTCGTCTGACTCCAGCGAAACAAACAAATCAACAACACGGTCCTGGCCGGTCCTTGGGGTCCCGATATCAACACGGTATTCGATGACACTCCCACCCTGCTTTCTGACTTGGTCAACCAGAGCCAAGAGTGGTGAGCCGAATGGAATGATGTCAGACAGACGATGCCGTCGCAGTACGGAGTGGCTCATGTCAAAAAATGCCTGAGCAGCAAGGTTGGCTTCCGCAATCATATCGTCAAAATCAATCGTAAAAACCGGCAATGGCAAGACGTTGAGAATGGAGTCTGCCCGTGATCCGCTGATTGATGTTGATGCGGACTGAACCTCGTTCATGCGGCTACCGCCATTGGACTTGTCGAAAAGATATCGGCGACGATCTTCATCACCTCTGATGGATCAACTGTCGTGACCAACAGTTCCCGTGATTTCGCATCGATCTTGTGCCCACAGCGTTGTGCATCATCGGCATAGCCTGCCAGATGCTTACGTGCGTGGCGAACGCCTTTTTCAATCCCAAAATCACATAAGATTGACGTGTAATGATCAGAAATTGCGGACAATTTCTCCAGGGCTGTTGGTTCAACAATAGGCTCATTTGGCGCCTGCAGCGCGCGCGCAACTTGTCCCACAAACCATGGTCGACCGAGAGACGACCGTCCAATCATGACCCCATCCGCGCCTGACGCTTGCAGCATCCCGCGCGCGGAACCTACATCCGTGCAATCTCCATTGGCGATGACCGGAACCGACACTGCCTCTTTCACAAACCGTATCGCCGCCCAGTCTGCATGTCCCTTGTATAATTGTTGGCGCGTTCGGCCATGAACAGTGATCAACTGAACTCCAGAAAGTTCCGCCCTTCGCCCAAGCTCAGGGGCATTTATCGTGCCACTGTCCCAGCCCAATCGCATTTTGAGCGTTACCGGCACCGAGACAGCCTTAACGGTTGCTTCAATGAGAGCCAACGCGTGGTCCAGGTCTCTCATAAGCGCCGATCCAGCATAGCCACCAGTCACTCGCTTTGCCGGGCAGCCCATATTGATATCAATCAGCGATGCCCCCGACGCCTCGGCTAGTCGAGCCGCCTCACCCATCCAATATGGATCACAGCCAGCGATTTGAACGGCATGTGGTACAATGCCCGCCCCTTCTGATCGGAGGCGCGCTTCTTCAGACCCTTTAACAAATTCGTCAGAAGCAACCATCTCGGAAACAACCAAAGACGCACCGAAGCGTCGGGCTACCCGGCGGAACCCATGATCGGTTACGCCCGACATAGGGGCCAACGCGACACACCCGTCGAGCTCAAGCGAACCAATGATCAATGGAGGAATTGACTGCATAAATTTTAGGCATCTATAATTTCTGCTTACAGTTTAGACATATCATCGCTTGATCGCAAGCCTTCATGCGGCCTGAATTGCTATGACCGTACCCCGCGCACTGTTTCGGTTGACCTCGACCGATAAAGGCCGCAAATCTCTCGCATTATGACACAAACGGACGTTGTTAGCTCATCGCCTGTCGTCGCTGCGATCATCGTCGCCGCGGGTCGCGGAACGCGTGCCAGTAGCGAGCTGCCAAAGCAATATGTGACAATCGCTGGGATGACTGTCTTGGAACGCAGCATCCGAAATCTTGCTGCTGAGCCTAGGATAGGCAAAATTATTTGTGTGATACACCGTGATGACAATTCGCAGTATGCGCGTGCGATCGCTCCGCTCGAATCGGATTTGAAAGCAAAATTGCATGACCCTGTTTACGGCGGTGAGACACGTCAGGACTCGAGCCTGGCGGGACTCGAAGCTCTAGCGCTGTCATCGACAGTCCCTGATCTCGTTCTTATTCATGACGCGGCACGGCCATTTGTGAGCCAACAAGTCGTGGCTTCGGCAATTGATATGGCGGCTTTGCATGGTGCCGCTATTCCAGGCCTGCCCGTCACTGACACGATCGCAATGATCGATGCAGAGAGGACGATCTCGGATACTCCGCCGCGCGCGTTGCTGCGTGCGGTTCAAACACCACAATCTTTTGCGTTTCAAACACTTCTTAACGCCCATCGCCGGGCGGCTCGAGCCAAGGGCGAGCTTTTCACCGACGATGCCTCCGTCGCGCGGTTTGCAGGGCTCTCAGTCCATGTGTTTGAAGGTGAACCCAACAATATCAAACTGACCTTAAGCCAAGACATTTTAACTGCAGAGGAAGCCTTGAGCAAAAGAACAGAGACGCGAACGGGAATTGGTTACGATGTTCATGCGTTTGTTGATGGAGATGCTGTCATTCTTGGCGGGATTCCAATTCCGCATACGCACAAATTGTCCGGTCATTCCGATGCCGACGTCGCTTTGCATGCCATCACGGACTCCATCTATGGTGCTTTAGGAGATGGTGATATCGGATCGCACTTCCCACCCTCGGACCCTCAGTGGAAAAATGCTGACTCTGCGGTGTTTCTTCGTCATGCCGTCGACCAAATTGTCCATCGCCATGGTCGTATCATCAATGTTGACCTA
>Ga0164296_1004252_pt1 | contig 13091 bp, 12 predicted proteins | sample GEODES057metaG_FD_113533 | JGI IMG/M metagenome (GOLD analysis project Ga0164296, IMG submission 113533) | Dystrophic lake water microbial communities from Trout Bog Lake, Wisconsin, USA - GEODES057 metaG | ecosystem: Environmental > Aquatic > Freshwater > Lake | place: USA: Trout Bog Lake...
ACAAGTTTGATGAAACGAGCAGTGATGCCACTGATAGATGCTTTTTGTAATATGGCATCAATAATTTTGAGTTGCACATCTGCAGTAAAGACAGGGCTTTTGATAAAAGCACGCATATCTTCATTGCTTTCAATAATGAATGAAAATGTTTTGAGGTCAGCCGCAATCTGGTCTGCAGCATTATTCTCTAGTGCTAAAGCATAGAGTGCTTGAGCATAACGCCCCGCCATCCCCGAAACAATGTTATCCTCTTTAGACACAGATCAGCCTCTGTTTTGGCGTCGAAACAATGGCCTTCAAATGGATAGCCGGCCAGCAGAGTGGCGCGCTGATCGCAAAATCAAGCTGTTTGGAGACGAGTGCATGGTATGCAAGCTTACCACCACTCGAAAGCGAGGTTGAAGTAACACATGGCTTTGGCCCACGCAACCCTTCGACAAGCCCAAGAAGGGCTCCTTTAGACGAAGAAATGAGTATTTTTTGCAGATTTTGTAATGATGGTGGTCTAGTTAATATAGAAGCTCTCATTAGGACCCCCCAAGGATTTAAATTAATATATATTAATCAATGAGTTAAATTATTTTTGGGGTGCCATTGTCTTAAAAGTGTAATGCTTGAGTGCTCACCAACACCCAAACCAGATGAATTGATGAAACTTACTCATAGCTCAGCACTTTAGAGAAAACTTTGGGGATCAATATCAATGGTGACCTTTAATTGGGATGCAGCTTTTGGTGCCGCATGAATAAGAGCGCGGATAAAGCTTTGCAAATCAAGTTGGCGGGGAGCTTTAATGAGCAAACGAAAGCGATATTTGCCCCGTAAAAGTGCAAGGGGGGCTTCAGCAGGTCCAAAAATAACAAAGTCTTTGTCGCTGTGGGCCTCGCCAGCTCTCTTAACCCCCCAATTTTCGATATTGAGGGCAGATCGGGCAAGAGAGCGGGCGTGCTGCTCGGCAATGGATCTGTCTTTATGAGAGATGATAAGAGCAGCGAGCCGCGTGTATGGGGGAAGCTCAGCAATTTGGCGTGATTTAATCTCTTCCCTATAAAAAGTCTCTTTGTCTCCCGAAAGTAAAGCCTGCATGACCGGATGTTTGGGTTGCCAGCTCTGCAATATGCCTCGCCCCTCACCAATCCCGCGCCCTGCGCGGCCTGTCACTTGTTGCAACATTTGAAATGTACGCTCTGTTGCACGTGGATCGCCATTGGCTAGTCCAATGTCAGCATCGACAACACCCACAAGTGTGAGGTGAGGAAAATTATGTCCTTTGGCCACGAGTTGCGTGCCGATGATAATATCTACCTCGCCACGCTCAATGCGTGCCAAATCAGCTTGCAATTGACTTTCATTACCTAAGTGATCAGAGGCAAGAGTGAGATGACGTGCGTGCGGAAATAGACTTTCAACTTCTTCAGCAAGTCGTTCGACACCTGGTCCACATGCCGTAAGCTGATCAGCTTCATGACATGAAGGACAATTATGCGGTTTTGCTTGATGATAGCCGCAATGATGGCACATCAATCTATTGTGATGACGATGCTCAACTAGCCAAGATGAACATGTTGGGCATTGAAAACGAAAACCACAGGAACGGCAGAGGGTAAGAGGAGCGTATCCACGCCGGTTAAGGAATAAAAGACTTTGTTGGCCCTGCTCTAAATTTTTTTCAAGTTCGGCAACTAACGGCGGTGATATCCATCGCCCTTTAAGCGGCGGAGTGAGATGCAAATCAATTGCGGTGAGTTGGGGTAGGGAGCGCCCACCAAATCGTTGCTCTAATATGTCGTGATGAAATTTACCTTGAAGTGCATTGACGCGTGTTTCTATAGATGGAGTGGCTGAGGCAAGAATAATAGAAATATTTTCAATTTGTGCCCGCACGATAGCCATGTCGCGCGCATGATAGATAACCCCATCTTCTTGTTTATAGGCAGACTCATGTTCTTCATCGATGATAATGAGACCAAGTTGAGTAAAGGGTAAAAATAATGCTGAACGCGCACCTACGACAACACGAACATTATTTGAAGCGATGCCTTCCCAGACCTGCGCTCGCTTCTTTTCACTCATGGATGAATGCCATGCAGCGGGTTGCACACCAAATCTTTGTTTGAAACGTTCGAGAAATTGAGCCGTTAGTGCAATTTCAGGGACAAGAATTAGTGTTTGCTGTTGTTGGCGTATGGCTTGAGCAATAGCTTCAAAATAAACTTCTGTTTTGCCTGAGCCTGTCACGCCCTCAAGCAAGGTGACTGAAAATTTTTGATCAGCCACACGTTTACATATGAGATCAGCAATATGTTTTTGAGAAGGCTCAAGTGTTGGTATCACAAAATCGGCTTGTGGCTTAATGTTAAAAACATCAATCTTTTTTTCTTTTGGGATGAAATGTCCTTCATTTATAAGACCCTCGAGAACTGAAGGGGAGCATTTTGCGAGATCAATATAAAATGATTTAGACCCTGAAGGATGTTGTTGGGCGCAGCTAATAAGACGCTGACGTGCAGGGGTCATGCGTGTCGGTTGTGTGCCTTGATACACCAGTTCAGTCGTAGTGTTTTTAGAATGATAATCTGAGCGCGGTAAAGCCATTTTCATTACCATGCCACGTGGACTTAATGTCCAGCGTGCAACCCAATCAATAAATTGTCGCAAATTTTTATTGATTGTATATGGCTCATTTCGCGATATGATGGATTTCAGATTTGAGGACTCTCCCTCGCGTAAAGCCCATATTATGCCTTGCGCTTGTCGCGTGCCTAAGGGAACAGTGACGCAATCGCCTTCATTCACATGAAGCTCACTCGGGACTGCATAAGAATAAGCAGTATCTACTGCTACGGGGACCAAGACATCAGCTATGATGTTTTTTTGAGACAATAAATGAGTCATGAAGGCCTCAGGGATTGAAGCACTTCAAAAAGACATTGCTCGGTTGGTTGTCTCGCAATAGATGTAGGGAAGGACTTAAGAGGTTGAGCCGCATTTTCAGATATAGCGATATGATGAATATATGAAAGATGTGACGTAAGCCCTGCTTTCTCTGCTAGTCTCACAAATGTTTCAGCACTGCGTTGAGAATAATGCAATATGCACTCAATTTTTTGTTTTTTTATCAATTCAACACATTGAGTGGATAATGTGTCAAAAGCTTCGCTGTCATATGTTTCAAGGGCGGTGATATGAGGTTGTAATTGATGTTCAATATCTTTCTTTCTGATATAACCACATAAATAAAGAAATTCATGCCTGTTCACATCTTTCTTAATTAAAGAAAGTAATTCAGAAGATGTATGCGCGCAGATAATCTGTGCATGTGGAAGATGTCTAACAATAATATCCGATGATTTTGAGCCCACGCAGTAGAAGGGGAGATCTTTAATTCTTACAAAAAATTCATCACTTATGAAATCAAAGGCATGAGCGCTTGTGACAATGAGTGCCGTGAATTTTTTATCTGGCAATGAAAAGGGGCGCGGCTTAATTTTAAAAAGAGGCTCAGCAATGGGTATGTGCCCAAGGCTGCTGAGTTTATTCATGCTATCTTTGATATCAGATATGGCTCTGGTTAGGAGAACGCGCATGTTAATTCAGAAAATGTGTTGGCATTATATTAAGTATATGTTGCCCTGCTTTTTGACCAATCATTTCAGCTTCGTCTAGAGATCCAGACCATTGACTGGTGAAGGTTTGATTTCCAGATTTTGATAGAACAATGCCGTTAAGCTCGATTATTGAGTTAGTGACAATCGCATGTCCGCCTATAGGAGTGCGGCATGAGCCATCAAGAACTTTTAAAAAAGCACGTTCAGCGGTTACAGCAAAATAGGTTGGTTGATGACAGATTGTTTTAATAACATTTGCTGTGCGGCTATCGGTGACACGACATGTGATGCCCACGGCCCCTTGACCAACGGCTGGAATAAAGTCTGTCAGTGATAATGTTGAGGTTATGCGATGGGCTAAACCTAATCGGTTAAGGCCTGCCTGCGCAAGCAGAGTTGCATCAATTTCCCCCGTCTCAACTTTTCTTAAACGTGTTTCAACATTGCCTCTGAGCAAAGTGATGCGCAGATCAGGTCGCAAGCGCAATGCCATAGCTTGGCGGCGCAGAGAGGCTGATCCTAAAGTGGCACCTTTGGGCAAATCGAGAAGAGTCTTGGCCTTTGTTGAGATGAAGGCATCACGCACATCTTCACGTTCCAAATAGCCAATGATATGAAGTTGTTCAGGAAGAAGAGTTGGAAGGTCTTTTGATGAATGGACGGCGATATCAATTGCGCCATCAATCAAAGCTTGGTCGAGCTCTTTTGTAAATAAACCCTTGCCGCCAGCTTCGGACAGCGCACGATCCTGTATTTGATCCCCAGTAGTGCGAATCACAATAATTTCAATTTGATCAATTGGAACTTCGTGTCGCTCTGACAATCGACGTCGGACCTCATGGGCTTGCGCAAGGGCAAGAGGTGAGCCACGAGTGCCAAGCTTAATAAAAGATGCTGTCATAGAACTGCCGGTTGCTTTAACGATAGGGGCGAGACTATAGGGTTTGGTGTGACAAGATAAAAGCCAGAGTTGATTGTGACCTAACATAAAATGTAAAGGCAACCTATGCGTGTTTTAGGGATCGAGACGACTTGTGATGAGACGGCCGCTGCTGTGGTTGCGCTCAATCCCTTGGGTCATGGCGACATATTAGCTAATGAGGTGATGAGCCAGATTGCTGAACATGCAGCATTTGGTGGCGTTGTGCCCGAATTAGCTGCTCGCGCTCATGTTGAAGTTATTGATCGGTTAGTGGCGCGCGCAATTGCCAAGGCAGGCATAGACTTTTCTCAGCTTGATGCTGTCGCTGCAGCTGCCGGCCCGGGTCTGATTGGCGGTGTGATGGTTGGATTGACTGCAGGTAAAGCAATCGCTTTGGCCTGTGATAAGCCCTTCATTGCAGTTAATCATCTTGAAGCCCATGCCTTAACCCCGCGTTTGATTGAAGGGATTGATTTTCCTTATCTTTTACTTCTGGTATCGGGCGGGCACACGCAAATATTGGCCGTTGAAGGTGTAGGGCGCTATCGGCGGTTAGGCACTACAATTGACGATGCCATTGGCGAAGCCTTTGATAAAGTTGCTAAAATGATGGGTCTGCCATATCCGGGTGGTCCTTATGTGGAGAAAGAGGCCAATCAAGGCGATCCCCAACGCTTTCCATTGCCTCGGCCAATGCTTGGGCGCCCAAATGCTGATTTCTCACTTTCTGGTCTAAAAACAGCGGTACGTCTGCATGTTGATAAGCTTGGGCAATTAAATAAACGTGACATTTCCGATTTATGCGCTGCATTTCAAATGGCAATTGTTGATATCATCATTGACCGCCTGCAATTGGCTCTTCGCCAGTTTTATGAGGCCTATGGAGCGCCTTCAGCTCTTGTGGTTGCAGGTGGGGTGGCCGCTAATGCCGCGATTGCGCGCAGTTTAGGGCGATTTACGGGTGAGCTTGGCATAAAACTGATTGTGCCTCCCATTCATTTATGTACTGACAATGGGGCGATGATTGCATGGGTCGGCATTGAAAAACATATTTTGGGACTTCACGATCAGATGGATTTTGCTCCCCGCGCTCGTTGGCCGCTTGATCAAGATGCATCCCCTGTCCATCATGGCAAAGCGTAACGCAATACTCTATCTGCTGTAGAAAGAATATAATGTCGTTTTTTCCTGAGGAAGTTGTGATCGGTGTTGTGGGTGCTGGAGCCTGGGGCACTGCGCTTGCCAATGTATGCGCACGATCAGGACGGCGCGTTATTTTATGGGCACGTGATTCCTCTCATTGTCAGGATTTGCGTGCGCATCGGGAAAATCATCGATACCTACCTGATGTATTGATTGAAGAGGGCGTGGAATTTACAGATGATATAGCAATGATGCGTCAAGCGCATGTGGTGCTGCTAACAGTGCCAACACAATCTGTTCGTGATCTCTGTATTAAATTAAAAGCTTATATTAAAGCTGATGCCGCAATTGTTCTGTGTGCCAAAGGAATTGAGCGTAGCTCACGCTCTTTTTTAAGTGATGTATGCAGGGCTGAATTGCCGCATACGCGTCTGGCTGTTTTATCAGGTCCAAGCTTTGCACAAGATGTATCACGGGGTTTACCAACGGCTGTGACTTTGGCAGCGGAGCATATTGATTTTGCTGCAGCATTAGCAAATCTGATGTCAGGGCGAACATTTCGTCTCTATCATACTGACGATGTCAGAGGTGTGGAGATTGGCGGGGCGACAAAAAATGTATTGGCTATTGCTACAGGTATTGCCCATGGGCGAGGACTTGGCGCGAGTGCAGGGGCAGCCTTAATCGCACGTGGCTTTGCTGAACTCTCACGTTTTGGTCAGGCGTGTGGGGCACGAGCTGAGACATTAATGGGCCTGTCTGGATTGGGTGATTTGGTTTTAACATGTAGCTCGGAACAATCGCGCAATTTTTCATTCGGAATGGCTTTGGGGCGTGGTGAGTTGATTCAACAAGCACATCATGGGAAATTGGCAGAGGGAAGTTTTACAGCTTCAGTTTTGATTGAAAAAGCTCATCAATTAAACGTAGATATGCCGATTGCAGAGAGTGTATCGGCTGTTATTTCCGGCCAATTAAGTATTGATCAGTCAATTGAACGTCTGATGTCGCGCCCATCAAAGGCTGAGAGCAAGATGTAATAATGGAGTGAGCATGTATTTTGTTGTTTTATGTAAAGATAAGCCGAACTCGACTCATATTCGCGCAGAAAATCGCGATGCTCATCTTGTCTATTTGAAAGCCCATTCTGAACATATTAAGGTGGCAGGGCCGTTTTTAGATGAAAAAGGGTCTATGGTTGGTTCTATGCTTATTATTCGCGCTGAAACCACTCAGGCAATTGATGGTCTATTACAGCAAGATCCTTATGCGCACGCTTCTTTATTTGCGGAAGTAACAGTTCAGCCTTGGCGTTGGGTTGTTGGTGAGCCGAAGGAGTAAGCAATGGCATATTGGCTTGTAAAAAGTGAACCAAAGACATGGTCATGGGAGCAGCAATGCGCTGCGGGTGCCAAAGGAACATTTTGGAACGGCGTGCGTAACCACGTTGCTAAACAATATTTAATGGCCATGAAAAAAGGTGAGCACGCCTTTTTTTATCACTCTAATGAAGGCAAGGAAATTGTCGGTATTGTCGAAGTCATCAAGACCTATTACCCCGATCATACGGATGAAACGGGTAAGTTCGGCATGGTTGATTTTAAGGCTATATCAACATTGAAACGTCCAGTGACACTGGAAGAGATTAAAAACGAACCACGCCTAACCAAAATGGTTCTCGTAAATAACTCAAGGCTCTCCGTCCAACCTGTTACATCTGATGAGTGGAAATTGATTTGCAAATTAGGCGGTGTGAAATCACCCTAAAAGATCAATCAAAGCTGGAATTAGAGGTGCGTCAGCAGGTGGCATGGGGTAATCACGTAAATTTTTTGCATGGACCCATTTGAGTTCTTTATGTTCCCTAGCTGTTATAAAACCAGTCCAGCGACGGCAAATATAAAGTGGCATGAGCAGGTGAAAATCAGGATAGGCATGGCTCGCAAAAGTGAGTGGTGCCAAGCATGGTTCTTTTACATCAATATTGAGTTCTTCTTTCAATTCACGTATGAGCGCCTCCTCAGGTCGCTCATGGGGTTCAATCTTGCCACCCGGAAATTCCCATAGACCAGCTAATTGTTTTCCCTGGGGTCGCTGAGCAATCAATATACGATTGTCTGCATCAATGAGAGCTGCTGCCACAACAAGTACAAGTTTCATACGCACTTAATTTCCTGAAAGGATCACTTTCACAGCATCCGTCTCATGCCCATTAATGTCAATATCATCATAGACTAATTTTCCTTCCGTGATGATAGATGTATCTTTACGCCAAGTGACCTGAGATTGAATATAATAATGACCTGCGGGAACATTTGTGAAGGTAAAACGTCCGTCAGTTTCTGTTTTAGTTTTACGTGTGTATTTTTCAAAGTTAGCGTCAATATCAATTTTAGGCGCTAAGATATAAGAGACATATTTTAAATTACCGAACATGTCTTCTATCCAAGCTTTTGAATAGGCTGTTACGGGAATAAGTCTAACAATTTCACCGGCACCAGAAATGGGTTTGGGAAAATGCTGAATAAAAAGATGCCCTTCAATCGTCGTGGTACCATTTTGTTGAATATATTTTGCTTCCTCAACTGAAAATGGAATTTCAGATTCAATTTGGAAACAGCCTGATAAAAATGTTAGGCTCAAAAATAAAAAGAAATTACGCATGCATCACCTTGTAAGAGAATACAAAGTGTTAAGCCAAGCTTTTAGATGCGCAAGTAACTTAGAGTTGATGAGTCCCAGAAATTATAGTGATCTAGGCATCATATTAACTTCGATAATCACCATTAATAGCGACATATTCTTTTGTGAGGTCACATGTCCAGACTGTTGCTTGTCCTTTGCCCCCAGCGCCAACATTAACGCGAATATCAATTTTTTCATTTTTCATATAATTGGACGTTGCAGTTTCGTCATAAGAGGGGTCACGAAGGCCCTTATGCGCTACACGAATATCGCCAAACCAAATAGCTAATTTGTCACGCTCAGCTTTTTCGCCTGCTTTGCCAACTGCAGCAACAATACGTCCCCAATTCGCATCTTCTCCCGCAATGGCTGTTTTAACCAAAGGAGAATTGGCGATTGAAAGGGCAATTCGTTTTGCAGCCTTATGATTTTGTGCGCCATCAACATGAATTTCAACAAATTTACGGCATCCCTCACCATCCCTCACGATTTGATGAGCAAGAGATAATAAAACATCATTAAGTGCATTTTTAAAGTCTTTGAGGCGCTTATCATTAGTGTCTTTGATTTTTGGCGCACCACGCTTTGCGGCAGCGCCAGTCGCAAATATCAGCAGGGTATCTGAGGTTGAGGTGTCGGAATCAACAGTGATGGAATTAAAGGATGTCTGAACTAATTGTGACAAAAGTTTTTGCAATACCTGTGCGCTAATAGCTGCATCGGTAAAAATAAAGGAAAGCATAGTTGCCATATCTGGCGCAATCATGCCCGCACCCTTTGCCATGCCGTTGATTGTGACTTCAACACCATCAATCATTACTTTTTGTGTGGCTACTTTTGGATAAGTGTCCGTGGTCATAATGGCTTTAGCGGCATCAAGCATGCCATCGGCTTTAGTGGATTTGACTAATTTATCGAGCACGGGCTTAAATTTGGTGGCATCTAGGGGTTCGCCAATGACACCTGTGGATGCCAAGAAAATATCATTAATAGTTGTTTTCGTGGCTTTTGCTGCGAGTTCAGCCGTGAGTTTGGTGCTGGCAGCCCCCGTTTTTCCGGTAAATGCATTGGCATTGCCCGAATTGACGATTAAAGCTCTCGCTTTGCCCTTTTTCAGTCGGCTACGGCACCAATCAACAGGTGCTGAAGGGCATTTTGATTTTGTAAAAACACCAGCAACTTCAGTCCCTTTATCAAAAAGGGCCAGCATGACATCGGTTCTATTTTTATAACGAATCCCTGCCTCTGCCGTTGAAAAAGTGACACCATCAAGAGCGGGAATATCGGGATAGGATTGTGGAGCAAGTGGTGAGATAGAATCCGAATGAGACATGATTATTCCATTATCAGATATTAGATTATTGTTTTGGCGCGGGTTGTGGCTTTGCCGCCGTATCAAGATGTTCGATTGAAACACCTTCACGTAGTTTTGTGATGAGGTCAGCCTGAGCTTTTTGGATAACATAACGTGAGATTTGATCTTTGATCTGATCAAATGCTGGGAAGACTTTATTGCGTTGATCTTCAACTTTGATAACATGCCACCCAAATTGAGATTGCACTGGTTGTGAAATTTCACCTGTTTTCATTGAAAAAGCTGCATTTGCAAATTCAGGAACCATTTTATCTTTCGTGAACCAGCCGAGATCGCCGCCCTTTGAGCCGGGATCTTTGGATATTTCATCCGCGACTTTTGCAAAGTCCTCACCCGCTTTGATGCGTTTTATAGCAGCTTCAGCTTCTTCTTTTGTTGTAACGAGAATGTGACGCGCCTTGATTTCCACTTCGGGTTTTTGCGTTTTGGCGGCTTCATCATATACTTTGTGAAGAGCGTCATCAGTGGATGCGTCTTTCGCAATTTTTGTGAACAGGGTCTCCATGAGGACTTTCTCTTTATAATAGTCCATATGGCGTTTAAAATCAGCGGTATCAGTCAGCTTGTCAGCCTCTGCTTTGAGAGCAACAAGTTTTAAATCAATCAAATAATCAATTATATAGGTGCGCTTATCGGCATCATCGGCATCAGCGGGCAGTCCAGCGGCTAGATCTTCAGATGCAATAGCCAAGTCGTCATCGGTAATTTCGGTATTATTTACCTTGGCCACCGTCTTAGCTTCGCTTTGAGATGTGGCGCAGAGAATGGACAGCAAAATAGATGCTACTAAAGCGCCTGTGTAATTTTTCATTGTTGCAAGGCTCCGGAAGGGCATGAGTGGTAAAGAATCGCGCTTATTTTGGTTAAAACCTAGGGAATAGCAACCTTCTCTCTTTGCTTCTGCCCTTAGATTGACAAGGTTGGCACCCACTCTTATCTCTCCATGTGTGTTTAACGATGTTTCGGCGTGATGTTTGGTAAAAATGGCGCGTTTGGGGTCACATAAAATCAATTAAATAATTGATATATTTGTATAAATATTACTCTATGTGATTATGGACGGGTTGAGCACACAAAATGATTGGTTGATCATTTTGATGGCTAAAAGGAAGGTTTTTGGATGTTCGGCGCGCTTGCAAAGAAGATTTTTGGGTCGGCTAATGATCGGCGTTTGAAAACTTATGCCACTAAGATCGCTGCTATTAATGCGTTAGAGGCAGAAATAGCCGCATTAAGCGATGATCAATTACGTGCAAAAACTGAAGATTTCAGAGCCCAAGTCCAACAGGGAGTCTCACTCAATGATCTCTTGGTGCCAGCTTTTGCTGTTGTACGTGAGGCTGCTAAGCGCACATTAGGTCAACGGCATTTTGATGTGCAATTGATTGGCGGCATGGTTTTGCATGAAGGCGCTATTGCAGAAATGCGGACCGGTGAAGGTAAGACGCTCGTTGCGACCTTAGCGACCTATCTCAATGCGCTCTCAGGACATGGCGTTCATGTTGTTACAGTCAATGATTATTTGGCGCGGCGTGATGCTGAATGGATGGGGCAAGTCTATCGTTTTCTTGGTTTGAGCGTTGGTGTCATCACTCATGGTCTTGAAGATGAAGAGCGCCGTCAGGCCTATGCGGCAGATATAACTTACGGAACCAATAATGAATTTGGTTTTGATTATTTGCGCGATAATATGAAATATGAACTTTCGCATATGGTCCAACGCGGTCATAATTTTGCGATTGTCGATGAAGTAGACTCGATTTTGGTGGATGAGGCCCGTACGCCCCTAATTATTTCTGGGCCTTCAGATGATAAATCTGATCTTTATAATCGCATTAATGAATTTATCCCAAAATTACAGCCTGAACATTATGAGGTTGATGAAAAGCAAAGATCAGCTCATCTCACTGATGCAGGTAATGAATATATTGAGACCTTATTGCAGTCCGCAGGCATGTTGCAAGAAGGCTCTCTTTATGATGCGGCTAACGTGACGATTGTGCATCATGTGCAACAAGCTCTCAAAGCACATACATTATTTCAACGTGATAAAGATTATATTGTTCGCAATAATGAGGTCGTCATTATTGATGAATTTACGGGTCGCATGATGCCCGGACGTCGCTTTTCGGAGGGTCTGCATCAGGCTCTTGAGGCCAAAGAACATGCTGTTGTGCAGCCAGAAAATGTGACCCTTGCCTCAATCACCTTCCAAAATTATTTCCGCCTCTACAACAAACTTGCGGGCATGACAGGCACGGCGTCCACGGAAGCGGATGAATTTGCCGAAATTTATAAACTTGATGTTGTTGAAATTCCAACCAATCGTTCAGTACAACGTATTGATGAAGATGATGAAGTCTATCGTACGAGCGATGAAAAATTGCGGGCGATTGTCAGAGAAATTGAGCAAGCCAATAAGGTTATGCAACCATTATTGGTTGGTACAACATCAATTGAAAAATCTGAACAGCTTGCCGATGTACTAAAAAAACATGGTTATAAGCAGATTGATTTTAGCCAGACTGAAGCATTAAAAACACTTTATGCGGCTGCACGTGCAGGTAAGCCTTCAAAATTATTTGCAGTTTTGAATGCACGTTTTCATGAGCAGGAAGCTTATATTGTTGCTGAGGCAGGTGTCCCTGGAGCAATCACTATTGCAACCAATATGGCGGGACGTGGTACCGATATTCAGCTTGGTGGCAATAGCGATATGCGTGTTGCACAAGAACTTGCGGGCGTTGAAGCAGGCTCAGAGCGGGATCAACGTGAGGCAGCTATTCGTGCAGAAGTGGCTGAGTTTAAAGACAAAGCGCTAACTGCTGGTGGTTTATATATCATTGGCACGGAGAGGCATGAAAGCCGTCGTATTGATAATCAATTACGTGGCCGCGCGGGTCGTCAGGGTGATCCAGGTCGATCTAAATTTTTCTTATCCCTTCAAGATGATTTGATGCGTATCTTTGGTTCTGATCGCATGGACACAATGCTCACGCGTCTGGGTCTAAAGGAAGATGAAGCCATTATTCATCCATGGATCAATAAAGCGCTTGAAAAAGCGCAACAGAAAGTTGAAGCGCGCAATTTTGATATCCGCAAGAATATTTTAAAATATGATAATGTTATGAATGATCAACGCCGCGTTGTTTTTGAGCAACGTCGCGAAATGATGGCGCAGGATTCATTGGAAGAAACGGTCGCTGATATGCGACATAACGTCATTTATGACCTCGTTGCGCGTTTTATTCCCGAAGAATCATATCCCGATGCCTGGGATATCGCAGGATTATCACAAGCCGTTATCACAACATTAAATCTTGATTTGCCCCTGATTGATTGGGCTAAAGAAGAAGGT
>Ga0164296_1004254_pt1 | contig 13091 bp, 10 predicted proteins | sample GEODES057metaG_FD_113533 | JGI IMG/M metagenome (GOLD analysis project Ga0164296, IMG submission 113533) | Dystrophic lake water microbial communities from Trout Bog Lake, Wisconsin, USA - GEODES057 metaG | ecosystem: Environmental > Aquatic > Freshwater > Lake | place: USA: Trout Bog Lake...
ATTGGTTTGTCTTGTTCCAAAAATGCACTATTGCCGGTTGCTCCGGTTTGCGCGCTGCATGTGGTACAGCCTAATAATACCAGGCCGATTGCAATGATTGTCTTCATTTTTTTAAGTTTTTTGATTGTTTGTAAATACTAAGACGCAATATGCTACATTCAGGTTACAAAGGACACGAATTTTTAAATAACGCATCAACCCCGTTTGGGGTGATTTTAGATGTTTTAACAACGGTCATATCGCGAATTGCGCCACGACAACTTTTTTAAATTAAATAACGTCACGTTGCTGTAATTTTAAGGCTCAAACCACGAATATGGCGACAATATTGACATCAATTGATCCGACTACACAAAAGACCATAGGCTCTTATCAAGCCTTTACCCGCGACGAAGTGCAAAATGCGATTGAAAGGGCGCAACAAACTTTTAGATATTGGAAACATACGCAGTTTCATGATCGGGCTAAGGTCTTGATAGATATTGCGACAAAACTGAGAGATAATAAAGATATGCTGGCTCGGCTGGCAGCGAGCGAAATGGGGAAGCCTGTGGGTCAAGGTATGGCAGAGGTAGAAAAGTGTGCCGTAACATTGGAATATTATGCGATGCATGGCGCTGCTTTTCTGGCAGATGAAACTATCGAAATGGGTGTAAGTAAAAGCTATGTTACTTTTAGACCATTGGGTGTTGTTCTGGCCATTATGCCTTGGAATTTCCCGTATTGGCAGGTATTCAGGGCATTTGCTCCCACTATAATGGCAGGTAATGTAATGCTGCTGAAACACGCTTCAAACGTTAGTGGATGCGCGCTGGCCATACAGCAGGTATTGAAAGATGCCGGCCATGCAGATCTGATGCAAACGTTATTGATTCCCGGAGCTGACATATTGCCCTTGATAGATCATGAAGCAATAGCAGCAGTGACCCTTACCGGCAGCACCGAGGCCGGTAAACAAGTAGCTGCTGTGGCAGGCCGCAATCTCAAAAAAGCGGTATTGGAACTGGGGGGCAGTGATGCGTACGTAGTATTGGCCGATGCTGATGTAGATGCCGCTGCAACTATATGTGTGGCGGGCCGCACATTGAACAGTGGCCAGAGCTGCATTGCAGCGAAACGTTTTATTGTGGCCCGCGAGGTCATTAAAGCCTTTGAGGTTGCTATGGTACAAAAAATGAATGCTTTAAAGTTTGGTGATCCCAAGGATCATAAAACTGGAATTGGCCCACTGGCACGTTTGGACCTAAGAGATGAGTTGCACCGGCAGGTTCTGAAAAGTGTGGAAATGGGTGCACAGGTACTTTGCGGTGGGTTCATACCTGAAGGGGTTGGTGCGTACTATCCGCCAACGGTACTTACTAAAGTTACAAACGATATGCCGGCGTATGATGAAGAGCTGTTTGGGCCTGTAGCCGCAATCATTACCGTCGACAGTGAGCGGCACGCTATGGAACTTGCAAACGACAGCATATATGGTTTAGGAGGCTGCATATTATCAGCAGATAGTACAAAAGCGGAACATTTAGCGGTAACTGCAATGGATGCCGGTAGCTGTTTTGTGAATGATTTTGTACGTTCTGATGCCAGATTACCCTTTGGGGGTATAAAACAAAGTGGTTATGGACGTGAGCTGGGAAAATTTGGCATAAGGGAGTTTGTTAATATAAAATCGGTTTATGTAAAATAGTATCGATTATTTGCTTATACCTTTCGTTACAACAAGATTGTTAAATTGTATGTACGTACATTAAAATTGCAGACAACTATACTATTTTTGATCAATAGTCGTTTTAGATCCAATTAATATTTTTTAAGAATGGAAAGAAGGAAATTTTTAAAAACAGCCTGCGCTGCCTGTGGTGTCGCAGCAATTCCCGGTTTATTGAACAGTTGTTCTAAAACGAGTACTGCAGCACCGGCCGCAAACTTCACAATCGATCTCAGTAGTGCAACTTATTCAGCACTACAAAGCCCCGGTGGTTCTCAGGTAGTAAATGGCGTGATCATTGTTAGTACCGGAACATCGACATACGTTGCTTTTTCTTCCATTTGCACGCATCAAGGGTGTGTCGTTTCCTATTATAAAGCTTATAACGAATTTATATGTCCCTGTCACGGCGGCACATATGACATCAATGGTAATGTAGTTGCAGGTCCGCCACCTAGCGCGCTTACAAAATATACTGTTACACTTACCGGCACCAGCCTTACTATAAAATCCTGATTTTAGCTAATGAGGCTAATCTGTAGGTCTTCGATGATTTATAATGTCTTCTGGTGTACGCATTATCAGTTTTGAAAAGTAGTCTCTACTAACTAACTTCATTAAACTGCATGACTACCATCATAGCTGCCGCTTCGTAGTTGGGATACTTTTGCTCAGATTATCAGAAAGACGTAACTGATAATGCTTTGTAAACAGATGACACCAAATTACACCACAGCCGAAGAAGCAGTAAAGATTGTTGAAAGCGGTAACCGCGTTTTCATTCATGGCAGCGCCGCTACACCTATTTCACTGGTCAACACGCTCTTAAAACGTGCCGGTTCGATCAATAATGTAGAGTTGGTCTCCATAAGTACCTATGGAAATATAGATTGGGACCATCCGGAAGTACTCAATAGTTTTTTTCTGAATTCACTCTTTGTCAGTGCCAACATACGCGGATGGGTAAACAGCAACTATGGAGAGTATGTGCCTGTATTCCTCAGCGAAATTCCCGGACTATTCGATAAAAAGATATTACCGCTTGACGTCGCTATTGTTCAGGTATCGCCACCCGACAGGCATGGCTATTGTACACTGGGTACATCGGTCGATGCAGCATTGAGCGCCGTTCGTAATTCAAAAAAAATAATTGCGCAGGTAAATCCCCGAATGCCCAGAATATTAGGTGACGGCGTGGTTAATATTTCGCGTTTTGATGCCTTAGTGTGGGAAGAGTCTGAATTACCTGAAGTTGATTATAGTCTGGAACAAAACGATATCACCAATAAGATCGGCTACTATGTTTCCGGATTGATAGAGGACGGAGCCACATTGCAAATGGGTATAGGCAGCATTCCTGATGCTGTATTAAAATCACTGACCCACCACAAAGGATTAGGTATACACACGGAAACATTTTCAGACGGCGTATTGCCATTGATTGAGTCCGGTGTGATCACTAATGAGCACAAAACTGTGGTAAGGGGTAAGATCGTTACTTCGTTCCTGATGGGTACCAGAAAACTATATGATTTTGCAGATAACAATCCTTATGTGAATTGTATGGATGTGGCATTTGTGAATGATTCGGATGTGATCAGGCGGAACCCTAAAATGGTTTCCATAAACAGCGCCATAGAGATAGACTTGACGGGGCAGGTGTGTGCCGACTCCATAGGGAGCCATCAGTATTCAGGGATCGGCGGTCAAATGGATTTTATGCGGGGTGCGGCATTGTCGGAAGGCGGTAAGCCGATCATTGCATTGCCTTCGACAACAAAGAAAGGTGTTTCCCGCATTGTGCCGTTCCTTAAAACCGGCGCGGGCGTAGTAACAACCCGTGGTCATGTGCATTATGTAGCAACAGAATACGGAGTGGTGAATCTTTATGGGAAAAATATGGAGCAACGGGCCCGGTTACTGATCGGCATTGCACATCCCGATCACAGGCCTGCATTAGAATTGGCTTATCATGAACGATTTGGCAGGGTCATAAAAGGTATGTAAACGTGATATTATAAATTAACTAAGTTCAGTAAAATGGCCAAATATATCAGGAATTTCTCGGAGATCGGATTGGGCGACGTGCCATCGGTAGGTGGGAAAAATGCCTCGCTTGGCGAAATGTTCAATCAATTAATGCCGAAGGGCATTAGAGTACCGGCAGGATTTGCCACTACTTCGGAGGCGTTTTGGCAATTTATTGATGCCAATAACCTTCGACAGCCGATCAAAGACCAATTAGCTAGGTTAGACCGCATTGGTTATTCAAATCTGAAAGAGATCGGCAAAGCTATCAGGGAATTAGTATTGGGTGGTCAGTTGCCGACACCATTGGTCGAAGAAATTTCAAGTAGCTATTGGGCGCTTTCGGGAGTCTCGCCGATCTCTGTTGCAGTGCGCAGCAGCGCTACGGCTGAAGATCTGCCTGATGCCAGTTTTGCAGGGCAGCACGAGTCATATTTGAACATTTCCGGAAAAGAGGCTGTTTTAGAAGCTGTAAAGCGATGTTATGCATCTATGTATACCGACCGGGCCATAAAATACCGGGAAGACAATGGGTTTGACCACAACAAAGTAGCGCTATCGGTAGGTATTCAAAAGATGGTACGCAGTGATAAGGGCTGTTCGGGAGTATGTTTCACTTTGGAGCCTGAGTCCGGCTTTTGCGACATCGTTCATATTTCAGGTGCATGGGGGCTCGGAGAAAATGTTGTACAAGGGACGGTGAATCCGGATGAATTCTTTGTATTTAAGCCAACTTTGATCAAGGGCAAGAATGGTATTATTCAAAAAAAGATGGGTGATAAAGCCTGGACCATGGTGTACAACAATACCGATTCGGGAGCTGCAATAAAGAATATAAAGACAAGCGAGGAGCAACAGCATCAATTTGTATTGGAAGATCGCGCTATCACAGAGCTGGCGTTGTGGGCATTGATCATTGAGGCCCATTACCAAAAGCCAATGGACATTGAGTGGGCTAAGGACGGCGAAGACGGCTTGTTGTATATCGTTCAGGCAAGACCGGAAACGGTTCATAGCCGACAGAATGCCATGCTGCTGCGTGAGTATAAATTGCAAAGCAAAGGGACTGTATTAGTAAAAGGCGAGGCGATCGGTGGCAAGATCGTATCAGGCAAGGTACGCTTGTTGTCTGCCCCACAGGATGGTTACAGAGTGCAGCCCGGCGATATTGTGGTCACCGATCTGACGAGCCCCGATTGGGACCCGATATTAAAAAATGCAGCAGCTATCATCACTAATAAGGGCGGTCGCACCAGTCATGCATCTATTGTTGCCCGAGAGCTGGGTGTACCGGCTATTGTGGGCACCGAATTTGCGACGACTGTGTTAAAAGAAGGGCAGCAGATCACTGTATGTTGTGCCGAAGGAAAGACAGGTTTCGTTTATGACGGGTTGCTAAACTGGAAGGAAGTGGAGCTTGATTTCACGCATATTCATACGCCAAAACGTACTAAGGCCATGCTGATACTGGCTGATCCGGAAAAAGCTTTCAAACAATCTTTTTATCCTAATGACGGCGTAGGGTTGATGCGAATTGAATTCATCATTAACGATTGGGTGCAGATACATCCCATGGCATTGGCAAAGTTCGATGAACTGAAAGACACCGCAGTGAAAAAAATGATCGAAGCTAAGACCAATCATGCTACTGATAAAAAACAGTACTTTATTGATAAGTTGGCGCAAGGTGTTGCAACTATTGCCGCAGCATTTTATCCAAAGGAAGTGATCGTGAGGATGAGCGACTTTAAGACCAACGAATATGCCGATCTGTTGGGTGGCAAAGATTTTGAGCCAATAGAAGAGAATCCTATGCTAGGTTTCAGAGGGGCTTCACGTTATTATCATCCCCGTTACAAGCCCGGTTTCAGGCTGGAATGTGAAGCTATGAAGCAAGTGCGCAACGACATGGGACTGACCAACGTAAAATTGATGATACCGTTTTGCAGAACGGTGGAGGAGGGACAAAAAGTAATAGCTACCATGTCGGAATTCGGGCTGAAAAGGGGGGAGAATGGATTGGAGGTATATGTTATGGCAGAAATACCCAGCAATGTGTTGCAAGCAGACGAATTTGCACAGATATTTGATGGCTTTTCGATCGGATCAAATGATCTGACCCAATTAACGCTCGGTATTGACCGGGATTCCGCGATCATTGCAAATCTGTTCAGTGAGCAAAATAAGTCGGCTAAGACCATGGTAGCGTTAGCAATTGCAAAGGCGAGGAAAGCCAAAACCCCTATAGGACTGTGCGGGCAGGCACCCAGCGATTATCCTGAATTTGCCCAGTTCCTGATAGGTCAAGGCATTAACAGTATATCCTTCAATCCGGATGCAATATTGAAAGGGATAGAAAATATGCAAAATGCAGAGCGGCTGAATTCGGTTCAATAGGGTCATAGACGGGGATGTTATATTTTTCATTATTTTTGAAACGAAAAATCAACAACAATGAAAAGACTGTTTTATCCGGTAGCCATTGCGCTTACCATTAGTATTTCGGCATTTGCTGCTGCGGTGAGTATGAACTGGAAAATTGCAGAAGGCTATCAGGTGAAGTTCACCAGCGATGACCCTAGTGGTGAATTTACATCAATGAAAGGTATCATCAACTTTGATGATAAGAACCCGCAGACCGGTAAATTTGATATTACTGTTGATGTGAAATCTTTCAATTCGGGAAATGGCATGCAAAACCGTCAGGCAGTTTCAGCAAAGTGGTTTGATGCCGACAAATACCCCACCATACATTTTGTATCCTCAAAAGTTAGTAAAACCGATAAAGGGTATGAGGTAAGCGGTGATATGAATATGCATGGTGTGTCGAAAGAGATGACCATTCCATTTACATTTGAAAAAACTGCCAAAGGCGGCTCATTTAAGGGTTCGTTCAATGTTAACCGAAACGATTTTAAAATTGGTGAGCCTGGCGGTCATGCTGCTGACGTATTGCGTATCGACCTTGTTGTACCTGTTACACCGTAATTTATGAGATCAGTCTTTTTTCATGGTTTGGTGGCCGGGGCATTGTCTTCCTTGGCTGCTATTATATATTGCAATGCTTATACCAATGCATTGGCGGTCAATTTCTCGCAGATCATCAACCCGGTAAGCATGGCCGGTAGCAGCATTGTAGGTTGCCTGCTGGCATCTTTAGGTTTCTTTGTGTTTTCCCGAAAAATGAAGAAAAACCCGGACGTCTGGTTCAATGTCATCTTCACGGTATTAACGTTTGCCTCCTGTGCCGGCCCTTTCGCTACAAGGCTTCCTTTAAACATCAGTGCTCCAGAACTGTTCATTGGCTTGGTAATGCCGATGCACTTCTTCCCACAGCTATTTTGGATGAGTACCAAGCCATTGTTTAGTTATGGTCGTACTAAGTGAGTCACATTCGGCAAATTGAAATTGTATTTGTGTATTCGTAATTTGCAGTACTTTTATATGCAGCACAGCATCGAAGTGCCATTTATTCGCCAATGACCATCAAAAACAGAATAATTTTTTATTCATTATTGTCGGGATTGTTCCTTATTTCCGCAGCATGTGTGCAGGCTCAGACTGATGGCGAAAATTTTAGAAAAGTCCAACAGGCATCTCCCCGCGTTGCCGCTGCGCAAAAAAAATATACGGATTCCCTAAAAAAGTATTTTGACCGAAAGAATTTGCAATATCCGTCTCATGATATTTATCTCCGGGTATTCAAGAATATGAATGATCTGGAAATATGGGCACGCAATGATAATAAAAGTGAGTACAGGTTAGTAAAGACCATGCATATTTGTGCGTCATCGGGCGTGTTAGGTCCTAAGCGCCAAAAAGGTGATCGTCAGGTTCCGGAAGGATTTTATTTTATCAATGAGTTTAATACCACCAGCGAATATTTTCTGTCGCTACAGGTGTCTTACCCCAACTATTCTGACAGTTTGCTGGGTAATACCACCGATCTGGGAGGAGGCGTTTATTTTCACGGCGGCTGCCTAACTATTGGCTGTATGCCCATGACCAATGAAGGCATTATGGAGTTATACACGCTTTGCCTTAGCGCCTATATGGAAGGACAAGAATTTATCCCGGTGCATATCTTTCCGGCACGGCTCAACAGAAATGGCATGAGTTACCTCAACAGGGAATATGGCTACGACAAAGCCAAACAGGAGTTTTGGGCAGGCTTAAAAGCCAGCTTTGATTATTTTGAAAAATACCACAAACTGCTTCCGGTAATGTATACACCCGACGGAAAGTACACCTATTGAAGTTACCCTTTAAAGATCATGCGAGCATGGTCACAGGATTCTCTAAATAAGTTTTTAGCGTTTGTAAGAAACGGGCTCCAACAGCTCCGTCCACCACACGATGATCGCAGCTAAGGGTCAGTTTCATTAGTTGACGAACAACAACAGAATTGTTTTCTACAACCGGTGTAGGCGTGATCTTACCCACTGCCAGAATACAACTGTCAGGTGGATTGATGATTGCGGTAAATTCGTCGATATCCATCATTCCCAAATTAGAAATGCTGAAAGTATTTCCTGTAAATTCTTGGGGTACGATCTTTTTAGTACGGGCTTTTTCTATAAGACTTGCGGCTTCTTCTGCTATTTGCGACAACGATTTCATATCGGCGTTGCGCACAACAGGTACAATCAGCCCGTCTTCTCGTGCTACCGCAGTACCAATATTGATCTGGTGGTTCTCGCGTATGAAGTCACCCATCCAGCTGCTGTTCACCTGGGGGTGTAAGCGAAGCGCCATGGCGCAGGCTTTAATTACCAGATCATTAAAAGATACCTTTACTTTAGAAACATTATTGATGGATTTACGTGCTTCAATGGCATTGTCCATCGTGATGGTCATGGATAAATAGAAATGCGGAGCCGAATTTTTACTTTCTGTCAGTTTCTGAGCAATTATCTTGCGCATCTGAGTCAATGGAACATCAGTATAAGTTGCACCCGAACTTAATGGTTGCTGAACAATAGCAGCTGGCGTTGACATTGATGCCTTCAGTGCCGGTTGCGATGCCATTTGGTCAATATCACGCTTTATAATTCGGCCGTTATCTCCTGAACCTGCAATATGGCTGATATCTAATCCTTTTTCTTCTGCCAGCTTTCGTGCCAGTGGCGATGCTTTTAATCGATCGTTACTCTCGGCAGCCTGCATGACTTGAGTTGCCGGTACTACGACCGGTGTTGTTGGCTGAGTTACCACCTGAGATAAAGAAGATACGGTTGCCGGGGATGCAGGTTCATCCAACAAATAGGGAGTAATGTCTGTCCCCGGTTTGCCTACTATAGCGATAATATCATTGACCTTCGCCGCCTCACCTTCTTTTACACCCAAATACAATATAGTGCCATCCACATAGGGTGTCACCTCCATGGTAGCTTTATCTGTTTCTACATCTGCAATAGTTTCATCGCCTTTTACAGTATCACCGATCTGTTTATGCCAGGCCACTATTTTTCCTTCAGTCATAGTATCACTCAACAGTGGCATTCGGATCACAGAGGCATCCTTGCTCAATGGTGCACGTGATACGGCAGCTTGAGGCGCAGCGGGCGCAACTACGGCTTCGGGAGCAGTAACGACCGCAGCAGGCTGACTACTTTTATTTTCCTGAGCTAATATAGACTGAAAATCCTCTCCTGGCTTGCCTATAATGGCTATTATTCCATTTACGGGTACGCCTTTACCTTTTTCGGCAGCAATATAAAGAAGCGTGCCGTCGGCATAGGGCATCACCTCCATGGTGGCTTTATCTGTTTCCACATCTGCTATCACATCATCGCCTTTTATGGTATCACCCACCTTTTTGTGCCATTCGGCAATGATACCTTCTGTCATGGTATCGCTCAGCAAGGGCATACGTATCGCTTCTGCCATAGATATTGCGCTATTATAGTGTTTAAGCACCAAAAGTAATAAAAAATGTCAGAACAGGAATTGAAGATAGTAATGCTGTGACAGAAAGCTATTATAGCGTTGAAACAGAGCACCGCTAAAATGCATGGATGACTGCAATTCAATTTATTATAATTCTTAACTTTGACTTTGTTTCTAAATTATTGTTGAAAATCGCACAATTGTGAGTTGGGGATCTTCGTCACAATCAAAATTTTACTGATGGGGATGGATTAATGCGCTTACAGTAACAAGAAGCTTTGAATATTAACCTTCAAACTTTGTCATTGCGAGCATAAAATAGATCTGAATCAATGATAGTTGTTTTTATTTTATGTGTTTTTCTGTAAGTGTACCGGCTAAAAATAAAATCACTGATCTACTGTTTGGAACATACAAGATCAGTGATTATCAAGAATTTTTCCACGTCAGTGGTTTTACACATCCGTTACTACCAGTATTGTTGGCCGATCATACGGTCAGACCAATGGAGTGGGGGCTTATACCTGAATGGATAAAGGATGCCGATGCGGCAAAAGACATTCGTGAAAAAACACTGAATGCACGGGCTGAAACGATTTTTGATCTGCCTTCATATAAAGCCGGCGCCATTGCTCGTCGTTGCATAATTTTTGTAGATGGATTTTATGAATGGCAAGAAGTAGCCGGCAAAAAGCAGCCGTATTATATCTATACCGGCCAACCAATGGCCTTTGCCGGAATTTGCGCCAGTTGGACGGATAGATCTACCGGAGAGGTAAAGGACACCTGCACCATTATTACAACAGCTGCGATTGGCATTATGGCCAAGATCCACAATACCAAAAAAAGAATGCCGGTAATATTACCACAGAATCAATGGGATACTTGGTTAGACAAAACTGCGCCTAGGCAGACTATTGAGTCGCTATTGCTACCCCTCGAAACTACTGCACTAAAAGCTCACCCAATCAGTAAATTGATCACATCCCGTACTCAGGATACGAATGTACCTGAAGTGCAACAACGTAACGATCAATAGTGATAATAAAAAAAGCATCCCCGATTTTCAGGGATGCTTTAAGAGTTTAATTACGACAATTTACTTGCCTTTTATTTCGCTTCGAATTACGTTCAATGCGCCACCGGCCTTAAACCATTCGATCTGCTGTTCATTATAAGTATGGTTAACAGAAATGTTTTCTGTGTTACCATTCATATGAGTTAAAACAACTGTCAGTGGCACACCCGGGGCAAATGTTTTCAACCCGGTGACAGACATGGTATCATCCTCCTGAATTTTATCGTAGTCTGCCTTGTCAGAAAACGTGAGCGCCAGCATACCTTGTTTTTTAAGGTTGGTTTCGTGAATACGGGCGAAACTTTTAACCAGGATTGCACGCACACCCAAATGACGTGGCTCCATTGCAGCATGCTCACGGCTACTTCCTTCCCCATAGTTTTCGTCACCCACTACCACACTTCCAATTCCGGCTGCTTTATAAGCGCGCTGAACTTTTGGAACTTCATCGTAACTACCGGTCAACTGATTTTTTACGCTGTTAGTTTGATTATTGAAGGCATTTACAGCACCTATCAGCATATTGTTCGAAATGTTATCCAAATGTCCGCGGAATTTCAGCCAAGGGCCGGCCATTGATATGTGGTCGGTCGTGCATTTTCCGGCTGCCTTAATAAGCAATTTAAGACCGGTAAGGTCGGTGCCTTCCCATGCGCTGAACGGAGCCAGCAACTGAAGACGGCTACTGTCTGATTTTACAATAACTTGAACACCGCTGCCGTCAGCCGCAGGCGCTTGATAACCGGCATCTTCAACTGCATAGCCGCGCGGGGGCATTTCAAAACCTGTTGGTTCATCTAATTTCACTTGTTGTCCATTGGCATTTGTCAGGGTGTCTTTAAGCGGATTGAACGAGAGGCTTCCGGCTATTGCAAATGCAGTAACGATCTCGGGAGACGCTACAAAAGCATGTGTTGAAGCCAGACCATCATTGCGTTTCGCAAAGTTGCGGTTGAATGAAGTCACGATCGTATTTTTACGATTGGGATCATCAATATGACGGGCCCACTGACCGATACATGGACCGCAGGCATTGGCCAAAACAGTGCCACCGATGTTGGTAAGCGTATTTAACAGACCATCGCGTTCAATGGTATAACGTACCAATTCTGACCCGGGTGTGATGGTAAATTCACTCTTTGATATTAAACCGTTCTTAGCGGCATTTTCAGCAATGGATGCTGAACGGGAGATGTCTTCATATGAAGAGTTGGTGCAGGAGCCAATCAGTGCAACATCCACTTTATCAGGCCAGCCATTGGCTTTAACTGCCTCAGCCATTTTACTGATAGGTGTGGCCAGATCCGGAGTGAAAGGCCCATTTACATGGGGTTCCAGTACGTTTAAGTCAATCTCGATCAATTGATCGTAATAAGCGCCGGGGTTATCATAAACCTCGTTATCAGCTCGTAAATGTTCTTTTACCGCATCTGCTAATTTTACTATTTCTGAACGACCGGTACCATTCAGGTAGTCCGCCATTTTACCATCGTATGCAAACAAACTGCAAGTAGCGCCTATTTCTGCACCCATGTTGCAAATAGTACCCTTGCCGGTACAACTCAGGCTTTCTGCACCCTCGCCAAAGTATTCCAAAATCGCACCGGTGCCACCTTTCACGGTAAGGATACCGGCCACTTTCAATATCACATCTTTCGCCGATGCCCAACCGCTTAATTTTCCGGTCAGTTTTACACCGATCAGTTTAGGCATTTTCAATTCCCAGGGAAGGCCCGCCATTACATCCACCGCATCTGCACCACCTACACCGATCGCTATCATACCCAAACCGCCGGCATTGGGGGTATGGCTGTCTGTGCCTATCATCATTCCGCCGGGGAAGGCATAGTTTTCTAATACCACCTGATGAATGATGCCCGCTCCGGGTTTCCAGAAACCGATCCCATACTTATTTGAAATTGACGCAAGAAAGTCATACACTTCCTTATTTACATCTTTTGCAGTTGCCAGATCCTGATCAGCTCCGATCTTCGCTTGTATCAAGTGGTCACAATGCACCGTACTAGGCACTGCCACTTTATCGCGACCACATGTCATAAATTGCAGCAAAGCCATTTGCGCTGTAGCATCTTGCATTGCCACTCTGTCGGGCATGAAATTCACGTAATCTTTACCACGAACATAAGCAGTGCCTTGCATTTCAAGCACGTGCGCATACAGTACTTTTTCAATTAATGTCAACGGGCGACCGGTGAGTTTGCGAGCCGCAGCAGTTTTACTCGGTAAATTGTCGTAAACTTTTTTGATAAGTTCGAGATCGAAAGCCATATAAGAAAATAGAATTGATTTAAAAGAACATGGCAAAATTAAACAAAAAAAAGAGTGAACACAATTTTTGCTGAGATTTAACGGCAGTTTGGAAAGTCA
>Ga0164296_1004258_pt1 | contig 13087 bp, 13 predicted proteins | sample GEODES057metaG_FD_113533 | JGI IMG/M metagenome (GOLD analysis project Ga0164296, IMG submission 113533) | Dystrophic lake water microbial communities from Trout Bog Lake, Wisconsin, USA - GEODES057 metaG | ecosystem: Environmental > Aquatic > Freshwater > Lake | place: USA: Trout Bog Lake...
CTGCAGAGGCGCTTCGTCGCATTGACGCCTCTCCCTACGATCTCCTGGGCCTCTCTCTGCGTGAACCCAGCCTTGATGACGTGTTTTTGGCCCTGACGGGGCAACGCACGGATGTTGACAAAGAAGCCCTTGTTGCAGACCAGAAAGATGGCCGTCGTTCACGTCGAGCCGCCAAGGAGTCCTCATGACCGATCTCGCCCTCGCTCCCGCAGAAAGCCCGGGATTCTCGAATCGCATCCGTTGGGCGCTCAGCGATATTCGCACCGTGACGTGGCGAAATCTCATGCACACCATCAGGGTGCCAGAAGCCTTGTTCTTCTCAAGTCTGCAGCCCATCATGTTCGTGCTGTTGTTTCGCTACGTCTTCTCTGGCGCCATTCCCGTCGCCGGTGGCAGCTACGTGAACTACTTGATGCCTGGAATTTTCGTTCAGACTGTTTGTTTTGGTGCAGTCTCCACCGCAATCGGCCTCTCTGAAGACCTCCACAGTGGACTGCTTGAGCGCTTTCGTGCCCTTCCCATGGCCCGGTCGGCCGTTCTGGGTGGTCGCACGACCGCAGACCTCGTCCGCAACGTCTTTGTCATCGTCTTGATGACCGCGGTAGGACTTGCGGTCGGCTTTCGCCCACAGCCCAACGTGGCTGATTACGCCTTGGCCTGCCTCGTGATGCTGCTCTTTGCCTATTCGCTGATGTGGGGATTTGCCATCATCGGCCTCGGTGCGCCCAACGCCGAAGCTGCGCAGTTGATGAGTTTCCCGCTCCTCTTCCCATTGACCTTCGCCTCGTCAGCCTTCGTGCCCGTTTCTTCAATGCCGGGATGGCTCCAGCCTTTTGCCGCCCACCAACCAGTCTCTGTCGCTGTTGATGCTGCTCGCTCGCTGATGGTGGGTGGCGTCTACCACGCCAATGGCGCCGTGTGGCAGTCAATTGCCTGGAGCATCGGGCTCTTGCTTGTGTTGGCACCCTTTGCCGTTCGCCGCTATCGCAACCTCGTTTAAGACTTCCTCAGGGATATCGCAACGGCGCGTCAAGTTCGCAGTTTGAACGACGTCGTTGCGTGATGAAGAGAAGGTGCACGGAGCCTCAGCGAGGCGTCGTGCGTCCAATCAAATTGCTCAGCAATTCGGCAATCGGCACACGAACCTGCTCGGTGCTATCTCGGTCGCGCACCGTCACGGCGCGGTCTTCGAGTGAATCAAAGTCCACTGTGACGCACCAGGGTGTGCCAATTTCGTCTTGGCGGCGATAGCGCTTGCCAATTGATTGCGTCGCGTCATAGTCACACTGGAAGTGCGGCTGCAGAAGACGAAGCACCTCACGAGCAGTGGGTTCAAGCTCTTCCTTTTTCGACAGCGGCAGCACCGCTACTTGATACGGCGCCAATCGCCAGTCGAGACGGAGGACCGTTCTGGCCTCTCCCCCAATCTCATCCTCGTCATAGGCCGAGAGCAGGAAGGCCATCATCGCTCGAGTGGCACCTGCGGCGGGCTCAATGACGTAGGGGGTGTAGCGCTCGTTCGCGGCCTGGTCGAAGTATTCCAACTTTTCGCCCGATGCTGCCGAGTGTGCCTTGAGGTCATAATCGGTGCGATTGGCAATACCTTCGAGTTCGCCCCATCCCCAAGGGAACATGAACTCGATGTCGGTAGTCCCTGCGGAGTAATGACTGAGCTCTTCTGGATCGTGGGGGCGCAGGAGGAGTTGTTCGGGGCGTATCCCCAAATCCAAGTACCACTCGTGACGCGTGGTCACCCAGTAGTCGAACCACTGTTGTGCCTCCGCGGGAGGAACGAAGAATTCGAGCTCCATTTGTTCGAACTCGCGGGTGCGGAACACAAAGTTCCCAGGAGTGATTTCGTTGCGGAAACTCTTGCCAACTTGGGCGATGCCGAAGGGTGGCTTTTTGCGCGTGGTGGTTGCCACGTTGAGAAAGTTCGTAAACATGCCCTGGGCCGTTTCCGGGCGCAGGTAGGCGACAGAGCCATCATTTTCGACGGGGCCGGCATGTGTCTTAAACATCAAGTGAAAGGCACGAGCCTCAGTGAGATCTGCAGAGCCGCAGTTGGGACAGGTGTCACCTATTTGGTCAGCTCGCCACCGCTCCTTGCATGACCGGCAGTCAACCATGGGGTCAGAGAAGGTCTCAAGGTGCCCAGAGGCAGCCCAGATAGCAGGCGGCGACAGGATTGCTGCGTCAAGTCCCACCACGTCGTCGCGCAACTGCACCATGGACTTCCACCATTGATTCTTCACGTTGCGAAGCATCAAGACGCCGAGCGGCCCGTAGTCATAGGTGGAACGAAAGCCGCCGTAGATCTCGGCAGACGGGAAGACGAAACCTCGGCGCTTGGCGAGGTTGACGATCTTCTCGGCGAGGGTGGGGTCTGGTTGGAGTTGTACTGAGTCGCTCATGTCCCTTCGAAGGCTACCTGCCCAGACGACCCCGGTTGGGAAACTCCCGCATCGACCTTGAGCCGACGCACGAGTTCGTCCGCCATGAGCCTTCCTCGGCGCGTGAGGACGAGGCGGTCCTCGACGTGGTCCAGAAACTCGTCAAGAAATTCTTCTCCCTCGAAGGAACCAACGGGGACGCCGCGACGCGTGCGCAAAGAAAGGGCGAGGCGCTCAAAGGCTTTGGAATCACCTGCCACGAGTTCACTCCCTGCGACGACGGATTCGCCCGTGGCACGGCGCGAGAGATAGGTCTCGAGGTTGGCGATATTCCAGCGTCGAACTCCCCCAAGATGTGAATGCGCCGCAACGCCGAGGCCGAGGTAGTCACCCTGATTCCAATAGAGCTGGTTGTGGCGACACTCCTGGCCAGGAAGCGACCAATTGGAGACTTCGTACCACTCATAGCCGTGGGCAGCCAGGGTGTCGTCGACGAGTTCGTAGCGAGCTGCCAACACCTCGTCGTTTGGGTGGCGCTGTGGCTCGCGACTCAGCGGCGTGCCCTTTTCCACGGTGAGCAGATAGCAACTCACGTGCGGCGGCGGCGTCTCCTGATCAAGCACGTCGCCCAAAGTGGCGAGGAGGTCGTTCTCTTGTTCTGCGACAGATCCCACGATGAGATCGAGCGACCAACTCGACACACCACTCGAGGCGATTCGTTGACAGAGGGCGGCGACATCGTCGCCTCGATGGACGCGGCCTAAATCGGCCAAGACGTGATCCCGTGTGGATTGGATACCCACACTGAATCGTGTGACTCCTGCCGCCACGAGGCCACCGAGATAGTCCTCCGTTGCATCTTCTGGGTTGATTTCAACGGTGACTTCTGCACCCTGGGCAAGATCGCACTCGGTCACGAGACGCGCAATGTGTGTCACGTCAAGGCGAGACGGCGTCCCCCCGCCAAAGAACACCGACGTGGACTGTGACAGCGCAGCAGCGACGCGAACCTGATCAAGTTCGCCCAGAACTGCATCGACATAAGCATCGTGGAGATGGTCTTTGTCGGTATAGGTCACAAAGGCGCAGTACGAGCACCGTGCCGCACAAAACGGCACGTGCACATAGATGCCAAAGTCCTCGGCACTCATGGAGTGGCTTGCGCTGCGGCTCGGGCTTCTTGAAAACGAGCGAGGGCTTCTGCTCGCTCCACCTTGAGATCAATCATCGGCGCGGGGTACGAGGACGGGTGCAAGAGATCGACGCCGCCGCCAGGCTGGAGCACGCCTGGAGCTGGAATGTGTGCCAGTTCAGGTACCCAACGGTGGATGTAGGTCCCGTCTGGATCGAAGCGCTCTGCTTGCGCCACCGGCGAGAAAATGCGGTGAAAAGGTGCCGCGTCCGTACCTGTCCCCGCAGTCCACTGCCAACCGTGCGCGTTGGACGCGACGTCGCCATCGACAAGGCGCCACATGAACCACTTAGCCCCCCAGCGCCAGTCGAGGTGGAGGTGTTTGACCAAGAAACTCGCCACCAGCATTCGCCCGCGATTGTGCATCCATCCGGTTGCGAGCAACTGACGCATGGCTGCATCGACGAGCGGAATACCTGTTTCGCCTCGAGCCCAGGTCCGAAAGCGCTCTTCAGCCTGTGGGCCGCTGTCCCATCGAAGTCCTGCGAGGTTGCGCTGCAGGGATTGTGAGACCGAGCGTGGTTCGTGAAACAAGACGTCGGCGTAGAACTCGCGCCAGCAGATCTCTGAGCGATAGGTCGCCGACCCCTCATCGCTCCCTGGAACGGCAGCCAAGATGCTTCTTGGGTGCACAGAGCCCACATGAAGGTGTGGACTCAGCGAGGACGTCCCCGCAACACTGAGCAGGTCGCGCTGTGCTTTGTAGTCATGGACTCGGCTCGCAGCAAATCCTTCGAGAAGTTCAAGGGCAGCGTGTTCGCCCGCTTTGGGGAGTTCGTCTGTCGCCTCGTCAGGCAAGTCGCCAAAGAGTTCAGGGCGTCGTGTTCCTGCACGGTGCACAAGGTCGTCGATGGCGAGTTCCGATTCGGCGCTCGCCCATGAGACCTGCGCGGGGCCGAGCACGAGGTGTGGACCATAGGTCTCCCAGCGACGTCGAAAGGCAGTGAACACTTTGAGCGGTAACTGCTTTTCGGAGGTCACCGTTCCCGGCGCAACGGCGTAGTTCGATGAGACCTCTACGAAGGCAATGCCTGATGCCTGGAGCGCCCGCTTGACCTCCTCGTCACGACGACGCCCATAGGGAGCATGATCTCTCGTGCAGTAGACCTGCGTCACGCCATGTTCTTCACACAGACGCACCAAGACCTCAGCGGGATTCCCCGCTCGCAGGCAGAGTGGCGCACCCATTTCTTGCTCGAGGGCGCCCAGTGTCGCCGAAACAAAACGCACCCGTGTGGGTCCCGAGGGGCCAAGCAACTCGTCGTCAGCGATGAACACGGGCAGGACGCCATCGTCTTGTGCGTGTTCTGCGGCAGCAACTAAGGCAGGGTGATCGCTGAGGCGAAGATCTCGCCGGAACCAAAAAAGAACTGGAGCCATACCTGCCCGAAGGCTAGGCCTTAGAGGCCGGCCACCGAGCGGACGGCTCGGAGGCGACGATCAAGATGAATCTCAACGGCTTCTGTGGCGAGTTCTGCCACCTCTGCCGCCCCTGGTGGTGGCGGGCCGCCAAGGACGGCGCCAAGATCGCCACCCAAGATTCTGCGCAGAAGTTCCAAGGCCTCTGGGCTGAGGGGTCGGCCTCGGCGACACGTCCGACAGAGTGCGCCACCAAGAGAAAAATCAAAGGCAACGAGCGGCGCTTCGTCGTCGCCGCAGGAGGCACAGACGTCCAGCAGTGGCGATGCACCTTCCAGCTCTAAGACTCTGAGGAAGAAACTTGGCGCCACCAAGGCGTGCTCGCGAGCCGGATCGTCGAGGACCCTCAGCGCTTTGACCAGCGTCTCGAGTACCGCAGGGTCGGCGTGATCCTCTTGGCTCACTTGATCGACGACCTCGAGCATGGCGAGTCCTGCATTCATTCGATCGAGATCTTCTCGAATGTTCCAATGCCGTTCGATGACTTCAACCTGATTGACCGTGGCCAAGTCGCCACGTCCCTTCCAGAGCAAGAGGGCGACGTGGGTCATGGGCTCAAGGCGGGAACCAAATTTCGAAGCTGTTTTGCGCACTCCTTTGGCGACAGCTCGAACCTTGCCATGCTCTGCGGTCATCACCACAATGATGCGATCCGCTTCTCCGAGTCGATAGGTGCGCAGCACGACCCCGTCATCGCGGAGCAAACTCATGACGACTCGCTACCGTGTTGCTCAGCCTGCGCCTCGCCCTTGCCGTCCTCTTGATCAACAGCGCTTCGATCAGGGCGATTGAACTCTTGGGCCTTTCGCTTGATGCCCAACCAGCTGTTTAACCAGTTGCCGCCAGCCACCAAAACCAGAAGGGCAACAAGCGCAATCAGTGGGGCCTGAAGGGGCGAGTTCCCGGCGGCGATCACCACCAGGATGAAGGCAAAAAACACCACCCCGCCAATCAGGCCGACACGAGTCCATCTCATGACTCAAGGCCTCCGTAGCGCCGCTCTCGCCGCTGAAATTCGAGGACTGCGTCATAGAGGTGCGTTCGACGAAAGTCAGGCCAGAGAACGTCGGGGAACACCAATTCGGAATAGGCGATCTCCCATAACAAGTAATTCGAGATCCGATGTTCACCCGACGTGCGCACCACCAAGTCAGGATCAGGCATATCGGGGTGGTAGAGATGGCGGCGAATTGCCTTTTCATCAATTTTGTCGGCCTTGACGCCCTCGGCGACGAGGGCCTTGACTGCGTCAATAATTTCGGCGCGTCCGCCGTAATTAAAGGCCATGGTGAGTGTCAAGGTGCGATTGTTCTTGGTGAGCTCGGCCGATTCATCCATCCGCTTGAGAACTCGTTTTGGCACTCGCCAATCTCGTCGGCCGGCGAAGCGAATACGGACACCCTTTTCATTCAATTCGTCGCGTCGTCTCATCAGGAGCGACTCATTAAAACCCATGAGATAGCGAACTTCATCCGCAGGCCGACGCCAATTCTCAGTCGAGAAGGCGTACATGGTGATCCACTGCACGCCGAGGGCGAGGGCGCCATCCACGGCGTCTACGAGGGCCTCTTCACCTGCGGCATGGCCTTCCGTGCGTGGGAGACCTCGGCGACTTGCCCAGCGACCATTCCCATCCATGACGCAAGCGATGTGGGTCGGGATGTGGCTCCAGTCGATGTCGTCAGGGACAAGGGGGTCGACAGGGAGTTCTTTGGGGCGACGACGAGGCGAAGGCACGCTTCGAACCTAGTTCGCCCAAGGGACTCAGACGCACTCCCCCGGTCGCGAAGCCCGGTAAGTTGGCTCTTCGTGACTCCTCCGCCCTCTCCTGAACCCGTTGCGGTCGCTCTGAGGAAGGTCACTGGCTCTCTGCCCAACGGTGGCGAGGAACGTGCAGGACAGCGAATCATGGCAGAAGCCATCGAAGAGGCATTTTTTGAGCACCGCCATGTGGTCGTCGCCGCGGGGACTGGCACGGGCAAATCGCTCGCCTATCTCGTTCCCTCGGCTCTTCTTGGCCGCCCCGTTGTCGTGGCGACTGCCACGAAGGCGCTCCAGGAGCAGCTCGCCCAACGCGATTTGCCGCTCGTCAGTGCCGCGTTAGGCGACGTCGTCGTCGCACTCTTAAAGGGACGAAACAACTATCTCTGCCGACAACGCACCGCGGAACTCTCCGATCGGGGCTTTCAGGCGGCCATGGTGGACGAGGTTGCGGGCGAACGAGTTGACGACTCGCGACTCGTTGCCCAAGTTGAGCGATTGCTCGCTTGGGAGCGGAGCACTGCAACAGGCGATCGCGCAGATTTGCCTGAAGACGTCTCTGAGCGTGCATGGTCCATGGTGTCAGTAGGCGCTCGAGAGTGTCCTGGTGCCTTCCATTGTCCCCAAGGCACGCGATGCTTCACTGAACTTGCTCGCGCTGCAGCATCCGAAGCGGACATCATCGTGATCAATTTGCACCTGCTTGGTGCGCATCTCGCCGCAGGTGGACAGGTGCTCCCTGAGCACGACGCCGTCGTCATCGATGAAGTCCATGAACTCGAAGCCATCATGACGCAGTCGCTTGGCGTCGAACTGACGCCAAACAGGTTGCGGACACTCGCGTCACAGGCACGGCCCCTGTTGAGCGGCGATGCGGGAGATGCGGCAAAGTCCGTGGCTGAAGCAGCGGAGACCTATGCCCATGCCTTGGGTGAACTTCCCGACGGCATCGAGGTTTCACTCGAGGAGGCGGCGGAGCTCGGCGACGCACTTCGTGTCTGTGACGAGGCGTTGCGTGGACTTCTTGGAGCGCTGCGCGGACTTCCCGAATCCGAAACTCGAGCGCCTCGAGCGGTCAGTACGGCCACTCGCCTCCTCGAAGACGTCAACCGCCTTCGAGGAGCAGGGAGCCAGGAAGTTCTGTGGCTCGATGGGAACCGAAGTTCAAAGAGTTTGACCTTGTCGCCTATTGACGTCGGCCCTGCCCTCGTCGATGGCCTGTTTTCAACAGCCACCGTTGCCATGACGTCTGCCACGGTTCCACCTGGCCTTGCGCGACGCTTGGGCCTGAGCCCAGAGGACGTGACCGAACTCGATGTTGGCTCGCCATTCAATTTCAAAGAACAATCAATTCTCTATGTCGCCACCGACCTTGGCGATCGACGAGCACCTGACGCGGAACTCAAGATCGCAGATGAAATTGCTCTTCTCGCCGAAGCGGCGGGAGGGCGAACCTTGGCGCTCTTTACCTCGCGCCGAGCCATGCAAGAAGCGGCAGATCGCGTGGCCGATCGCATCGACCATCCAATTCTCGTGCAAGGTGCTGCGACGAATACGGCCTTAGTAGAGCAGTTCCGTGCCAATGAAGATGCGTGCCTGTTCGCCACCATGGGCATGTGGCAAGGTCTCGACGTTCCGGGTCGCAGCCTTTCGCTGGTGACGATCGATCGTCTCCCCTTCGGCCGTCCCGATGACCCATTGTTAGAAGCGCGTCGGCGCCGTGCGGGAAATCAAGCGTTTTCACAAGTTGACCTGCCGCGAACGGCCACCTTGCTGGCACAAGGCGTGGGCCGTTTGATTCGTTCAACGACAGATCGAGGCGTCGTTGCCGTTCTCGACGATCGACTCGCCAAGGCCACCTATAGAAATGTGTTGCTCTCTGCGCTCCCACCAATGAAACGCTCTGTGGAGCGACATGAGGTTCTGGCCTTTCTCAAGGCGATCCGCGACGAGAGTTAAAAGCCGAAACGGTCGAGCGCCTCGCCTCGGGACTGCCAATTCTTTTCAACTCGAACCACTAATTCGAGATAGGTGCCTTCAGGCAGTTGCTTTCGAGCTTCCGTCCCTACTTCTTTGAGGACTTCACCACCCTTGCCAATCACAATTCCCTTTTGAGAATCGCGCTCAACAAGTATTTCCACTCGAATGCGATTGTCTTCCCATTCGGTGACCTGGCAGTGGATGGCGTGCGGCAATTCATCACGCGTCCGGCTGAGAAGTTGTTCACGCACGAGTTCTGCGACTCGGGATGCTTCGCCTTGATCAGAGATCATCTCGTCGGGGTAATACGCAGGCCCTTCGTCGAGGTGACTCACGACCGTGTCGACTAATGCCCCGACGCCTTTGCCCGTGCGAGCGCAAATTGGAAAGAATTCTGCGGCTTCGAATGCAGCAAGTGCGCGCGAACCCTTCTCTCCGGCCAGATCAAGCACGGTGGAATAGACCACTTGCAGTTGCTCTGCCGTGCGATTGGCTCCAGCGAGGTCGATTTTGTTGACTGCAACGAGCAGCTGCGGTCCATCGCCGCGGGCTGCCACATCAAGCGCTCGCCCGAGCACCATCTTGTCGCCAGGCCCCACTGCATTATTTGCTTCCACCAAGGCGATGAGGACGTTGACGTCAGCGAAGGCATCAAGCGCGGCCTCGTTCAAGCGCTCGCCGAGACGTGTCTTGGGCCGATGCAAGCCTGGAGTGTCGACGAACACCACTTGATACTCGGGCCTCGTCAGCACTCCTCGAATTTGATGGCGAGTGGTATTCGCCTTTGATGAAGTGATCGTGACTTTCTCTCCCACGATGGTATTCACCAGTGTGGATTTGCCTACATTTGGGCGTCCCACGATAGATGCGAATCCTGAGCGCACTAGTCCTCGTCTCGCTGGTTCTCGAGGCGCTCTATGCGCACGCGTTCGACTCGTCGGCCATCAATTTGTTCCGCCGTGAGGCGAAACCCTTCAGCCACTTCCGACTCTCCAACTGCGGGGACACCACCGACGAGGTCGAGCATGAGCCCACCAATCGTGTCCCAGCTGCCCTTGGGCAGTTCCGCGCCAACGAGATCGTCGAGGTCGTCGATCAACATTTTGCCGGGCACAATGACGGTTTTCTCATCAACATGCTCAACGGCGTCAGACACTTCTTCGACATCGAACTCATCCACAATCTCGCCGACCAATTCTTCAATCACGTCTTCCAGCGTGATCAGACCAGCGGTTCCGCCATATTCATCGACCACGACTGCCATGTGGAGTTTCTTTTCTTGCATCTCGCGCAGCATCATCGACACTGGTTTGGTCTCTGGGACGAAGTGCGCCGCCCTGATGTGCTCACCAACGGCGTCATCGCCGTGGCCCGTTCGCTCGAGCTTCATGAGATCCTTGGTGTAAGCAATGCCGCAAATGTCATCAATCGAATCGTTGTAGACGGGCAAACGAGAAAAGCCGGCTTCCAGGGCTTCGACGAGCGCATCAGAAACTGAAATCACCACTTCGACGGCTTCCATGTCAGGACGCGGCACCATCACTTCACGCACAACGGTGTCGCCAAAATCAATGACAGAGTGGATGAAGGCGTGCTCTTCCGCATCAATGACCGACTCTTCATTGGCCACGTCTGCCATGGCAAGCAGTTCCGATTCGGTAATGGCCGCATGACCGGCGTCACCTCGCTGCCCAAGAACAAGATTGGCCAGGCCAATCAGAACGCCGGCGAGTGCCTTGACCGGAGGAAATTTCACCAGCCACGCGACGAATGGCGCACTGGCAAGTGCAGCACGCTCCGGGTGGTGCACTGCCCAATTTTTGGGAACAGCCTCGAAGAAGACGAAAATCACCACGACTTCAAAAACAGTGGCAACCAGAACGCCCCATGCGCCAAACCAGTGGTCAGCCAAAATACCAATCAAGGTCGCAGAGACCAGTTGGCAAATCAGCACCAGCAGGAGGACGAGGTTCAAAAATTGCTCGGGTCGCTCCACCAACGCAACGAGCGCCTTGGCCCCTCGTCGCTTGTCATCAGCGAGCGATTTGGCCTTGACGCGCGAGGTCCGCACAAGGGACGTTTCGGCGGCGGCCAAGACTCCTGAGCCCAAAAGCAAAAGCAGCACGATCGCTACAAGAATGAGTTGCACGGTCAGTGACATCTGCTCGACTACTTCGACGCCTTGGGCACGTAGAAGCGCTCCAAGAGGGCGCGCTCTCTCGCTTCCATACGTTCTGCTTCCGCATCGACCTTGTGGTCCCAGCCCAACAAGTGCAGCACGCCGTGGACGACGAGCAGGGCGAGTTCCGCCTCTGGACTGACACCGTGTTCCACTGCATTCTTTGCGGCGATCGCAGGACAAATGACGATGTCGCCCAACAGCAACATCGGTGACTCCGTGGCTTCATCGTGCATGCCAGGTCCCGGTGTCCCTGAATCTGGGAAGCGGCCCGAGGGGACGAAATCGTCTTCAATCGGAAAACTGAGCACGTCGGTGGGGCCTTGCTTGTTCATGAATTTCTCGTTGAGTTCTGCGATGACGTCTTCTTCCACAAAAAGCAGGGAAACTTCGGCGGGTGGCCGGACGCCCTCGTCTTCAAGTGCGGCAGCACACAGGCCGACGTAGAGCTCGAGATCGATCTCGCGGGAGCTTTGCTCGTCAGCTCCGAAGACTTCAATTGCCACTCAGATTCCCTTCGGCCTTGTCGTAGGCATCAATGATGTCGCCCACGATTTTGTGTCGCACCACGTCCCGGCGATCCAAGTGAACGAAGGAAATGCCTTCGACCTCACGCAAGATCGGCTCGATGCCAGCCAAACCAGAACGGCCGCCTGCAACGTCAACTTGCGTCTTGTCGCCCGTCACCACACATTTTGAGCCAAAGCCAATTCGGGTCAAAAACATCTTCATCTGTTCAGGACTCGTGTTTTGAGCTTCGTCCAAAATAATGAAGGAGTTATTCAAGGTCCGTCCACGCATGAAGGCCAACGGCGCCACTTCGATCGTGCCCTTTTCGATCAACTTCTGCGCGCCTTCGGGCTCGAGCAAGTCAAAGAGTGCGTCATAGAGAGGTCGCAAATAGGGGTCAACCTTGGCCATCAGGTCGCCCGGCAAGAACCCCAAACGCTCTCCGGCCTCGACCGCGGGACGAGTCAACACAATGCGATTGACCTGTCGAGCCTGGAGGGCTTGGACCGCGAGCGCCACGGCCAGATAACTCTTTCCCGTGCCCGCGGGGCCAATGCCGAAGGTAATGGTGTTCTCGGAGATCGCGTCGCAGTAGCGCTTCTGTCCTGCGGTGTGTGGACGCACAGTGTGTCCTTTCGCACCGCGCACCACCGTCTTGCCGAGCACTTCAGAGGGGCGCAGGTCATCTCGAGCCATATCAATCGCTCGGGCGACCTTGGCCTCGTCAAGTCCTTGCCCTGCCTCGAGAAGCAGAACGAGTTCGTCAAAGAGTTGGATCACTCGAGCTGCTTGGGGTCCCGCAACGCTGATTTGATTACCCTGCACGGCGATTGCTTCAGAGGCAAAAGCTTTTTCAACTTGTCGAAGGTGCTCGTCTCGTTGACCAAGGAGTGCCCCCATGAGGTGCGTATTGGGCACCATGGTGGTGGTCCGCTCGGGAGCCGGTGTCGAATTGTCGGACATTGGCGTACTCACCCTGGGGGCCAGGTCAAGGAACGGCCGCCGACAACGTGAAGGTGCAGGTGGGGCACTGAATTTTGTGCATCTGCTCCCACATTAAAGATCAGTCGATAGCCACGCTCTGGAGCCGCGATGCCTTCAAGTTCTGCGACCTTTTGCGCCGCAACCACCATGGCGGCGATTGTTGCGGCATCGTCATGTTCGACGCGCCCGGCATGGTCAATGTGGTCTCGCGGAACGACGAGTACGTGCGTCGGGGCCTGTGGGGCGATGTCTCGAAAGGCGACGACATGATCGTCCGAATACACGACGTCAGCGGGGATCTCTCCCGCCACGATGCCACAGAACAAACATCCCGAAACGGTCCTCATCGTTCTCCCTCGCTCGCGTTCATGAAGCCGACCGTACCCTCCCGGAGACCGGCGAAAAGCACACCGGCACTCAGCGCCGCCGTCTCTGTCCGCAAGACAGTCTCCGCCAAGCCAATTTCCTCGAATCCAAGGCCCATTTCCTCCGGCGACCACCCACCTTCAGGACCGACCAAGATCGTCCGTATCGACGAGTGCACAGGGCCAGATCCTGGCACCGCCAAGGCGACGCCTTCACGACCCACAAAGTCAGCGACACTGCGTGGACCCTCAAGGCGTGGCATCCAGACGCGGCGCGACTGACAACATGCCTCTCGAGCAATAC
>Ga0164296_1004260_pt1 | contig 13085 bp, 14 predicted proteins | sample GEODES057metaG_FD_113533 | JGI IMG/M metagenome (GOLD analysis project Ga0164296, IMG submission 113533) | Dystrophic lake water microbial communities from Trout Bog Lake, Wisconsin, USA - GEODES057 metaG | ecosystem: Environmental > Aquatic > Freshwater > Lake | place: USA: Trout Bog Lake...
CAGTGAAGGAATTGTAGCTTCCTGCCAAGCATTGGGTTGGCGTGGTGGTGTTGATGGGACAGAAGCTGCCAGAGGGGCACACATAGCAGGCAGCGATGGACCCCTGACCAGTGTAGGCATTGTAGCTTCCTGCCAGGCATTGGGTTGGCGTGGTCGTGTTGATGGGACAGAAACTCCCAGACGGGCAGACCCAGCAGGCTGCAATGGACCCCTGACCAGTGAAGGCATTGTAGCTTCCTGCCAAGCATTGGGTTGGAGTGGTGGTGTTGATGGGACAGAAGCTGCCAGAGGGGCACACATAGCAAGCAGCGATGGATCCCTGACCAGTGAAGGAATTGTAGCTTCCTGCCAAGCATTGAGTTGGCGTGGTGGTGTTGGTGGGACAGAAGCTCCCAGAAGGGCACACCCAGCACGCCCCAGGCACCCCCTGCCCGGTGAACGCGTTGTAGGTTCCAGCCGCGCACTGGACTGGCGTGGTGGTGTTGGCCTGGCAGTAGCTGCCGGAGGGGCAGACCCAGCAGGCGGCGCTGGACCCCTGCCCCGTGAGCGAGTTGTAGTAGCCCGCCCCGCATGACACTGGCAACGCGGAGGCTTGGGGGCAGTAGCTCCCAGAGGGACAGGTCAGGCAGAACGCTGGCGAGTTCCCGTTGGTCAGATTGTTGTACGTGCCTGGCGGGCAGGGGGTCATCGTGGTGCTGTCTACCAGACAGTAATAGCCCTGGTAGCACACTGTCTCTGTCACCACAATGATGTCCTGGTAGCTCTGCACTACTACGTTTGATGGCAGGGCTTGGATGAGTTGTGACTCATTGATAGTAGAAGGAGCTCCCTGGATGGTAATATTGACACTGACAAACGGCGACTGGCACTGTGACAATGAACTTGACCCTGCAGGGGAGAGATAGTTGCTTGGAGTGCATGGCGTGGCAGCAGTGGAAGAAGCAGGGCAATAGTAATTGGGAGGGCAGATGGAACAGATGCCACCAGCCAAATAATAGCCAGCAGGGCATATGCACTGTGAGAGTGAAGTGGAGTTTACAGGAGACTGCAGGCCATTGGGGCATGCAGTGCATACACCAGAATTAAAGTAGTAGTTAGCTATGCAGACACATGCACTACCCTGCAAAATCATGTTAGTGGTGCAAACACACGAGGATAACCCAGATGAACCAATTGGGGAATGGGAATTGGTAGGGCAGTTGGCACAGTTGGTATTGCTAGCCCAGTACGTGTTTGCTGGACAGTAGCTGCATGCCATGACGGTGGGAACACTTGAGGGGGCTGAGTTGAATTGGAGAGCAATCGTCCCTGCAAATACAGCGCTGTAACTTAGATACCAATTCGTATCGCTGCTCCAAAAATTGGGGCTTCCTGGTGCAAAGGTTGTTATATACTGACTTCCTGTTGATGACTGTGAGATGCAGTTTGTAGTGGGTATGTAAAATCCCATAGCAACATACCCATTGGCTGTAAACTGGGTGTTGGGTCCACTCCCACTCCAAGGGAATGTATATGTCCCAGCACTTGGTATATTTACAGTGGTGCTGTATCCATTCAGATAAAAATTTGCCTGGCCATCAGGAGACCATTGGTAATTGTTGCTAGGGAATGTGAAAAAGGGAGTTATAGTGCATGGACCTGTTGTAGTGACTGTCCAGGAAGTAAGAGTGACTGCCTGTGACGGGAGAGGATTGGTTATGATGTGGACAGCGTTTGTACCGTAATTAGTAGAGGGTCCCAAATAACCAGAAGTGCCAGCAATAATATTGTATGCCTGTAGGTACTGTGGGGCAGTACAAATACATGATGAATAGGAGAGGGAGCCTACAGCGCTGATGGAATTGTTGGGGCAGTTGTGGCATGTTCCACTGCTTGCGTACTCACCAGCAGTGCAGGTCTGCAGTAAGCGTCTCCTGAAAACGGGGTCATTTGACATATCAAGAGGCATTCCTCCACAACTTATAGCAAAACATCCTAACACCAACAGCATAATTCTTTTCATTTTCTCAATAAATTACAGCACATAAATACCAACCCACCATCCTACAATTTCAGAGCCACCACGCCATCCACCTCCCCCCACTCCACGAGGTGGGAGCGGCGGAGGGCTGCCCTGGCAGGGTCGACGCGGGAGATGGTGAGGATGACTCGGTGAGTGGCGTCCAGCAGCCGCCGGTTGGGGTTGACCGGGATAATCCCCACGACCTGGATGTTGGCGACAGGGACGCCGGCGGCGACGGCGATGGAGAGGATCTCGGGCGAGCTCAGCAGCCCCGCGGCCGTGGTGGGCGCAGGCGTGTTGTTGAAGTTGAGGAAGAGCGTGAGCGTGAGGGTCTTGGTGTAGCTGCACGCGTACCCTGCCAGGCACTGGCACGACACGACCCCCACGCCCCCCTGGGCCGACGTGGTGTGCGCGGGGCACTGCGCGCACCCGTTCTGCATGTAGTAGCCCGCCACGCACGCGCAGGCGGAATTATCATACGAGCTGCCTGCCTGGCAGGAGGCTAGCACGACCGTGTTGGCCCCGCACCCCGCGCACTGCTGACAGAGTGTTTGACCAGTTGAGGAGGCGTAGGTGCCGGCCACGCACTGCACGCACACGGACTGGGCAGACAGGGACTGGTACGTCCCTGCATAGCATTGCCCACACACTGACTGGGAGGTATGTGACTGGTAGTACCCTGCCTGGCATGACAGGCATGCTGTTGCCTGCGACACGTTGGAGAACAAGCCCACAGGACAGGGGAGGCACGCCCCAGCGCCCACCCCACTGTAGTTACCCACCTGACACTGGCCACAATTTGTACTGTTGGACACGCTGAAGGAGCCCGCCTGGCATTGGCTGCATGCTGAAGTGTTGGAGGCATTTGAGAAGGAGCCTGCCTGGCACTGACTGCACACTGAGGCGTTGGACCCGCTGAAAGATCCAGTTCCGCACACACCACACACTGTAGCATTGGATCCACTGAAAGATCCAGCAGGACATGCGCTGCACAGTGAAGCCCCCGACCCACTGGAGTAAGCCCCCGCTGCACAGTATGCACACACAGAGGCCCCGCTGCCAGCAAAGGATCCAGCACTGCACGTCTGACATGGCACACCACTGCACGTGTAAGCCACACTCTCGCTGCCAGTGCAAGACAGAAGTGGATCATAAGGGTACAACTTGCACGACACATTAACGTCGTTCTGAAACTGAGTCGTGTTGATCACGCTGAGCACCCCAATAAAGGTTGAGCCCCCACAGTTTCCACTGCACACCACATGACAGTTCTGCGAGCTGACGCAAGTGAAGGCGCATGAATAGCTCCATGCACATACTGCACACTGCCAGGACTGGGCGCCATAAGTCATGTTGAAGGGTGTGCCTGCTATGTTAACAATATAGGCTGACCCTGACCACCCACAGCTTCCTGTCGATCCAAAATCCGTGAAAAAGGCGGGGTTGCTTGGGTATATTGCGTACGTGGCGTCAAACTGACCCGAATTGACCACGCAAGGGCATGCTGTGCAGCTCTGTGCTGAAGCAGCGCAGGAAGGACACAAAGCACTCTGCACCTGGTTCATGGCCTGGACATACAGCAATATTGAAGTGAGATTGTAGGACAGTGTTGAGTTGATACGCACTTTATTCCATTGAGTATTGCCAGTGTTACTGCCCCCAAAATTGTAGGTGGAGTATCCATTGTTCAGCGTATTTGGGTTGATCCAGGCAGGGAGGGTGAGGTAGTAGTAGGCTGTGAGAGGACTCTTGAACAGCCACGAGGTGGAGGGCGGCATGCACACCTGAGCCACGCCAGTAGCGGAGCTGTAAGTCCCAGCCGAACATGCAGAGCACCCTGCGCTCGTGGTCAGCCCCTGTGCCGAGCTGTACGTGCCAGCAGAGCAGTTGGCACAGGCAGTGCCCCCACCTATGGATGTGTAGGTTCCTGCGCTGCACAGCGCACACCACAGGATCCCAGTCCCCGACGCGTACGTCCCAGCGGTGCAGTTGAGGCACGTGGTAGGCCCGCCCGGCTTGCTGTACATGCCAGCTTTGCAGTTGACGCAGGTCGACGCGCCCGTGAGCGTGGTGTAGGAGCCCGCCACGCAGCTCAGGCACGAGACCATGCCCAGCCCTGTGGATAGGTAGCCTGGCAGGCACGAGATGCAAATGGACGTGGTGGTGGAGGTCTGGTACGTCCCTGTAGGGCACGTAGTTGTGGCTACCACCCACGGATCAGAGCCGTTCACGCCCGTGTAGTTCCAGGGCACGTCCTGCACCAACCGCGTCCGATTTCCGTGCACCAGCCTCCAGCCGCTGTCGATCCCGCCCCCGCACTCGTCGCAGGCGCTTGAAAAGGGCTTCAGCTCGCTGTCAAAAAACGCGCTCCCCGGCAGGGGAGTGAGCCCGATCGACAGCTTGAGCCCCATCATCCCCGCCACAAACGCCGCCGAGAAACTCGACCCGTACCCCGCCACCAGCGCCAGGCCCCCTCCGCTCACTGTGACAGTGTAGATGGGGTCTGGCACGTCACCCCCCGGCGCGGCCACCTGGACCAGCTGCCCCCTGTTGCTGTAGTCCGCCAGCATCCCCTGCCTCGTGCTGGACGCCGCCACCACCACGCCCCTGCAGTTGGCGGGGAAGTACTCACCCACCTCGCCCGCGTCGTTGCCAGCCGAGGCCACCAGGATCACCCCCCTAGCCACGGCAAAGTCCACAGCCGCCTGCAGGAAGGACGGACACCCGCCCAGGCCCGCAAAGGACATGGAGATCACACTGCAGGGCCTCGGGTTCAGCGGGACGTTGGTCACGTTCCCGCCCGCCACCCAGACCACAGCGTCCGCCACGTCGCTCGCGTACCCCATGCTGCACAGGCCCAGGACCCGGGCTGGCAGGAGGGTGAGCAGGGGCTGCATCGACATGAAGCCGTCCACAGCGCCACCCCTGCCCGCTATTACCCCCGCCATCATGGTCCCGTGGAACGGGGGAGGGCAGCCGGTAGCGTTGTACCCTGGATCGACAGGGGAAGGGTCCCACCCGTCCCCGTCCATGCTGAGCTCTGGATCCGATATGAAATCGTACCCCTCCGCTAGGCTGGCAAAGAGACCCATCGCCGCCTGCGCCAGCCCACCGTCCAACACCGCCACCAACACGCTGGCGTTGCCCAGGTACGACAGGTTATACCAAACATACTCCATCTGCAGCGAGTACGCCTCCCGGTCCAGGTACTGCCACGCCTCCCCCTCTGCCTGGAGCTGCTCTACCAGCACGCTCGTCACCATGGAGTCCTCCTCCACCAGGCTGTCGTTCCCGAACACGCCCGTCAGCATGTCTGCGTCCCCAGCCTCCACGGGCCGCCCCAGGTCCAAGACCACCCCCCCTTGGGTCCACCGCACCACGGAGAGATTTTGCGCAGCGCTCACGTTCCCTGAGACCACCACGCGCGTGGTGTTGCCCCAGGCAGCGGCGAGTCCGCACAAAAGCAGCGCCGCCAGCATCACCCTCTCCGCCGCGCAGCATAAATAGCAAGTTCACTAGTTGGTGCAGTTGGTGCACGTGCCAGCGCTCGTCGCCGAGCACCCGGTGGTGTACTGGCCTGCCTGGCAGGTCTTGCAGCACAGCCCCCCGCTGCTGAACTGACCGACCTGGCAGGAGGAGGAGGGGGTGCACGATGAGCCGGACTTCACGTAGCCGGCGTTGCACTGGAAGGGACACGCGGTGGCAGACGTGACTGGGCTGGCAGGGCCGGTAAAGTATGCGTTGGGTATGGAGGTGCAGCTGGCGGCGGTGACACATCCTGCAGCGCAGTCCCACCAGCTACTATCCGTAGTGTGGTCTCTTCTACCTGCAATTATCTCAACCAATGTACACCCCTGGTTATAGGCCCATATGCAACAGTAACCACCAGGAGCACAAATCTGAGCAGAGTCCTCCCACTGGTTGACATTGTAGTAATCGTTGTCCCATTCGCAGTCAGTGCTGCCTCCATAGTAATTGCTGCAGTACTGGCCGTTGCCCATCGTCACGGGCGACTGGGCGCCGACCAAGGCCAAGCCCAACAACAGCAGCAGCATCTCTCGCCTGTGCCACCCCCAGTTTTATATAGAGCTCGGCCTGGCATTTCCGCTTTCTATATATATACCAACCCCCCAAAACCGTCAAACTGCCAATATGCAGCAAACCGAGGAACAGCTGGACTCCAGGTGGAGAATCAAGCGAATGGCGCGGATCGCCATCCTCACCCTCCTCACGCTCTTCTGCTGCGGGATGCTGATCGCGCTCTACCTAGCGGTGGAGGCGGCGCGCGCCGACATGAGCGCCAGCCTCGCCACGCTCGCGCAGCAGGTCTACCTTGAGAGCGAGACGCAGTCCGCCGTCATAGTGGACCTGGACGACCAGCAGTACCAAATGCTCTCCAACATCCTCAACGGGACCGTGACGGCCAACAACCGCCTCACAGACCTGGCCAAGGCCGACGAGGCCATGCTGGCGGCGCTGCAGGCCATCGTCGACTACCTCAGCAAGCTATAGGAGCCCCCGGGCTATTAAAAGGGCATGCACCCCCTGGCAAATGGCATGCACCGTTCCGCCCGGCTACACCTGCTCCCTGCTGGACAACTCGGCCGTCATCTGCCCCGAGGGCTTCTACTGCCCCGGGGGCGGTCTCCCTGCCCGGATGTGCCCTGGGGGCACCTGGTCGGCCGTGGGGTCCACCTACCTCGAGAGCTGCCAGGACAACACCAGCGTGTCCATCGCCATCGTCATCACCATCTTCCTGGTCCTGCTGGCCGTCTTCATCTGCGCCTTCTACACCTCCTTTGAGTGGGACCCCCGGCCGCCGATCTGCGTGGCCCAGATGCCCAAGTACGCGCCGGTCCCGTACTGCCCGGAGCAGCCCGTCAAGTACGCGTGCCCCCACCCCGGCTGCCCAAGCCATACAACGCCCTACGTGCCGTGCGGCTACAGCGACTTTGCGCGCTTCTGCACCCACCAGTACGCACCGACCTGAAATTTTTAATGGCCCCGCACCAGCCGCTGGACGCACCCCAGCACCTCGGGCGCCCGGCCGTCCATGGACTCCAAAAATCGGAACACGGCCCCGTCCGGGGCCGCCTCGGGCAGGGCCACGGCCAGGATCGCCGCCGCCACCACCGAGGGGGGGTAGACCCGGTACGGCACGAGGTACAGGGCCGTCAGCACCCCGTACAGGACCACCGCCCCGCTCTCCGCGGGGATCTCCAAAAACAGCCCCTCGATAAAGTCGTACGGCGTCACCACAAAAACATCCATCGTCAGCTGCTGGAACACCAGCATCTCCGTCTCCTTGACGTCCTCCACCGCCACCCCGTACTCCTCCGCGATCATGTACGGGAAGGGCGCGTGGCTGTCCGCAAACTTCATCGCCAGCATCAGCAGCACCCCGGGCAGCTCCGCCCGCCACAGAAAGTCCCCGCCCAGCCGCGACGCCAGCGCCCGGTCCAGAAACGCCACCGCCATGCTCAGCGTCCGCAGGTTCTCGCCCCCGTAGTGCCGCGCGCACGCCCCCCGCATCGCCGTCACCAGCTCAGTCCTCACCGCGTCCACGTTGTCGGGCAGGGGCGCGTGCAGCGCCTCGCGCTCCTGCAGGGCCAGGATGCAGTCCATTGAAACGGTTTGAATTAAAAAAAGAGAAAAGGACGGGCCGTATTTAAGTCCGGCCTCCCACAGCGCAGAACATGTCTTCACACCATGAACGAATCACGAGGCTACTCGCACGTGTTGGGCGACCCAGATCTGGGCCACCTCTTGGACTGCCTGGACAGCATGGACGTCCCCCAAAACAGGCTGGTGGTGGTCAAGGCGCTGACCGAACTGTGCGAAATAAAACAATATAACGAAATACAAAGACGTAACACAACATTACAGGCCATCATAACAAAACAGCAGAAAGATTTAGGTGCGATGGCCAGCGCTCTGAATAGGGTACAAAACGAGCACAGCTTTCTGGAGTCCAAACTTTTCATCAAGCAACAGACCATCAACGAGCTGCAGGAAAAGATCGCGGAAATGTCTTTCAGCCGGGAGGAGGACCTGAGCAGAGTCCACGAGGAGTACAAAGCAAAATTGCAGGAGATGGATAAGGAGGCGAAGACCCACGAGGAGCTGTTGAATTTGAATGCCGTACACCAGGAAATGCTGGCGGAGTTGGAGGAGGAGTACAAGGAAGAGCTTGGGAAGGTGAAGGACGCGCATCGGGAAGAGCTTACGCAGCTACAGGACTCGCACAAAAAAGAGCTGAAGAACAAGAAGGAGGGGCACAAAAGCGAGCTGAAGAAGATCAAGGACGAGAATGCCGAGCTTTCCAATGAGCTGAAGAAAATCAAGGACGAGAATGGCCAGCTTTCCAAAGAGAATGAGTACCTCATCAAGGCTTATTGCAACGTCACAGGGAAGGTGCAGGAGCTGGAAAAGCAACTGGACGATGGCACCAGGACCCACATCCGTCAGGTCTCGGAGATCGACAAGCTTTACAAGAAGGAGCGCGCGATCAACGAAGATCTGCAGTTTGAGCTGGAGGAGTTGCGGACTTTTCGGAAAACATACGAAGACGTCCTGCAGGACGCCAACAGACGCAACGAGCAGCTGCGGAAGGAGCACAGCACGACCGTCAACTCTCTCAACGAGCAGATGGAGAAGCTCCAGTCAACCCTGGCAGGGAGGAAGGAGGAGGTGGATAACTTGAACAGGCGGATTGTGGAGCTCACAGATGAGAAGCGCTCTTTGCAGAATACCATAGGCCACAACAAGGACCACATCCAAAAGCTCACAGATTCGTTGGCCAAGCAGAAGGAGAAGTGTGTCGCGTTATCGGGGCCTCAGCTGGATGTTGAAAAGGTGAAAAGGGCCTTGAAGGAACAGTTTATGGAAATGAGCAGAGAGTGGATCACCAAGATTCGTTCCATGGAGCAAATTGCGTTGAAATCACATACTGAACTCATGCAGTTCCGTAAAGCACTTCAGGACAAAATACGTGAATTCTCTGACACTTTCCAAGCAAGCATTCGTGTAAGCGAAGAAAACTGTGCCCAACTTGAAAAGAAATGCTCGGTACAGAAGACTTTTATCGAAAAACTCAAGGATCAGGGCAGGACGACCCTAGATAAGAACTACGAATACCAAAAAACTATTGACAGTCTGAATCAGACCATTGTCAATCTGAATCAGACCATTGCCAAACAAAAGCAGTACATGCAGGGCTTGCATGCTGCCTTAGCGATATATAACGAAATGCCGTCCGAGAATGCCGTACCTGAGTTGTAGATCTGATCCAAAATCGATCAAATCACGCGAAAAAACCCGACCCCGATCCGACGCACCACAGTGCATGCACTTGTTTGCATTAAAGAACCAAACCTCGACTCAGTGTGTTTCTGGCCATGGAGTGGGCGTCGTAGGGAATAGTATGGTTAACACATCACGAAGCCACACACTGTGTTTCGAGGTTCGGGAGAAAATACCGAACCTCAGAACGCAACGGTTGGATGTTCGCGCAAAAGTAGCGAACCTCAAAACGCAACGGTTCGATGTTCGGGAGAAAATCTCGAACCTCAGATCGCAGAACCAATTCGGCAAAATTTGCCGAATCGAATCAGTCCAAACCATGCTATGGTTCCGCAAAATGCGGAAACTTCGAAACGTTGTGTTTTGAGGTTACCCAAAATTTGGGTAAGTTCATTCCAACCTCCATGGACTCCGTGTGTGTGCTGGTCATGGAGGGTGCAATTTTCTGCGTCGCAGGGATCGCGCTCCTGGACATGTACAGAGACCTTCAAACCGGCACGGTCCCCCTGCCTGAGCTGATTGTGCAGGGCACCCTCACTGGTTTACTGATTCTCCTGCTGTTTGACTATTGCTTTCACTTCCAGTTCCTAGACTGGTCTGTCAAAAAAAAGCGACCCCAATCCCACGCAAACACACCCACCACCCAGCCCGTAAATGATGGGCGAGTTCGTCACTCTCCCTGACATTCTCAGCGGCGCCGCGTCCTTTGCGATCTGCCTGAGCCTGATCAGCATAGCCTACAGCGTGAACGAACTGGTGGACGAGGTGCGCAGGCTCGGGGAGAAGAACCAGAAGACGGTCGAGTCGCTCAGCAGCAGGCTGCCCCCGCGCCCCTGACGTATTTAAAACCTCCCACCCACGCCCCGATGCTCTCCGTGGCCAAGCTCGCCCTGTCCCTGCCCGTCCTGGGCGACGCCGCGCTCTGGGCGGTCGCGATCGTTTGCCTCCTCAAAATCACCCACGGCGTGGACGCCATCGTCAAACGCCTGGAAAAAAAACCCGTTTGAACCGCTTCACGTATTAAAACCCAAACCCAACCAAACCCAAAATGGAGTCGGCCCTGCTCCTCCGCCCCCTGGGGCGCTCGAGCGCCTGCCTGCGCCTGTCCACGGGCGCGATCGTCCAGGCGGAGCTCCGCTTCCCCTTCACGCCCCGCTCCCACCTCCAGGCGCAGGCGGTGAACCCGCTCAACCCGGTCCCGGCCATGGTCGAGCTCGGCCCCTACGACCTCGAGCAGCACCGCTTCACCGACTGCGTCCTGGACGTGGCCCTCCCGGAGTCGGCCTACACGCGCATGGACTACCTGTCGCGGCTCCGCAAGAGCGACTGAGTTGTTGTTCAATAAACCCCCTCACACGCTGTGCGCGAACCGCCGCACATTCAGCCGCAGAACCGGCGGCACCCTCCTCTCCACGGGGGGCTTGCTGGCAGGGGTGTACCGCGACACGTAGTAGAGCGTCAGCCCCGCGAAAAACACCAGGACCGCCAGGGCCAGGGCCGCGGCGTCCATTCCCCCAAACCTATTTATGCCCTTAATAGTCCATTCCATAATGCGAGCCGCCCTGGGCGCCCTCATCTACTTCTTGTGCGTGGTATGCACAGCCTACCTTCACGCCTACGCCTGCCTGGGCCTGTTGGGCCTTCCTGCCTTTCACACCCTCGCCCTCCATGCCACTGTCCTCATCCTCTACGCCTTCGAGAACTGGGGCCTCCACCAGGACCTGACGCAAAAACACCCTGCCGAGATCAAGACGCTAGACGCCGCACACCTCGACGTCATCAACAGCCTCTCAATCAAAAACTTTGCAGCCAGGAAAAGGATACAAGAGACGGAGGCCCAGATCGAAGAGCTCCAAAAGCAGATAGGGGGCTACAAGAAGCTGAAGATCATCTACACCAAAGTCTGGCACGACAAGTGTAGCGACCAGCCCACCAACACCCTGCCAGAACCCGAACAGAAAAATAGGCTGAAAAATCAGGCCTTCTCCGCGTCGTGGAGCGAGGACAGCACCCGCCCGCGACCTATATAAAACACCCGCCACCCCTCCAAACCGATGACCCAAAAGAGGCACAACGATTTATTCATCTCGACGCTGCACGAGCTGCACAACGAGGCGCCCAGGGAGCTGCTCCACAGCCTCCGGGAGCACCTCCACGCGGTGCGCCAGAGCAACCCCAACAGCGCCCAGACGGCCGAGGCCTGCCTGGCAGGGCTCACGTCGGACGCGTCCACGCTCCTCCACGTCCTCACCGCCGCCTACCTGATCAACGGGGGGGTCATGCTCAAGCACACCCACGACGAAAAGGAGGACACCGAGCTCAGCCTCACCGAGCTCGAGGAGGAGCTCAACAGCTTCGGCCTCACGGAAGATCTTCTCCAAGAATTCCACGCTCGTACTCCCCCTCCTCCATCGCACACCGGCTCAGCGACTCCGCCACCTCCCGAACCCGCTCCGCCCGCCTGAGGTACTCCCGGACCGTCTGCGCCAGCCGCTCGGGGTCGTTCTTGAGCAGCTCTCTTACGGCGCGGTGCAGGAGCTCCAGATCCGCCAGGTCCCCGGCCAGCTGGCTGCGCAGGAACTCCGTCAGCGTCCCGCGCTGCTTCAGCATCTCCTTGATCAGCTCGTCCAGCGGCAGGACCTCCGACACCGACCGCTGGCTGTAGCTCCACTGCGACGCGTCCGACGCCACGTCGGACCCGCGCGACTGCTGGCTCGACGTCGGCGTGACCTCCGCAAAGTCGAACATCTCGGGGTTCTCGCGCCGGAAGCGCCTCGTCCGCACCACCACCTCCTCCTCCAGCCTCGCCAGCACCTCCCTCGCCCGCTCCCTCGGCGACGGCGGGCTCGGCGTCGCCTCCCGCCGGGAGAAGCTCTCGGGCAGCAATCGCCCGCGCCGGATCACCGGCGCGCCAGGCACCTCCTTGGCGCCCGCCAGCGGCTCCTGGCAGGCGGGGGGGGAGGGGCCCACCCTCACCGAGAGCGACGCCGGCGTCTGCACGCTGAGCAGGACCTCCGAGAACGCCTTGCGCTTCTGGTACGGGCGGAACAGCACGTTGCCCTCCTTGGCGGGCGCGGTGAGCTTGAGGGGCGGCAGCTCCAGGGACTGGGAGAACTTGGGCATTTTTGGCCCAAGGGCGCCGCGCCCTTATTTATGGACAATTTTTTTTTGCGCGAAAAAAAAGCGTTTCTCGGTATCGGTCAAAATTTTTTAATCGGCTTTTAAGCGAAAAGCCGCGCGAAATAAAAATTAAACAATGGACGAGCTCTTCCTCGCGCGCGCCGGCTCTCTCCTTGGCACCAAGGCGGTGGTGAAGGAGTGCTGCTCCACCTGCCTGAACCCCGTCAAATCCACCACGTTCAGCCTCGCGAAGCACCCGTGGTCCAGCCTGCTCAGGGACGGCATCGTGCAGCCGGCGCAGCTCTTCAACGTGCTCGAGCGGCGCGAGAAGGGCCAGCTCGCCTTCAACGGCCCCATCGTGAACCTCAACGCCCTCCACCTCCCGTGCAAGAAAGTCAACTGCGAGCCAACGTGCTGGATCTGCTACGGCCTCGTCGACGACCCGGTGCCCACCGACGGCTTCCCGGGGTTCGTCATGCACAGGGCGTGCAGCGTCCAGTGCCCCAGGCAGGGGTGCGGCGCGTACCTCCCCACCGTCCCGCGGTACCACTTCCCCAAGAACATGAAGCGGTTCTGCGAGGCGCACACGAAGCCCCCGGAGGCGCCCAAGCGGGCGCCCGGGCCTTTAAAGGCGGACCCCAAGCCGGAGCCGATGCCCCCG
>Ga0164296_1004261_pt1 | contig 13083 bp, 4 predicted proteins | sample GEODES057metaG_FD_113533 | JGI IMG/M metagenome (GOLD analysis project Ga0164296, IMG submission 113533) | Dystrophic lake water microbial communities from Trout Bog Lake, Wisconsin, USA - GEODES057 metaG | ecosystem: Environmental > Aquatic > Freshwater > Lake | place: USA: Trout Bog Lake...
ACTTCCGGCGTCGTCACCTGGTCACCAGCGGACACAACCTTCGCTGGCAACACCGTCTACACGGCATCAGTGGAGTTGACCGCAGCCTCGGGTTACACACTCAGTAACCTCGGCACCCACTTCTTCACCGTGGCGAGTGGAACAACTTCGTTCAACTCCGGCACTGGCGTTCTGACGGTTGTCTTCCCAGCAACAGCCGCCGTGAGCAACGGTGGTGGTCAGGTGAGTGCACCTGCAGTACCCGCAGTGCCAAAGCCGAACCCAACGGCAACTGTGACCAACGGTCAGACGGTTGAACTCTCGTGGTCAGCAGTTGCTAACAACGGTTCAGTCACCGTGACGAGCTACACCTGCTCGGGTCCTGGTGTTACGTCAGTGACAGTAACGGACACCAAGTGTGACCTCACTGGCATTAACACAACCGTGGCTGGAACTTACACGTTCTCAATAACGGCCAACAGTGCTTCGGGATCATCCGACCCGGCGACCGTTATCCTGCAGCTCACTGGTCCTAAGACCGTGACGACTCCTACAACAACGCCTTCGACCCCGAAGAAGCCTGTTGTAAAGAAGCCAGTCACGAAGAAGCCAGTTGTCAAGAAGCCAGTGGCCAAGCCAGTCGTTAAGACGCCGTCCAAGGTCACCACGACAACGGTTAAGAAGAAGTAAGTCTTTTCAGTAGAAAGCAAACTGCCCGTGTCGGTTGGCACGGGCAGTTTGCTTTATCGGGCACTTTTCGTAACTCTAGGAAGTCCTACGCGTTGAGTAGTTCAGACGTGACTGCCTGGATCAGTGCATCGACATCAGTCGTTGTCGTCAGTGGATTCATAAAAGTGAACTTCAATGCGGCGCGACCATTGATTTCGGTACGTCCGAGCACCATTTCTCCACGAAGCAAGAGTCTCTGCTGCACCCGGCGTAAGTCGTCGGCTCCGTAGCCGGGGGCATCAAAGACCACCATGGCGCCAGTGGTTGCGGCAACGAGGGCAAAGACCTCTGACTTCTCAATCTGATCGGCTGCGTACGCCGCTAAGTCGATAAGCGTATCGAGCATTTCGGCAAAGTTGGCGCGACCGAGTGTGCGAAGCGTTGCGACGACCTTCGCTGCGTCAAATCGGCGAGACGTGTCAAGAGACCGGCCAACGAGGTTAATCATGCCCTCTACTTCGTCGCCACGGTCCAGGTACTTTGACTTCACGCGAAGGAGGTCAAATCGTCCGGCGTCCTTGACGATGAGTGCACTGGCGTTAAAGGGCTGGAACCAGAGCTTGTGAAAGTCCACGGTCACGGAGTCCGCCCGGCCAATGCCCTCGAGTCGTGGCTTCAGACGGTCAGACATCAAGTACGAACCAGCCACGGCAGCGTCCACGTGGAACCACGTCTGCAGGGCATCCGCACGGGTAGCGATGTCATCCAAGGGATCAATAACGCCGAGGTCAGTGGTACCGGCCGTTCCAACAATCGACATGATGTCTAGGCCGGCTGACTGCAGTTTCGCAATTGTTTGGTCGAGTTGTGCGATGTCCATGGCGCCAGAAGCGCCACTACCCACGGTCACGACGGCGTCGCGTCCAAGCCCGAGTTGGGCGGCTGCGCGCTGCACTGAAAAGTGAGCCTGATCGGAGCAAAGGATGCGCCAGTTCTTAGACTCGGGCGGCAATCCTTCTTTTAGGACATCCACGCCAATTTTCGACGCCGCCCACGAACGAGCCAACGTGATGCCCAGCACGTTCGACGCAGTTCCTCCGGACGTCATGATTCCTGAGCCAGTCGACGGCATGCCCATCAGTTGCGCCAGCCATCCAACGAGGTGGAGTTCGACCTCGGTAGCGGCGGGGGCTTGGTCCCAGGAGTCCATGGACTGGTTCAGTGCCGCAATCGTAAGTTCGGTGACGGCACTGGGCACCAGAGTGGGTGGGTGGAGGTGAGCAACGCAGGCGGGGTCTGACGGGATCACGCTGTTCGACCACACGGTGTCCGCAAATCGGCCGAGCACTTCTTCGAGTGGTGTCGCCTCCTCGGGACAAATGGGGTCCGCAAAAATCAGCGAGTGCAGTTCCGTTGGTAGTAAGTCAGTACGAGGCCCGACAGGCTGTGGCAAACTCGCCACCGCCTGAAGAGCTGCGTCACTGAGTAGTTGCTTGCCATGGTCGTTGAGCTGAATGATGGCTTCACGCCATGAAGCGCCCACTAGGCCGTGGCGAGTGAGGCGTCAACGCCAACGGCGAAGGCCTCGGTCAAGCGGGCAAGACCATCGCGCAACTCAGCTTCGGTGGTGGTCAGCGGGGGGAGCAATTTCACGACTACGTCGTCAGATCCGCAGGTTTCGACAATGAGTTGACGCTCAAAGGCGGCCCGGGTAACGCGGTCGGCGAGCTCGGTGTTCTTCGTGTTGAGACCGCACAACAGGCCGTTGCCCTTCACGTCAAAGTCGAGAGTGCTGTACGTGTCGGCGATCTCTTGCAGTGTTGAGCGAACAAGGTGCCCCTTAGCCTTGGTGGCGTTTTCAAAGGTGTTGTCGCTCCAGTAGAGCTCCATCATGCGTGCCGAGGTAGCGAACGCCAGGTTGTTGCCACGGAACGTACCCGAGAACTCACCCTGGTTCCAGATGTCCAAGTTGCGACGAATGAGGTTCACGGCCATTGGGAGGCCGAGGCCACTAATGGCCTTCGAAACACAGATGATGTCGGGGTCGAGTCCGGAGCCTTCGAAGGAGAAGAAGGTGCCGGTGCGGCCAACGCCGGCCTGCACTTCGTCAGCGATAACGACAATGTCGAGTTCTGAGGCCTTCTCGCGAAGCACCTTCAAGTAGGCGGGGTCGAAGGGGCGTGCGCCTCCCTCACCCTGCGTTGGCTCCAAGATGATGGCACCAATCTTCTGACCGTCGACCGTGCCGCTCAGCGTCTGGTCGAGGAGATCTACGTCGTGCTCGGTCATGTGCGACACGAAGGGCAGCGCGACAAACTCGCCAAGGTGCTTGACGGTCTCGCGTCCGGCCATGGAGGCAGAAATTGAGGCCGCTCGGTAGCTCATGCCGTGATAGCTACCTTCAAAGCCAACGACACCGCGCTTGCCGGTGAGGCGCTGGGCCAGTTGGAGCGCAGCTTCCACGGCGGTGGCACCAGTGGGGCCAACGTGCTGAATAACCACGTCCAAGCCCCGGGGCTTCAGAATGAGGTTTTCGAACATTTCGAGGAACGTGCGCTTTTCGGGGGTAAACGTGTCCAGGCTGTGGAGCAGTTTTCCCGACTGGAGGTGCTTGATTGCTACCTCAACAAGGGCGGGGTTGTTGTGCCCGTAGGAGAGCACACCGGCACCAGCGAAGAAGTCCAGATACTCCTTCGAGTCTTCATCAATGATCGTCGAGCCATGTGATTGGGTAAACACAGTGGGCCAGCGACGGCAGTAGTGGCGAACATTTGATTCGAATTCCTCGAAGGTATTCATTGGTTTCCTCTCGGTTGATGGCCCTTGGCCGGTATCACTCTTTCAGTGCTTTGGTTTTAAAACGGAAAGACCAGTATAGGACACGGGGTCAAATTTCCAAGAAAAACTTTGTGACAATCGAGAAAACTCTTGAGAGGTCTCAGAGGAGAGGCATAGTGCGCGTGAATGCAGGCGCAGGTTTATGGAGAGATAGTGCCTCTACTCGTTAAACGTCGCTCGTACGTGTGAGTTAGTTGATAACTGGTGTGCCCGAGTCAGCAACAAGTTCGTGATCCTCAGCGGCCCAATTGAGCATGCCACCTTCGAGATTGAACACGTTGAAACCCTGTTCGAGGAGAAACTGACCGGCACGACCTGAGCGACCACCACTGCGGCACACGCACACGATGACACGGTCCTTGGCGAGTTCGTCCAAGTGGTCTGGTACTTCGCTGAGTGGGATATTGACAGCTTGGGGAGCGTGGCCGGCTTCGAACTCGTCAACTTCACGAACATCGAGGAGAAGAGCACCCTCACCGAGCTTGGCGAAGGCTTCTGAAAGGTCGATATTTTCTAGTGACGACATAGTGTTTTCCTCGTTCTGTGACTGGTGGCCTAGGCCCTAAAAAGCCAATCTACTCCTAAGATAGTTGTATGAATTCACACACCCTCATTGGCTCACTGTCGACTGATGAGTTAGTGCGATTGCTCGACGCTGACCCGAATCTCTTCATGCTCGACGTGCGCGAAGCCGACGAAGTTGCTGACTGGAAGATTGAGGGCGTTGTCAATATTCCTCTGGGCGTACTCTCCGACCGACTGAATGAAGTTCCTCGGGATAAGGACCTCGTCGTCATCTGCGCTAAGGGTGCTCGAGCTCAAAAGGGAGCAGAAATTCTGGCCGAAGCGGGAGTGCCAAGTCGCGTTCTCGAGGGCGGCATGGGATCGTGGGCTTCCACCTACGACGTAGTCGAGGGTGACTTCTCGGGTGCAACCGTGGTGCAGGTTCGTCGGCGCGGCAAGGGATGCTTGTCCTACGTCATTGGCGCAGGCTCGCACGCCGTGGTGATTGACCCTTCACTCGAAACTGATCTCTACCTCGACATCGCCACCAAGCACGGCTGGACAATCAACTACGTGGTGGACACTCACCTGCACGCTGACCACATCAGTGGTGCGCGCGAACTCGTCGCTCGAACGGGTGCCGCGCTCATGCTGAGCCCCCATGATCCCTTCACGTACGACTACCAACCACTGAGCGACGGCAAACAGTTGGAGCTCGTTCCGGGCGTCTCCCTGACTGTCTCGGCGGTCTCGGTGCCGGGCCACACGGAGGGCTCAACGATGTACCAGTTGGGTACGTCAGCCATCTTCACCGGCGACACGTTGTTTCTCGAAAGCGTTGGTCGACCCGACCTCGCCGAAAAGGCCGAAGAGTTCGCCGCGAATCTTTTTAAGAGTCTGCACGAACGAGTTATGCCACTGTCAGATTCGATCACGGTGTTCCCTGCGCACTACGGACCAGTCGTTCCGGTGCACGCCGGCACGTTCGTTGCCGCACCGCTGGGCGAGCTCAAGAAGAAGCTCGCCGCATTAGCGCTGAGCGAAACGGAATTCATTGCGTGGGCCTTGGCCAACGTCAAGGATCGCCCGCCGAACTACCAGGAAATTGTGCTGGTGAATGCGGGAACAAAGCCACTCGGCGCCGAGGCCATTGAAATGGAACTCGGGCCAAACCGCTGCGCAATAGCCTCGTAATTCAACGAAAAAAATATTAAGTTCATCTTTAAGATTTTTTAGTATTTACTGACTTTGGTTAGTATTTGTAAATGCTACAACGCGACGCGAGGGGTGGTTCACGACTTTTTGTCGTCTTTTCACGCTTTCTCGCCGCCGTTGCCCTGGTAGCGAGTTCTCTCACGGTGGTGGCATCGCTTGCACCGAGTGTTTCCGCGGCCGTTGTTAACAAAAAATCTGCAGCGGTGCCTTCGCACCTCACAACGTCAACTCCTTCGTCGACCGTGACGCCGGTAACGGCCCACACCAGCTACCCGGCCGGAACACCGGGAGCGGTCACCAACGTGATTGCCACAGGTACCAGTCAGGGTGCTTCGGTCTCGTTCACCCCACCTTCGGGGACAGTGACCTCGTACTCAGTGACGTACTCAACCAACGGCACTACCTGGACATCGTTCACCGGAACGCCATCGGGAACGACAACTATTACTGACAGCACGACGGGGCTCACGAACGGCACGTTGTACTTCCTACGAATCATTGCGACGAACGCGAGCGGCAGCGGTCCCGCGGTCGCCACGTCGGTGACACCCGGTGCGGCGGCGACTGCACCACTCGCACCGAACCAGACGTCGGCGACCGTACCGAACTCGACCGACGCCTACGGTGCGGTCGTTAACGCTGACACACCGGTGGGTGAGTGGCGACTGCACGACAACGCTGGAAGTACGTCAGCGGCTGACGCGACCTCCGCGGCCGATAACGGTACTGCGACCAACGTGACCTTCGGTGCGACGGGACCCACCTTCGCGGGCCAGAGCTCTGGTCCGACCGTGGCCACGTTCAACGGAACATCGAGTTCCATCTCGATTCCCAATGCGGCTGCCCTGGACACGACGACCGGGTCGCTCGAAATGTGGATCAACCCGAGTGCTATTCCCGGCACCACCGTGCGCCTCATGGGGCGTGGCACTAACGCGACTGACGAAATGCAATTACAGCTGACGTCTCGTGGCACGGTCGACTTCTTCGGCCCCAATGGCATCTCGGCAACCGCGAATACGCAGAACAATGGTGGTTTCCCCGTTGCCACGGGCCAGTGGTACTACTTGGTCGGTACCTACGACGGCACCACCCTTTCGTTCTACGTGAATGGTCAGCTCGTCGGGTCTGAGCCGGATGCGTGGAACGCGCAGACGTCCACCACACTTGATAATGGACCACTCGTGCTGGGGTCTGGAACCCTGTCACCCGCTAACGCCACTGGTGGTTTCTTTAACGGCCAGATGGAAGAAGTCGCCGACTACGCACAGGCCCTGAGCGCTAGCGACATCAACCTCAAGTACCAGGCAATGGGTTTCGCCAGTGGTGCTTCGACCGAGCCCCAAGCCATCGCTGGTAACCAGCAAGTGACGCTCAACTGGGCCCCACCCGCGAACCTTGGCGGGGGAACGCTGTCGGGGTATCAGATTCAGTACGCCACGAGCTTGACTTCGTCGACCACGTGGAATGTGCTGGTTGCCAATACCGGATCGACGTCAACGACTTACGTGGCAACGGGAACTTCCGCCAACACGCCTTTTACTAATGGCACGCCCTACTACTTCCGCATTGCGGCAGTCACCAACACCACTACCGTTGGAGCGTTCTCGAGCGTGGTGTCGGCAACGCCGTACCAAACAAGTGCTGCTCCGACCGGCATCGGCGTCACCAGCAGCGCAGTCAGTGGTCAGGTCACACTCTCGTGGACCGCACCCACCACCGCTCAAGCTGGCGGCACGGTCTTGGGGTACGAAGTGCAGCAGCAAAGTGGCTCATCGTGGATCACGCTGACCCCCGACACAGGAAACACCACTACGACCTACGTGGTCTCGGGGCTAACGAACGGAACGACGTACACCTTCCAGGTGGCAGCAGTCACGAACTTTGGTGTTGGTCAGTTCACCTCAATTACGGCAACGCCTCTGGCACCCTCGGGTGCAGTGAGCGCACTTTCGGCACTGCCGGGAAACCAACAAGTCGTTCTCTCGTGGGCGGCACCGGTGCTCACTAATGGGGCAATCACCTCGTACCAAATCTACGAATGTTCTTCTACTTCGTGTGCCAACCCAGCGGGCAACATCGGTTCTTCTACATTGCTCACCACAGTCTCTGGATCGACCTACAGCTACACGGTGACCAACATGGCCAACGGAACAACTGAGTACTTCACCGTGGTTCCCGTGAACGCCTACGGGCAGGGGACTCCTGCGGCAATCAGTGCCACACCAGCGGGCCCGCCGGTCAACGTGTCGAACTTGTCGTACACGTTGTCCCAAACGACCCAGTCGCTCGGTGTGACTGACACCAGCGTCACTCTTTCCTGGAATGTGCCTACGCCAAACCCCACGCCAACGGTGCAGGGCTACATCATCCAAGAGAGTCTCAATGGCGGCGCTACGTGGAACACCATCATGCCGTTCGAAAGTTTGACGTCGGTCAAGATCAACGGCTTGGCAGTTGGCAGTACGGTCCTCTTCCAAGTAGCCGCCGTCAACGCAGTGGGTATTGGTAGTTACACGAGCATTTCGGTGCCGGTCTTGTCCTCGAGCACCACTGCATCGAACTTCACGGCGCCAGTGTCACTAACCGCCACACCGGGAAGCAACTCCTCCATGAACTTGTCGTGGTCAGCGCCCGTGTCCCTCAACGGTCAGACGTTGCTCGGGTACACCGTCTTAGTTGATCAGACGACGAGCACGACGCCCCCAGCGAGCTCGAGCTACACCACTGTTGTTGCCAACACGGGAACGTCACTCACCAACTACACCGTCTCGAACCTTCTGCCCGGCCAGGACTACTGGTTTGAAGTAGCCGCCGTAACGGCCGTAGGTACCTTGGCCTACGCCTCACTGCCTGGGCGTGTCGGCAGCACCTACGGTGCGCCAACCGGTCTGGCCGTCGACCTTCTGGCGAACTACGCCAATGGTGTGCCGAGCAAAATGACTTCGTACTACCAAGTGCAGTGGGGCGTCCCAGCGCAACTTCCTTCGGGCATTTCGGTAGTCGCGTACAAGCTTGAGGTATCAACTGACGGGGGCAGCACCTTTACGACGGTGGACTACCCAACGACGATCGCGTACTACGACACCGGTGCCTTGGTGCCGGGGCAAACTTACATTTACCGACTCACGGCACTGATGAGTGACGGTGTCTTCTCGGCTCCGGCGCAAACGACGTACACGGACTACGTGGCGCCGAACGCACCCACGGAAGTGTCGGTTGCCCAGTCGACGAGCACCACCATGACGGTGAACTGGAACGCACCATCGCAAACGGGTGGAGCACCAATTACGAGTTACACGGTCTACGCCGTTCCGGTCAATGATCAGTTGGGTCTTAACAACTCCGCTGCGTCGGGAGCCCTCAACATCAACCAGGGTACGTGGTACGGACCGTATCCCGGCACCTCAACGGACCCATCAGAGCGCGTAATGGCTGTTGAGTCGTGGGGTAGTTACTGCTACAACAACGGCACGCCCGTCGTTATCGACTACGGACAACTTGACGAAGAAGTAGCGACCATTGGCGTTGGCGGCGTGTGCACCGGCAATGGTGGTGCCTATGACTTCCAAACGGTAACAACGCCTACGTACGCTCACTACGGCCAGTGGGTCCAGCCCATCGTGTCAGTGTCCAGTGGCGTGGTGTCGGGCACGACGTGGACCGCAACGAACCTGACCCCTGGTGCCACCTACGACTTCTACGTCATGGCCACAACGGCACAGGGAACCTCACAGCTCTCGACCGCCCAGGGCACCGTGCTCAATCCTTCGGCTGCACCGGTGAACTTCACCGCGTCAGCCACTGACTCGGGGGCCACGCTTTCGTGGACCGCGCCCGCCGCTCCGTACAACGCCGGTAGCCAATCAACCGCTTCGACGTTCACTATCGATGGCTATCAGCTCCAGTACTCGAGCGATGACACGACCTGGATCCCCCTCACGTCGCTGACCACGAGTACCTCGTATGTACTGAATGGACTCACTAACGGCCAGACGTACTACGTCCGAGTAGCGGCAGTCTCCGCGGGTGGACAAGGCCTGTGGGCTACCGCGGCCGTGACACCAGTTGGACTTCCCGCAACGCCCCAGGCGACGATTACGCCGGGTAACGGTTCACTGTCACTCTCGTGGTCGGCACCGTCCTCCAACGGATCACCACTCCTCGGGTACGCCCTCAGTTACGGAACGTCGTGTACCAACACGAGTCTCTCCACGCAGCTGAGTCCTTCTGCGACGTCGTACACCGTGAGTGGCCTCACGAACGGTACGTCGTACTGTGTGTCGTTGAGCGCAGTGAACGCAGTTGGTACCGGCACGTCGTGGCAGATGTACGCCGTTCCCTACAACACACCATCAGCGGTTACAGCACTGACCGCCACGACGAGCACGACGGGTTTTGGTACCTCGACAGCACCAAGTGAGAACAACGACGCCAACACGGTGGTGAGGTTGTCGTGGACCGCAGGAGCAACGAACGGTACCAGCAGCACGCCTCTTTGCTACGCCGTGAACTACACAACTGACGGCTCGACGTGGCTACCACTTAGCCAGTGCTCCTCGGGCACGACCTACTACTACGACACGTCCGGACTGACGGCCGGATCGAACCTCTGGTTCCAAGTGATTCCGGTGACGGTGAACGGTAACGGAGCACCGGCCCAAGTGCTCACGACGGTACCGAACCAGCCTCTCACCACGTCGCAGATGCCGTCGCTCACGAGTGGCCCATCATTCCTGACTGTGGTACCCGGCGCAACAACGGCGACGCTGACCTGGAGTCCTCCCACTATTACTAATGGACTCACCATCTATGGCTACGAAGTCCAGTACGGAACAACGTGCGGTTCGCTCAACGTCGCCACCATGCTGGGGTCCAGTCCCTACGTGGTCTCGGGACTTACGGTCTCGACGAGTTACTGCTTCGTGGTGACACCACTACTCAACAGTGCTGGCACGTTGGTCGGTCCATTCGCGGAAGTACAGGCCGCGACCAATGTTGTCGCCCAGGCCGTCACCAACCTTTCGGCCACCGCTGGCGCAAGTAACGACGGCAATGGCAACGACGCGGTGACCGTGTCGTGGACAGCGCCGGCCCAGCAGTACGCGCAAACGATTACGGGATACGAAGTTGACGCCTGTTCGGGTAGTTGCGCTTCCGGGTGGTCGGTGCTCGCCAACCAGCTCTCTGCGTCAACAACGAGTTTCACGTTCTCAGTAGCTACGGGTTCTTCGTGGACTGTTCGCGTAACGCCCTACAACCCCTCTGGTGCCGGTGTGTCGGCCACCGCGTCACTGGCTACCGGCACGAGTGACGGACTGTCACTAGGGGAGCTGTTCAATGGCAATGACCTCGTGGGTCAAGGAAACTTAACGCTCACGTCGAGCGGTCCGCTCGGTGGCAATGCAGTGAGTTTTGACGGCACCACAACGTCGCTCTCTTCAACTGCGTCAGTCTTCACAACAGCCGGTGCACTCAGTGAGACAATTTCATTTAACGCACCCAACGGTACGTCGGGACCGCTGATGGACATCTCGAGCCAGGCACTTCCCTCGAGCCTCGGCGTGACGCCTAGCTACGCCGACCGCATGCTCTGGGTTGACCCCACTGGCCATCTTTGTGCCATTGCGAGCAACGTGGTCACCGCGAACTCGACCATGTGTTCAACCAGTGTTGTGTGGGGTGCATGGCACACCGCGACTTTCGTCAGTTCTTCCTCGGGTGACACCCTGTACCTCGACGGGGGAGTTGCGCTGACCGTTGCGGCCGACAAGTTGGGTTCGAGTTTCACTGGCTACGTACAGCTTGGGTACGCACCACTTTCTACCGCTGGTGAAGCCGTGAGTGACCTGCCGTCGTCGTCACACTTCCTGGGTTCGCTGGCTGAAGCATCGGTTTATAACGTGGCCCTTACCAGCACGCAGGTTGCTGATCTGGCTGATGCGGTATCAACGAGTACGTACCTCAATGAACTCGTCGCTACCAATGTGTCGCCGTCGATCGACTTCGCGTGGCCACTGCAGACCACCTCGACCTCCGGCGGTGCCTACAGCGCTCTTCGCGCGCCCGGTTCACTCCAGGCGGCGGCACTCCCCGTTCTAAACCCCGGCACTACCGCCTCGAGCGGGGTAGGGGTGAGCACGTCGAGCGTCGGACCAACGTTGCTCACGGGATCAAGCGCCACGACGTTGACGTCAAGTAACTACCTCGTAGCGTCGAAGTCAGTCGCACTCACGTCGTCAGTATCGTTCGCCGTGTGGTTCAAGGCCGCGAGTGGCTCCTACGGTCCGATTGCGGAACTCTCGCCGAACCAGTCACCTACGACGACGCTCACCGCCAGCACGGTAGCGCCTGCTTTGTGGCTTGACTCATCGGGCGACCTCCACTTTGTTGCGAATACATCGAACGCCACCACCGGCGCCCTCTTGACACCAACGAGTTACGCCGACGGCAACTGGCACGAAGTACTGGTCACCGCGTCTTCGGCGGGCACCAAGATGTTCATCGACGGCTCCGCTAGTGCCATTGTCAGTTCCGCCAGTGCAGTCACCGTTACGGCCGGCTCGGAGTACCTGATGCTCGGTGCGTCTAACGAATACTCCAGTGTGAATGTTCCCTCAACAATCACCGGTTCACTGCAACTCAGCAATGTCGTCACCATCCCCGCAGCCACCACGACACCAACGAGCACCCTGTTCCCAGCGAGTGCGCAGAACGTTGCCACGTGGGAGAACGCAGTGGCTGCGCTCTACTCGTCGTCAACCAACTCTGGCGCCCTGGTGTACCCGCTTTCCGCGGTGTCGGAGCAGGGGTACCTCGGTGACTCAGCACTCGGCGTGCCAGTGGTGCAGGCTGTCGATCTAGGACCAACGCTCAATGCGTTGTACTCAACTGGCTGGCCCGGTAGTGGCACGCCGACCGCTGCGGGACCCACCCAAGTCACTACTGGTCCTTCGTCACTGAGCGGAGCAACGTCGGTGGCCTTCAGTGATGGCGGCTACCTCCGTGAAACATCAACCTACACACCGTCGGCTTCATTCTCGCTCGCCCTCTGGATGAAGACATCGAGTGCCGGCACGGTTGCGACCTTGTCCAATGGCTCAACCCTCGTTGACGGAACGCTGGAAGTTGATGCCGCTGGCAACCTGGAGTGGAACACTGGCGGCTCGGGTGGCATCACCTCAGTGAGCAGTGGTACCAACTACGCCGACGGCACCTGGCACTTCGTTGTCGTTACCCAGTCCGCCACCGCATCAGCGGTCTACGTTGACGGCTCTTCAACGCCAGTGATTTCCAACTCGTCGCAGACCGAGTCGCCATCGGGTGGTTCATTCTGGATGTTCGGCGCAGCCTATGGCGCCAGCCAGAACTACATTTCTGAAAACTCGTTCGCGGGTCAGTTGGCCGACGTTGCTTACTTCAGTGGATCAATTGCCACGTCCGTAGCTTCGCTCTACGGTCAAACTATGCAGGCCGGGTACAACGCAGCGGTACAGGCCTTGTCACCACTGCGCTACTGGCCACTGCAGGACGAACAGGCCACGCCAACAGTGGTGAACGTCACCGCGTCAATCACGAGCCCACGTTCCGCGACACTGACTATTACCCCCACCACCCAGGCCGGGGTAGTGGCGTACAACATCTATTCCTGCTCGTCGTCGTGCACCACGATTGGCTACAACGGCTTCGGTGGCTATAACACCCTGGTAGAGACGCTGAACGCACAGACCACGCCAGCCATGCCGACGACGCAGCCCGTGTCGGTGGTAATTCCGGTAGCGGCCACCACCCAGTGGTTCGCAGTAGTCCCCGTGCTTTCGAACGCCACGACGGGCAGCATCATCGCCGGTGACACGGGCTACGTGGCTGCTTCCTCTG
>Ga0164296_1004262_pt1 | contig 13082 bp, 11 predicted proteins | sample GEODES057metaG_FD_113533 | JGI IMG/M metagenome (GOLD analysis project Ga0164296, IMG submission 113533) | Dystrophic lake water microbial communities from Trout Bog Lake, Wisconsin, USA - GEODES057 metaG | ecosystem: Environmental > Aquatic > Freshwater > Lake | place: USA: Trout Bog Lake...
AGACTCTCAGCTCGGATCGGATTGTCCCTGAGCGCGGTGAAGGATTTACCCCACGGAGACTCTATCAGTTTCCAAAGGAGGAGTGCCATGACAAGCGTGACGAAAAGTACCAGGAAATAAAAATTGCGGTTATTGTCCAAGTTGAAATCTAAGAGTGATGGTCTCGCGATGTTGTTCATCCCAAACGTTCCTCCTGTCAACCACTCTTCGTTGCGCATGACAAGCCAAATGGCAGTATTAAAGCCAAGGGTGGCAAAGGCCAAATAAATGGTCTGTACACGCAGTGCTGGAAATCCAAGGAGCACTCCAACAAGGAAGCAAATCAAAGCGCCAACAGGTAGGCCTAGCCAAAAGCTGATACCCATCTTTAAGAAGATAGCAACTGTGTAGGCACCGATCCCAAAGAACGCTGCCTGTCCCAGGGATTTTTGACCCGCGTAGCCCGTTGTTAGATTCAACCCCATCGTGGCGATGATAAAGATGAGCCACGTTGTTAAGAGATGTACACCATAGGTTTTAAGGAAGAAGGGTACTATCAAGAGGGCAACAATACATGCAGAAATAAATAAAAGTGTAAGTTTCTTCATACCTTGCGCTCCTCTTTGCGGCCCAAAAGACCTTGCGGTTTAAAGAGAATAACGACCATAAAAATAAGCAGTGCGACAGCGTCTTTATAAGCCGGGGAGATATAGGCGGCAGCCAAGTTCTCGCATACCCCTACTAAGAGGCCTCCTAAGAGCGCGCCGTTGGAGTTGTTAAAGCCACCAATGATTGCAGCAAAAAAGGCTTTGTTGCCCAATGACTCCCCCATATCAAACTTGGCAAGGTAGGTGGGTGTGATCAAGAGCGCAGCAGCAACAGCCAATAGAGCATTGATTGCAAAGGTATAGAAAATCATGCGCGGAACATTGATTCCCAACACTGCAGCGCTCTCAGTGTTTTGGGCCACAGCTTGCATGGCCCGACCTGTGAGTGTTTTTGTGATGAATCCCTGAGTCAGCAGAACCAGCACAAGTGCCATCACAAAGGTCCCAATATCCGAATTAGAGATCGTGACTCCTGCGATATGGTATAAATTTTCAGGAAATAGAGAAGGAAAATTCAGCGGCTGCGCGCTGTAACCTGCACGCACCCCGTTTCGCATTGCAATCGATAAACCGATCGTTGCAACAACAATTGGCATCATGCCGTATTTAAACAAAGGGTCTACTAGGCCGCGTTTAAAAAGCCATCCAAGAAGAAAAACAGATAAAGCGCAGGTGAGTGCAACGCTTGCGACAAAAGAAACATCCATCTGCATGAGGACGATCATGATGAAAGCTGGCAACATCACAAACTCGCCTTGAGCGAAATTGATGGTTCCAGAGGCTTGCCAAAGGAGCGTAAAACCCAAAGCAGCGAGGGCGTAAATACTCCCCGTTGCTAGGCCACTCATCAGTAGTTGTAGGAAGTCACTCATGCGTATTTCTCCATCTTATTCGTGTATCCAAACCAGGGGTGCAAAGAGGGTGAGGTTTCCAAAAAAACTTTCATTGTTATTGGGCGTCCAATATGTATATGACAGGCGCTTTAAGGATGCTGAATAAGTGATTTTAGAGACTAAGCTGAGAATTCAAGAGATAGCGATCGATCATCGATCGTAAATAGGGTTAATACCATGAGTGAGGCGCTGATCTATTGTTGGATTTCAGCTTTTGGAGGAGGATTCCTGCTGAGCAGTGTCAGGATTGGTAGAGTCAGCGCCCAGCCAAGCGCGGTAGCCATGACGGCTTGGGAGGAGCCGAAACTAAGCACGCCAAGTTTGGCTCCTGCCAGGTAAGAAAATGTTCCCATTACTGCACCAATGAGACTGCTCCATTTGATGAGTGACTTTAGCCATCCCAAAGAATGATTAAGGCAAGCCCCAAGGCTTAACCACAGGCAAGTCATCCAAAAGGGCTGAACTCCTGATAGGTAGCCTGGATAGGATCCCTCAAAATAAATAAAGTGGTTTTGTATAAGAAGGGTATCAAAAATAAATCCAATTAAGGACACTTTGAATATCAGGTCAGATTCCACGCGCCATTCATGACTTAGGCAAATATGCTGAGCCATAAATCCAAAGGTAACCAGAGCTATCCAAATCACATTAAACGGTGAGGTTAAGTTGACTGTGAACGCACATGTGAACCAAACTGCTTGAAAACCAATGGTATTAAAAAGTAACTTAAACCAGTGCGAACGAATCATTTTGATATGTAGGTTTTGAGTAAATAATATAATTCCCTTGTGCCGAAGTAGCTCAGTTGGTAGAGCAGCTCATTCGTAATGAGAAGGTCGGGAGTTCAATTCTTCTCTTCGGCACCAATTATTAAAATATTGAGCGGATACTAAAAATCCAGGAGCAGTAGCCCTGAAAACTGCTGTTAACTTTTTGATAATTGGATTGCCTTGAACAATCGACATCGTAACCCGATTTCATCAGTAATCAAGTCTAGATTTCAGTTGATATTTTTTTGGGTGGATGGTGTATCAACCAGTCTTTTAGGGCGGTATCAATACGAGTTTGCCATCCAGTACCGGTAGATTTGAATGCTGAAATAACTTCTGGTGATAATCTAATTGTTGTTGAGACTTTGGGATTTTGCTTGGTAGTACCTTGTGGCCGGCCTCTTCGCCGAGTTAGTAGTTCATTGGGCGCTTGTAAGCTTTCAAACTTACCGCGCAAATTTTGCTCAATTGAAATACGCAGTGCCTCTTCGAATTCTTTGAGGTGAGAGTCAAATTTTTTCTTGCTAGTTACCATTAATAGGTTTCCATATTTGCACAATAAAATCAAAACCTAGTGGTTTGATCTCTGATGGGGTGCTAAGACTTTTGTCAATCAAGCTACATTAGTAGTTTGACTGCCAAGTCCATTAATTGAACAAACACCGTTTTGACTCAGCGCGTCGACTGGGTAAAAGGTGAAATTTGAATTGGATTGGTGAGAGTTTGTAAATATTTACGACGTATGGTGATACTTGGTAATTAAATCAACTTCATTCTTTGAACCTAGTACAACACTCACTCGTTCATGCAGAGTTTTAGGCTGAAGGTCTAGAATTCTTTGGTGACCATTGGTGGATGCACCACCGGCCTGCTCAACAATCCAACTCATGGGATTGGCCTCATACATCAAGCGCAGCTTGCCTGGCTTGTTGGGTTCTCTCTTATCCCATGGGTACATGAAAACACCACCGCGAGTCAGGATGCGGTGAACATCGGCGACCATACTGGCAATCCAACGCATATTGAAATCCTTGCCGCGAACGCCTTCCTTACCTTCCAAGCATTCATCAATATAACGTTTCACTGGAGTATCCCAGTGACGCATATTGCTCATGTTGATTGCAAACTCTTTTGTGTCTGCAGGAATTTGAACGTTTTCATGGGTCAACACAAAGGATCCTTGTTCACGGTCAAGTGTAAACATATTCACCCCGTCCCCAACAGTCAATACAAGTGTTGTTTGAGGACCGTAAACGCAGTAACCTGCTGCGACTTGAGCACTTCCTTTTTGAAGAAAATCAGCCTCACTAACCCCTGAGCTTCCCTCTGGTTTTTTGAGCACACTGAAGATGGTTCCAATACTCACGTTCACATCAATGTTGCTGGATCCATCCAGTGGATCAAACGTTAAGAGATATTCACCTTTAGGGTAACGATTGGGCACGAGATAAATAGTCTCCATCTCCTCTGAGGCCATGGCTGCCAAATGACCACCCCATTCATTGGCTTCAATCAACACCTCGTTAGCAATAATGTCTAGTTTCTTTTGAACTTCTCCTTGAACGTTCTCGCTCCCAGCGCTCCCAAGAACTCCGCCCAACGCACCCTTGTTAACGGCGTGGCTGATGCTTTTGCATGCCCTGGCAACCACTTCTAAAAGAAGTCTAAGCTCTGGAGGAATGTGCCCCTTTTCACGTTGTTGCTCGACAAGAAAGCGGGATAAAGAAATTGTCATATTGCTGGGGCTCCGTTTAAATGGGGTAAGTATTCGGTAAAGTCTTGAATGTGTTAAGCAAACTAATAGGTGTTACCAATCCATGCTTAATCTGCTAGTGCACGAGTCAATACTTCGCGCACATCGTTACTTAGATCGGGCTTGGCTGAGACACGCTTTAAAGCTTCGTATGCAGCAGTCCTATAGGGCTCAACTAGTTTTTTCCAACGGTCCAGTGCTCTAGCAAGTCTCGCTGCAACTTGCGAATTAAACGCATCAATTTCTAAAACCCGTTCGCTCCAAAAAACGTAGCCTGATGCATCGGTTCTGTGAAAAGCAGAGGGGTTTGCAATACAGTAACTAAATATGAGAGCGCGTGCCCTGTTAGGGTTTTTGATCTCAAAATCGCTATGTAGCATGAGGGTGCGAACTTTAGCCAGCAAGTCACCGCCCCGAGAGTTAGCGCTTGCTTGGATTGCAAACCATTTATCCATCACCAATGGGTCGTTCTTGAAGAGTTTGTAGAACACCTCGAGTGCGTATTTGGCTTGCGGGTGACCACAACTTATCAGCGCATTGAGCGCGTTCATGCGCTGTGTCATATTGTCAGCGTGCTCAAAATCATCCAAAGCTATCTTCGCCCAGTTATCACGTTGTGCGGTTGAACCGTTGGTGTCCAAACTCACGGCTAAGCAAAGCTGTGATAACGCCAATCCGCTGAGAGCTCGTTTGCCGCTACTCAAAGGGTCTGGTGAATATGCGCCCGTCTGACGGTTGGAGTGATACGCCCACTCCCAGTCAGCAAACAAAGCGAGCGCAATTTCCTCGCGCATCTTTTCTCTCACTGAATGAACTTTTACGGGATCGAGTTCGTTCAGTTGTTCGGCTAAGTAACTCTCGCTAGGAAGAGTGAGTACAACCTCCTTAAAAGCCGCGTCTAAATGATCACTGCGTAATACGGATCTAAGTCCTTCTATTAAGTCATGGCTGACGATTTGCCTTGGTAAATCGTGGGCTTGAATTGCGCTTAGAGCCGTGTCAACGCAAAGCCTTTGAGCCGCGTCCCACTGGTTAAATGGGTCTGTGTCATGCGCCAACAAAGTGAGCAGTTGTTTGGGGCTCAAATCATTACTCAAAATAACGGGCGCACTAAAATTCCTGAATAAAGAGGGCACCGGATCGCTTGTAATCCCTTCAAACTCGAAGGTTTGTTCGGATTGTGTCAAAACACATAACTGAGTGTCCTTGAGCTGAAGTCCCTCAGCGCTGATCAAGCCGACGGAGACTGGAATAACAAAAGGTTCTTTGTGAGGTTGACCAGCTGTAGCTGGGCAGGACTGGGATAGAGTGAGTGAGTACTTTTGTGACGCGCTGTCATAGCTCGAAGTGGCCTTCACAACAGGTGTTCCTGCTTGCGAGTACCAGCGCTTAAACTGTTCCAGGTGCTCTTTGAGTGCAGAACTTGGCGATGCATCTGCAATTGCATTTGCAAAATCATCACAGGTCACTGCTTGACCATCGTGACGTTTGAAATAAAGCTCCATGCCTTTAGTAAATCCCTCACGACCTACTAAAGTTTGCATCATACGAACAACTTCAGCACCTTTTTCGTAAACGGTGACAGTGTAAAAATTGTTGATCTCCACATAACTATCGGGTCTAACGGGATGCGCCATAGGACCTGCATCCTCCGCAAACTGCAAGGTCCTTAGAAGTCTTACATCCTCAATTCTCTTTACCGCTTTAGCGGAAACATTACCAGCCAAGTCTTGACTAAATTCTTGGTCCCTAAAAACGGTAAGTCCTTCTTTTAGTGAAAGCTGGAACCAGTCGCGACAAGTGATTCTGTTACCTGTCCAGTTGTGAAAATATTCGTGTCCAACAACGCTCTCAATATTTGAGAAATCCGAATCCGTAGCAGTTGCTTGTGACGCCAGTACATACTTTGTGTTAAAGATGTTTAGCCCTTTATTTTCCATCGCGCCCATATTAAAGTCGGATGTGGCGACGATCATGAAACGTTCCAAATCAAGCGTGAGTCCAAAGCGAGCCTCATCCCAAGCGATACTCGCCATGAGGGATTTCATAGCATGCTCTGTTTTATCTAGGTCGCCAGGTCGAACATAAATTTGTAGTAGATGCTTATTGCCTGCGCGCGAGACAATCGATTGCTCTCGCGCAACCAGTCTTCCCGCTACGAGTGCGAATAAATAACATGGTTTTTTATGGGGGTCTACCCACTTTGCAAAATGACGTCCATCCTCGAGTGCGCCACTTTCAACCAGATTGCCGTTGGAGAGGAGAACTGGATATGCTTTTTTATCGGCCTTTAAAGTCACGGTAAAACTAGCCATCACATCAGGGCGATCCTGAAAGTAGGTAATGCGCCTGAAGCCCTCGGCCTCGCACTGTGTAAAAAATGACTCGTTGCTAACGTACAGACCCGAGAGTTGCGTGTTTTTAATAGGGTTGCAGATGGTGAAGATTTCAAGATCAAATCCACTCGCATCCTCGGGCAGATTCTCCAGTATGAGTTGGTTTCCTTCGTTCTTGAAACTGCTACCCGCACCGTTAACCAAGACACGCGATAGGCTCAATTCTTGACCGTCAAGACGTAAGGTTGAATCTTTCGAATCTGGATTTTTTCTGACCCGCATTTTGTTTAAAACACGCGTTTTTTGCGGATCTAAGTCAAAAGTCAACTCAACCGTATCTATCCAAAATGCGGGTGCTGTGTAATTCTCTCTTTTGATGAGAGGTGAGGCGCCTTCACGATACATTTCTAAACTCCGTCCATAATTTTTTGCTTAATTTATTTGAAATTTTCAAATAAAGTGATTTAACTTTAAACGCCTTGTTTTAGCGAAGCTTCAATGAAGACATCCAAGTCGCCGTCGAGTACGCGCTGAGTGTTTGACATCTCTACATTAGTTCTTAAGTCCTTAATGCGACTTTGGTCAAGCACGTAGCTTCGTATTTGATGGCCCCAGCCGACATCTGTTTTTGTGTCCTCTAGCTTTTGTTGAACTTCTAGACGCTTACGCATTTCAAAGTCATAGAGCCTAGAGCGAAGGCGTTTCCATGCCACGTCACGGTTTGAGTGCTGACTACGACTGTCTTGGCACTGCACAACAATGTTGGTTGGGATGTGAGTCAAGCGCACAGCAGAGTCTGTTTTGTTGATGTGCTGCCCACCTGCGCCACTGGCACGGTAGGTATCAACGCGAACATCCGCCGGGTTGATATCAATTTCGACTGAATCATCAATTTCTGGGTATACAAATACACTCGCAAAGCTGGTGTGTCTTCCACCTGCAGAGTCAAAGGGCGATTTGCGGACAAGTCGGTGCACCCCTGTCTCAGTCCTGAGTAGTCCAAACGCATAGTCCCCTTCAATTTTGATCGTTGCGCCCTTTATGCCTGCAACATCTCCTGGGGTTTCGTCTTCAACAGTTGCTTTAAAGCCTTTTCGTTCTGCGTACTTTAAATATTGACGAAGAAGCATGCTCGCCCAATCACAAGCTTCCGTGCCTCCAGCACCCGCTTGCAAGTCTAAAAACGCATGACTTGGATCTGCGGGATTGTTAAACATCCGCCTGAACTCAAGACGTTCGATATCGGCTTGGAGGACCTTAGTCTCAGTTTCAATGGTCAGTAATCCCTCTTGGTCATCCTCGGATTTAGACATTTCAAAGAGCTCGGAGTTATCGCTCAGCTCGCTCTCAAGGCGAGAGATGGTTAAAACTATTTCCTCTAAACTTTTTTTCTCCCGACCCAGCTCTTGGGCTTTCTTCGGATCGTTCCAAACAGTTGGATCTTCAAGGGACGCGTTGACAGTTCTTAGACGTTCAGATTTAGCATCGAAGTCAAAGATACCTCCGAAGTTCTTGCGTTCTTTGCGTGAGATCAGCCAAGCTAGTGCCGATTTGATTTAATCTTTCAACTTCCATTATTAATCCTTATTTATTATCTGTTGTCACAAATTAACATAAAAGATGCACATCTCGCATCTTACTTATTTGCGACTAGCCCGCTATTTTCGCATGGACTGGCCTGGTTAAGTTGGTAAGCGCTTAGGCCTCTCAAAATATCACCAATCACTATGACGCTGGGGCTGGCCATAGCCTCAAGCTCAATAGTTGCGTGTAAACGGTTTAGGGTTGTGAGCGTATTGCGCTGTGTTTGTAGGGTTGCATTTTGGATGATGCTGACCGGTGTGTTTGGGTCCATACTTTCTAGTAGGCCTAGTTCAATTTCTTTTGATCCCCTAATGCCCATGTAAATAACAAGGGTCAATTTGGTGGCATGCGCCGTTTTTCCTATTAAAGACCAGTCCATCCTTTGTTTGGGTTGTGGCGCGCTGGGGTCTTTGGGGACTTTTTGGGATTGTTGGTGACCAGTCAAGAAGATTACGCCGTGAGCATGATCTCTATGGGTCAAACTTACTCCAAGCGAGCTGACTGCTGCTAAGCCAGAGGTGATGCCGTTGATGACCTGCACCTGAATGCCAGCGCGTTTTAAACTCTCGACCTCTTCCCCACCTCTACCAAAGATAAATGGGTCTCCGCCTTTGAGGCGAACGACCCGTTTGCCGCTCAAAGCTTCTTGGATCATTAGCTTTTCAATAAAAGCTTGTGGTGTTGATTTGCACCCCCCACGCTTACCCACATACAAAGTTCTGGCTTGTGCGTTTATCAAAGCACAAATCTCCTCACTGACCAAGTCGTCCACAAGCACGACGTCAGCACTTTGCAACACTTTAAGTGCTTTGAGAGTTAAGAGTTCAGGGTCTCCAGGTCCCGCACCCACGAGGGAGACGAGGGGAGTGATAGGCAACTTGTTCATATCCTCGATTGTAGGGCTGCCCTATAGTTTGGGAGCCCATATTTGCAGTTATTAATAGCAATTTTTATCTGAACACCCTAGTCAATCTAATTTCTGCGTCTGTACGTCTGCGGTCAAGCCAGAAGTCGAGAAATTTACATCCCAGCGCAGGCTTTTTGAATAAGGTTAATTTGATCCAAAATTGGTTGAGGAGTGGGAAATAAGCCATCTAATATTTTTTGGGTGTAGTTGGCAATACTTTTTGCATTCAATTCTGCGTTGAAAAGTTCAGTAGGCAAGATGCTTCCCTTTTCCGCTTCTCTCTCGTGTAGAACGGTCCCATCTTTAATCACCGTGTAAGCGGGTGATCGCCTTGCATCTGCTACCGCTTCACCCTCGCAGCCTCTTAGCAGCACGGCATTGCCGTGAGTGAGCTCTAGAGTTTTACGCATCGAGATAGCGTATTCAGGATGTGTGTAACTTGTGATTAGAAATGGCTTTGAGCCTGGGTTGTGGAGGCTAGGCAAGACTGGTTGAAGGAGTTTTACCATACTGTGTCCTGAGTTCCTCAGACCAATCGTGCGCCTTGCATCGAGTAACTTTTGCAGCGCTGGACTTATTAAGTTTGTGGGCGCGAAAACAAGCTCGCCTTGCTTTAGGACGCTAGCAGAATTTGCTTTGAATATCCCAAGTTCTTGTAAAACGTCTTGGCTTGGGACTCTTTTGCTCTCGGTAGTGCTGCCGTGAATCAAAACTGCGAAACCCTGTCTTGCCAGTAACAACCCAAGAAGAGGCGTTAAAACGGGCAGGCGCCGAGCACCGTTATATGAAGGTATGACGATGGCGGGGAGTGCGCTATCAGGGGCTGTAAAGTAAGTAAGTCTAGCTTGCGCGGCGTCTAAGAATCCACTCATCTCCTGCTCTGTCTCGCCTTTGATTCGCATTGCTAGACAAAAGGCCCCCAGCTGTAGGTCGCTGACTTGGCCGTCAAGAATTAAACCCATTAATTCACTTGCTTGCTCGCGGTTTAGGGCTTTAGCACCGTCTTTACCTCGACCAATTTCGCGGATGAAGGGTTGAATACTCATTTCTATACGTTGAAAAAAGGCTTTCTGGGTGGGGGGCTTAGTCGAGCTACGATAATACAGGCAATTACAAAAGAAGTTGAGCGAATGTTAATTTTAGGAATCGAATCCTCGTGCGATGAAACGGGCGTGGCATTGGTTGAGATCTCGCCGGGCTTAGGTGCGTCCCAAGCGGCCTGGCCCAAACTGATATCACAAGCGCTGCACTCCCAAATTGCGCTACACACTCCCTACGGCGGAGTAGTTCCAGAACTTGCAAGCCGAGACCACATACAAAGAGTAGTTCCTCTCACGCGTGCTGTGATGCAAGGGTCCAATTACAAGTTAGAGGACATTGATGCGGTTGCTTTTACAAAAGGGCCTGGATTAGCAGGGGCATTGTTGGTTGGGGCCGGGGTTGCCTGCGCGCTAGGGGCCTCTTTGGATATTCCAGTTCTAGGGGTACACCACTTGGAGGGGCATTTGCTTTCCCCGTTTTTAAGCGAAGATGCACCAAGCTTTCCCTTTGTCGCTCTCTTGGTCTCTGGCGGACACACTCAGCTAATGCGGGTTCAGGGGGTTGGAGAATATGAAATTCTCGGAGAGTCGATTGATGACGCTGCAGGGGAGGCGTTTGACAAATCTGCAAAGTTACTCGGGATTGATTATCCGGGTGGTAAAGAGCTCTCGGAACTCTCCATCCACGGTGACCCACTTGCTTATGCTTTTCCTCGCCCCTTACTTCATAGTAAGGATTTAAATTTCTCATTTGCTGGTCTTAAAACTGCAGTGCTAACGCAGTGCAAAAAGCTGGGCGACGAGCTTATGAATGAGCGCGCCAATTTAGCCGCTTCTACACAGGCGGCCATCGTTGAGGTGTTGGTTAAAAAATCTATTAAAGCCTTGGCGCAAACAGGGCTAAAAACCTTGGTTGTCGCTGGTGGGGTAGGGGCTAACAGCGCACTTCGAATGTCACTTAATTCAGAGTGTCGCAAATTGAACAGCCGTGTGCATTACCCAGAGCTTGAGTTTTGTACGGACAACGGGGCAATGATCGCAATGGCCGCCGCGATGAGAATACAGGCCAAGCGCAGCACACCCACAAAAGATTACTCCTTTGAGGTGAGTCCGCGCTGGCCATTAGACCAGACTAATTAAATCAAATGGTATAAATCAATAGCGCCTTGGTTGACCATCAAATTCAAAGAATAGGTAATGTTGTTGCCTGACTCACTGGAACTTTCTTGGTCAATGTAAGGTACAAAACGCCGTCCTCTAGCTTCGCCGAACTCAACGCGGCGTCAATCTCCTCAGGCAGTTCGTAGCCGCCGCTGTAATTGCGTTTAGCTTGCTCAGTGGTTTTGATACGAACTACTTGTCCCTCAATTGAGATATTGAGTTGATCGCGAGAAACGCCGGGTACATCAATTTGAAGTTTGTAACTTTTCTCGTCTTGTTCGATAGTAGGGGCACTACTGGTCTTAAGAACGCCCTCAATAAAGCGGTCAAATGAAGCTGTGTTTGCCCTGCGATAAGAGGGAGGTGCGATTGTGGATAAAAACATGTAAAACTCCTGTTGTTTGTGGGCCTTAAACCCGAAATAAACTTAAGCTCAAATCTGAATCGTTTTGAGTTCTTGTTCTATGAATTTCAAATGGGTATACCTACACGTAATTTCAAGTGAAAAAGCTGGGTTATTTTTTTGCGGCGGTGGTCTTGAATTTGGGGAATAATGCCCTATTTGGTCTCTCGCTCCAATGTGGCGCGTGAGACTTACCTTATCTTCATTTATTAATAATTTTGATATTATTTCCGAACTATGCGCCCACTGATACAAAACCTTGAAGAGTCAAAAATACGAGAGGTTGCAAACGCTGCAATGGGTAGGACCGATGTTCTTGCTTTTTGGTTTGGAGAAAGCGACGAAGCCACGCCTGAATTTATCTGTGACGCAGCGGTTGAGTCCTTGAGGAAGGGGGAGACTTTTTATACCCACAACTTAGGCCTGCCTGAGTTGCGCGATTCAATTGCAAAGGAGATGAGTAAACGCCACGGCCTGGGCAGGTTTGGTTCACAAAACATTGCCGTAACCTCTGGCGGAGTGAATGCGCTTATGATCGCTTCTCAAGCAATCATCTCGCCTGGAGATGAGGTAGTTGTGATTACACCTTTGTGGCCAAACTTGTGTGCTCAGGCGGTCATTATGGGTGCAAAACTCACCAGTGTTCCTTTGAAGCCCTTGGGCGGCGCTTGGACGTTGGATATGCAAATGCTTTTGGGGGCATTGACGCCAAAAGTCAGGATGCTGATCGTCAATGCGCCCAATAATCCAACGGGGTGGACCCTGAGCGCTGAAGAGCATCAACTTATCTTGAACCATTGCCGCTTGAACGGAATTTGGATTTTGGCTGATGAGGTCTATGAGAATTTGTACTATGAACCGACCTCAAATGGGTGTGCTCCAAGCTTTTTAGATTTAGCTACACCAGAAGATCGATTGATAGTGGTCCATAGCTTCTCTAAAAGTTTTCTGATGACGGGTTGGCGCCTAGGCTGGATGGTCGTGCCCGAGGAAATTTTAGGCTCTGTGGGTAAATTGATCGAATTTAATACCTCCTGCGCTAGTTTGTTTACCCAGCGCGGCGGTGTTGTGGCACTTTCCCGGATACAAGAAATTACGCCAAAAGTGGTTGCGCACCTCAAAATGTGTCGCGATACACTCATCGGGCAATTAAAAACCATGGAGCGCCTAGAGTTGTCTAGTCCCAAGGGAGGGATGTACGCTTTCTTTAAAATTAGCGGACATACTGACTCTCTTCAAATTGCAAAAAGGCTGGTCAGCGAGGCAGGACTGGGCATTGCGCCTGGCGAGGCATTTGCCCCTGAATCTCGAGATTGGTTCAGATGGTGCTTCGCCTCCAAAGACCTCAATAGGCTCTTAGATGGGGCGGATAGGCTAGGCAACTGGATACGCAAAAATTAAAAGCTATTTATTAATACTTTTATACTAAAATATATCCATGCTCGTTATTTCTTCAAGATATATTATTGTGACTCCTGGTCTCAAGCATTAGTTTTTCATCTGACTGGCTAGGAACCTATGCTGTTGGTTGGCCATAGATTAGCCAAATTTGATCTAAGTCAGTTATAATCTATTGTTGTCTGGGACCATGGTGAATGCTTTGGGACTTCGCAATTAATCACGCCATCTGGCATTTCCGGCTGTTGGC
>Ga0164296_1004263_pt1 | contig 13080 bp, 13 predicted proteins | sample GEODES057metaG_FD_113533 | JGI IMG/M metagenome (GOLD analysis project Ga0164296, IMG submission 113533) | Dystrophic lake water microbial communities from Trout Bog Lake, Wisconsin, USA - GEODES057 metaG | ecosystem: Environmental > Aquatic > Freshwater > Lake | place: USA: Trout Bog Lake...
ATGTGTAATCTGAACCTTACTAAATTTTCCAGGTTCAATACTATCTCTATTATTTTCAATCCATTCACTCCAGAAGCTAGCAGGAATCTTTTGTTCCATAATATTTTTTTCTGGTTTTAGATTATCTTTTTCTTTTGAATCATTATCATCACTACCATCATCAGCATCAGCATCATCGTCCTTATTAGCAATAGATGTATAACCTAGAACAAAATTATGTTTGACATTAGAACCTACAAATACACAACCAAATTGACTAGTTCCATGACCCATCATACCGCCATTAAGAACCCATCCAGTTGTAGGTTTGGGTAAATCGTAATATTCTACTTGTTGCGAATAATTACGTAGATAATCATAGTCATAGTCATAGTCAGAATCATAGTCTAGTTCTTGTGCGAGTTCTTCATCTGTTTTTTCACGAACTCTTAGCTTTGAAGTTGCAATTACATTTAAACTAAAGTAGTTCTTAGTTGGCAAATCACTATTATTTTCTTCTTTGATTAGCGACCATTTATCTTCATTATAAGTTAAATGGATTAGGAATTGCATATTAGGAATACCGAAAAACCATTGTGTTCGCTGGCACCAGCTTTGACCTACATGTCCGGGACAATAAGCCGTATTATTGGTTGTTCGCAAAATTAGTTCCCATCCTGCAGCCTTTGCATCAATTTCTAGTTGTTGCAATTCTTCCCATGGAATTACTTCATAATGGGGTTCGCTAGTAAACTGGGGTTTGCGTGTCTCTACATAATCCTTCCATGCTACATCACTCATATTTTTAAATGGATTCTTTTTAGTAAGCACATGTTGCTTTTTTAAAAATGAATTTTGCCTAGTGAATGTATTCACAAGTTCTTCGAATGATTTTAGTTGCAATTGTTCTATCTTTTCAGCGGCCATTACAAAGTTCTTTGTCGCTAGAAATAAAAAAGGAAAAAACTAATAATTTATATTCAATTTTTTATTATTTTTTTATGGTTTATGATGAAAATATAACTTAAACAGCAGACAAATGCCAGCCAATGCCCAATCCCGCGCCTAGTTGAGCGGGTCCGGAGAGTGTAGGGGCAAATAAATCGAGAATAGCAAAAGTAGCGGCAGCTACTAGGGCTAGAGCAATAACAGCTTCGAGGTCAAGCTTCTGCTTGGGTAGAATTAGGCAAACAATGGCGATGACAAGACCGAGGGTGATGTATTTAACAACCATCTTGCAAAGGGTGCGAGTATCAAGAGACATAGACATAACTGGCATATCCATTTTTTAATAAATAAGATAAATTGCTAGAATAAAATTTGTACTTACTTTATTCATAGAAAATAATTCACGATAATTCTAAATAATTTAAGATAATTTTAAATAAAAAATGATTTAAAAAAATTTTGCTTGTTTAGTTTACATGATATATACATATATTTCATTAGTATTTGGAAATTTATATAAATTTAGGTATAAATTTAATTATAAATATATACATTTAGAATATGAGAATTATACAAGAAGTAGAACCCGCTGGAGGAATACTAGATATTTTAAAGATGGATTTACAACTAACAAGTAATTCATCAAGTGTCTCGTGTGAATTAAATAATACAAATCAGGAGCAAAATACAAATGCAGATAAAGATGAAGGAAAAAAACGATATTATGATAATACTGTTGATTTCCAATATATTTGTATTAAAAAAGAGCATTTTGATGTAAATATGGTATATCTTAAATATACGAATCTCAAGAAGGAAAATTATATGGAAATAATTTATAAGTCGCCTTCAATATTTCTGGATGGATTGTTTTTTAAAACACCACCTTTAAATATATCTCAATTATCGATATTTACAAAGGATAGGATGCCTTTTACAAGTGTTATTACATGTATTCTAGATAGGGGGATAAATTCAGAATTTATAAATATGTTAAAATCAATAGATTCCTATTTAAATAATTATATAATTCGTCATGCTAGAGATATTAATATTAAAATGAATGAGGATGAGAATCATTATTTGAATTATGAAACTATTTTAAAACCTTGGTACCATTCAAATACCTATTCTAATAAGAAAAGAGATACTAGGGAACAATTGCCATATTCCACTATAGCTGCAGGTAACAACATATTAGGTAATACATCAAGCAAAAAATGGGCTTGTAATTATGTTATAAATTTTAAATCCTATTTAGACCGAGCGGTACTAGAAGCTTTAAAACAAAGTATTCTAGATAAAAACAAAGATAGATGTAATAGTCCTGAAAATAAATATATAATAACATTCAATATTTCTAATATATATTTTTCCAAGACGGCATTAACACCATTAATTAAATGTAATAAGTGCGAAGAAGTAGTATAAATAATCTTATTATTCTTTTGTGTTTTTTTGTACCTTTTAAATTTTTGCTATTTGTGTTATTAAATCTAATAATTATCTAGCTAGATTATAGATTAAGTGCTTAACATACTAATTAATAATGAGCGTAAATACCACTACAACACCACAAGCTACTGCTTCAACAACAGTAGCAGCTAGTACTGTAGCCCAAACAATGCCTCAAACTACATCTGCTGCTAGTGCAAATGCGGCGTCTTGTAATAATGTATATATTCCTGATTATACTGTTCTCCGCCAGCAAAATTTAGATAAAGTAAATGAGTATTACAACAAATTGCTAGGGTCTTATACATCCACCTATAACCAATATGCTACTCAAAGTAAGGGAACAAAGAACGATCAGAATTATGCAAACACTGTTTTATTACCTAAATACACTGATTTTAATACACAACTTATTAATCTTAATCAATCCATGATTAATGGGGTGAATCAAGATATGGATTTAATTGCAGCTCAAAAGGATGAGCTAACTAATAAGACACGACAGATTGATACAATAATGCAAAATATCAAACTCATTACGGATAAAGACAATGAGATGACAGTTTTAACTGGTGCCAGAAAGGATAGTCTTTCTTCCGCTAGTGATGGTTTAGACCAAATGAACTTTTCTACCTATATATTCATCGGTATTAATGTTTTAATCCTGCTAGTAATTCTTGGATTAGTTATCTATATTGTTTATTCAAGCTATTCTGGTGGTTCAAATGCCCGAGCAATGAATAATGTATATTCCGGAATTGCTAGAAACAATAAAATATAAACTAGCTAGATAAGCTAAAAACATCTAATGTAAAAACTAAAAACAAAAAAGGTGGAAAATAAATATAATAAGAATATAGAACTAGCAATACTAAGTTGAAAAACGTAAAAACAATGACAACTCCAAATACTACCATTGCAATACCCTCTAGCTCTGCACCATCTGCCCCCACATCTTCGCTAGACATATCATCCAGTTATCAAACCCTCCTCCTAGAAATAAAGAATACAATTGATAAAAACGACCAACTTTTCCAACAAATACAACAAGCTAATTATCCTGATGCTGGTAAATATCAAAGCGATTTGCTTAATTACAAGATTGATATGCAAACTAAAGATTTAGTAAAAGCCCGTCAAACAGTATGGGATTTTCTAACTAAAAAGTACAATGAAAATACTAAGCTTCGCGCCTATTATTTCAATGAAATTCGCAAAGTCGAAGAACACATAGCACAGTTGAATAAACAACAACAAGACTTAATAGATTCGGTTCAAAAGAAACAACTAGCATCAAGCACTGCAAATGAATCAATTCACTTCCAGAAATATCAATTTGACAAAAAACAATACTATCTATTTCTTTATAAAATCCTTCTAGCTGTGCAAGCAATTATATGTATCTTACTTGCACTTTGCCTTACTGGAATCTTACCTCGTGCAACCTGCCTAATCGTCATCGTGATAATTTTAATTGCTACGGTTGCATTCGTAGGATATTATGTATTCTATGTTAATATTGGGCGGTCGGCATTCAGTTGGTCGAAGTTCGAACACGATAATGGAATTCAAGCTAAAGGCGGACAATGTGTGGATACTAGTGGTGTTTCAGCAGCAGATAAACAAAAAGCCGCAGCAGATACAGCAGTTGCCGCGATTATTCAACAAAATCAAAGCCCCAACTGCACTGCAAACACAGCGTAATGAACCGAAATATCCAATACTTACGGAGCAATATGTTTTTTTACAATAATTTCGATTTGATTTTTCTTAACTTTTCCAAATGTTATAATATGCATTTTATCATAATCAAAAAGTTCTCTAGCGGTAGTTAGTAATTCATGCCCTGTAATGGCTTGTATTTTTTCTATCCGTTTAGTTCCTGGTTCCAATGGTAAATTAAAAAGTATTTGTTTTGCATAATATTCATTTTCATATTCAATATCATCAAAATTGGTTATGAAAATATCACAATAATTCTTCTTATTTGCCGCGAGTTCTTGGGTGGATACTTCGTGCCTCTTAATCTTATCTAATTCTAGCAGAATATTTCGCAAACACTCTAGAGTGGTTTTATTCTCATTTTGTGTGCTGATAGTAAAATATCCCATTTCTTCATAGTTAGTAAGTGAACATCTAATAGAATAAACCAATCCTAGCTGCTCGCGGATTCTAACAAATAATCGGCTACTCATATTACCACCTAGAATATTTGCTAGCATCTTATAATGATTTATCAACGGGTCAAATGCGCCACGAGTTTTAAATATAATAAACACATAGTCTTGCTGTAGACTCTTATCAAAACATTCTATCGTGGTGCGTAGATTCTTATCGACATATGGTATTAAATTACTAATACGTTGTGTAGTAGGTAGAATTTCTCGAAATCCTTGTCCCTTCCCTAGAGGAGAAAAATATTTATCTAGCATCTTTAAAAATGCAGGTTTAATATTCCCACTTACTGCAATTACTAAATTATCACGTGTGTAGTATTCATGATGATAATCTAATAGTTCTTGTCGACCAATTGAATCTAATGTTTTCAAATTGCCGATAATGGGATTTGCAAGAGGATGACCGTGTATTATACTAGATTCTACTTTATCATTAATCCATTCATCGATATCGTCCTCATCATATTTCATCTCTTGAATTATGACATTACGTTCGCTAGTTAAATCTTTCTCCCTCATATAAGGATGAAATATCATATCTGCAGTAATACGGCATATTATATCCATATTCTCTTCCCGGGCAAGAAATTTATAGTGATATGCAGTCATATCTTTAGCAGTAAAGGCATTGAATGAAATACCATTAGCATCAAACGTCTTGGAAATATCTAGGTAGGATGGATACCGAGGCGAACCTTTGAATAACATGTGTTCTATGAAGTGTGATATACCCATTACCCCTGGCGGTTCATTCTTGCTACCAACTTTAAAAAAGAAATAGATGCTAGCAGTACGGGTATCATTACGATTCCGCATTACTAGCAACCGGGTTTTATAGCCATTCTCTAGCAGACACACATTTTGAATGGCTAGCTTTTGAGTGTGATGCTTTCTAGAATGCTTTTTGTTTTTTGTGCTAGATTTTATTTTAGTTTTATTTGGCATGATACTATTATAATACTATATAAATTTGTTTATCTAGCAGTTGTAAATTATTGATAAGGCTTATCGAAGTTTCATTTAATTGTAATATCCTTAACTAGTATGTTTGGATTATATATTACAAATTTAATATATAGAATTACGTATCTTATCACGTGTAATAAATCCATCTTTATTATAGACATCTAGTAAATCTTATAAAAACCCTATTTGAAATAAATATAATATGCTAAATCAATTAAAAGCCCGAACACAAGCCCAAAATGCTAGTAATCAGAAAGATTCACTCATTGATTACACATATGACCCATCCCGTCAGAATAATCCACCATATAAAACTATTTATCAACCCACACCGAGTGTTTCCAATATATCCAATATATCCAATAGTAGTGGTGGTGAAGCATATGCTAGGTCAACTAATACTAGTCTCAAACATTCACAACAACAAACAACTACTACTCATCCCATAAATGTGGATACGGCAACGCGACCTCGTGGTCTTCCAACCCATCCCACCATACAACATCAAATCACTAACAGAGATAAGCAGGAAAAACAAGACCGCCTAGAACGTGTAGCAACTCGGATACATTCTCATTTCAAAACTAAATATCCGGCACTGATAGATGCGTCTGGATTTTCATCTGCAACTATAATGAAGATAATAGACCAGGTTTCTAGCCGGTCTGTTGGCGGCCAGCTAGATGAGCGCGGGATTTCTAAGGTAATAGATGTAATTGATACCAAATTCAAAACTACGGCACATAGTGAAAACCGCACCGGAGTGCAATGGGATATGGCTGCATTTACAACGGATACGGAAAGTAAGATACCTATGGATAAATATTTAGAGAATTATTCCAATAAAGTTGCCATTCTACTAGATAGTAGTCAAAAAGCCCTGGAAGCAGAACTTCCTCCTAGCATGGCGCCTGTAAATGATACTAAGCCATTAGAAAAACCCGATCCTTTTAATGAAGATTTTCCCATCCGAGACCGAGAGAAACAAACGGATATGATGATTCCAGAGGTACGGGAATATGATTATTACATTACAATTGATTCTAAAGACCGCGATCCTATTAAATATCCAGAACCTAATCAATTTGTTATTGATTTCGCACCAGCACCACCTGCTGCGGGGGAAACACGTAAAGGATACATTGACCGTGGACTTGGCAATGTTAAATCTTGTGAATTAATGAATGTGATTATTCGAGATGTTAGCGACCAACCGGATTCTAGCGATACTAGCAATGCTAGTTATCCTTATTTACTACTGCAATTTGATGAATTACAAAATAATTATTTGGGTACTAATAATAATATCTCAAAGTCTTTTGCTATTCTCAATGAATATTCACTAATAGGTAAGTATCGATATTATAGGATAACAGGTGATTTTGCTGAGAACACGGTTTCGCGTGTTTATAATCCACGAATTAATCTGAACAAGATTACGACAAATCTACTCTTACCAGATGGAACACCATTTCAATTTGGTTCGGCATTCAATGGTGATACTAGTAATACATGCATTACGTTCTCTTTCCGGATGACCACTATACAAAAGAACCTAGCAACACAATTTATAAGTAAAGCAACTTATTAACGAAATTTGCGATTTAATTATAATTTATTTTTTTCTTTCAAAAAAAATAAAATGATTTTTTTCAAAATCTTTTTTGCTTTGTGTTGTAGAATATTTTGCTTTTAATCGTAATTTATCACAATTTTCAATAAGCTCTTTTAGGTCATCAAGTTTAATTTGATAGAATTCCTTTCGCTTTTTCAATTGTGAATTTTTTAATATACCTTTAAGACAAGTTTCAACACTATCTATATCAGTAGTTTCATAAATATGTTTTATTTTTACATTACCTAAATGTGATGATTGATGAACTCTAATTCTTTGTCTAAATTTTTTTGTTTTACCTAGTTTATATACATCTGGTAAGTCTTTACTTGATTGTAATACATAAATAACACCGTTTTGTGGATTTGGTAATGGTTCAATTGTTCTGCCAATATTATCAATTTTCTTACTCAAGCCATTTATAATGTAATTTTTATATTTTGCAATGTGCTCTTCTAGTTTAATAAAATAACTCCTGACATCTTCTGCTTTTTCAGTTCTTGATGACATACATAGTCTTTTCATACAATCAGGTGTTAAAAGAATGAGTTCTGATTTTCTACCACCAGTATTTATATCTTTTTTAGTTATTGTAAAATCCTTATCTTCTACATAACTATAAACTAATGTTTCTTTCAAATGTTTTTTCTTGGCATTTAGCCATTTTGCTAATACATCTAAATCAATTACAAAATCATTATCATTTGTATTATAATTATACAATGAATAAAAATCATCAATAAAACTTGTTCGAATTGTGGAATATTTTTTTAAATATTCTTTCAAATTTAGAAGTTCTTCCATAACTATAATTAAATTCGAAAAACTTTCTCCGGATATCCGGCAAATCTTTTATCCTATCTTAAATTACTATCCTTTAACTGGTTATTCCTATTTTAACAGGAATAACCTTAATATATTTTTGGCTTATCCTTTTACCGGTTTTATTATCTATATTAAAACATAAATGTTTTAACTAGCAGCTATAAAACCTCCAAAAGGATAACACAATAATAAAAGGATACAAAAGAACCTAGCAACACAATTTATAAGTAAGGCAACTTATTAAATATATACTGCAAATTATACCACCGAATAAAATTAGCTGAAAATTATTAAAAATTAATTAATAATGGTACTAAAAATAGTACCTGTGGTAAAATATGCAATACAAAAATAAACAAAAAAAGTATAAGACTATCTATTGCTACAAGCTCGATAACATATCTAGAAATTCCTGATTAGTAGCAACACTTTTTATACTTAGAGATTCAAATAGTACGCGATATTGATGAATATCCAAATCTTTAGTAATATGCAATCTAAAATCAATATCTGCTAATTTCTCGTGTGGTAATTCTCTAGAGACCCAAACATTTTTATCCATTAATTTTAAATTATAAATATTTTTATATTCTTCTGATAATTCACATAATATGTCTTCGGATTCAGAATACCAGTCTTGTGAAAGAGATTTATAAAACCATGTCTTACTTTTACCATCTTTAATTATTATTACAACAATTATCTTTTTAACCAGATCTTGATTTGTAATAACCTCTAGAGCAGAAGCTAATGATGAATAAATCATTTTCTTTCCATATTCACTTATTATTTCAATTGTTAATGCCATTTTGTTATAATTTTTTTTTTTGTATTAATTTTATATTTTATTTTTTTTTAGAAATAGACATACATTTATATATAAATAATCAAATAAACATATAAAAAATTGATTTTATTTTTATTGCATATTTATTACATAATAGATAGTAAAATCGCATAATATTAAAACCAGAATTCTAGAATGACTTCACATAAATCATTAGAAGAAATTAACAAAGTTATCAATGAAATAGAAAATTGTAAAGGTTATAAAACAAGTACTGAAATGCTAGACGCATCTACAAATTGGTTGACAATTTTGAAAGAATGCAGAGATAAATATGATACTCTAACTGAAGAAGATTTTAAAAAAATTAATTTTGTATTTGTAATACATTATTTGAATTACAGCAATATGATGTTTCAACATTCTGTAATAGATGCATATAAATCTATGATAGATGTACTATTGAAAATTACAGAAAAACAAAAACAAAATTTGGATAAGTAATTTGATTTGTAATTTACACTTTTTGTTTTTTTATTTATTCTACTAGATAATTTATTGATTATTCTAGATCTAGTTGCTTTAGGATAATTTCTGCTGGCAAATGGAAATTTAATTATGCAAATAAAAATAAATAAAAAACAAAGCATAGAAAAAAATATTGATAGATACAAAAACCTATCTACCTTGCTGCGTTGCTATGTGAATCACTTAGCAATGTGACAAAGTCTTGATGGTTAATGGTTTTTTCAATGCTGATAGCTTCAAAATGTTTGCGATATTCATGAATATTTATATCTTTGGTGATATGTAATCTATAACTGAGCTCTTGCATTTTTTCAGAATTATAATTTCTCAACACCCAAACATGTCCGGGCGTATTGGATAATAATATCTGTTGGTATTCATTAGATAATTGTGCTAGTTTTGTTTCAGACTCCGGATACCAGGATTCACTTATAGGCTTAAAATACCAATCATCTACATGGTTATTTCCATTTCTAGAACTTATTATGGATATTACATGAATACCAGATGCAATTAGTGTATTGGTATCTGCCGTTAAGATAGCTTGAAGGCTAGTAGTATCTGGGAAATGTGTATGTTTTCCTAGTTTATTAATAACTTCAAAATGAACCATTTTATGAAATATTATCCTACTGGCTTAAATTTAAGACTGTACACGTTGAAGAACTATCTAGTGCAATGGTGTTTTCTTTATATTCTACTCTAGAACTGAGAATTGAAATAAATCAATTTTTTTATCTATTGTTATTATTTTATTAGTTTCTAGCTTCCTTATTTTCTAGATTCCTCAATTTCTAGCTTTCTTTGTAATTTTACTTCCAAGATTTCTAGAACGAGGAACTTTCCTACATGATTTAATATCATCAGCTTTAGGATTATTGCAACTGGAAACTATATGCCGATTAAATTCGCCCTCATATTCCTCATAGGTTTTATACTTCTCTTGTAGCGTACATAGTGAGTCGCATTCATAAAACCATCGCTTCAGCCTAGAATAAGGTTCATTTTGTTGTAGCATATTACGAATACGGAATTTCTTAATTGGATCTAGCTTATAATCTCTCGTGGGATGTAGCATCCGCCGAATAAGGAGAGGTATTAAGTTGAAAAACTTGTGATATGACACTGCAATTTTGCTTTTCTCTTCACTAGTGTGGCAATTTGCAAAATATCCTTGGTAATTGAAGACTATACTGCCTAGAAATTCTTGGCCTTCATTGCATATCCATTGCAAGGCACGAGATGTGCCACCTTCTCCACTCTCTAGAAGATAATGAACTTTTGCGATTTTGGGTGCATATAAGTTTTTAACGTAGTCTAGAGTAGGATTATCATGATGGCAGAATCCCTGAGACCGAAGTTTTTTGTTAACTTTATTATGCATTTTATAAAGCCATTCAACTAACAGGTCGTGGGTTTCCAGCGAAGGAGTAATGTCTAGATTTGTCATGTATTTAGTAAAACTAGCACGACAATATTTGCAGGGTAAGATATCGGGTAGCAAAGTCATCATATCACGCATTAGGATTTTATCACTAGTATCTGGTGTTTCAGGGTAAAGAAATGTGAGAAGGTGGAGAAATCGCCAACCAGCTGGACCCCAATATATAGTTTCCATGAAAAACGAGGACTCAAAATAATGAAGTAATTACTATCTAATTAGTTAGAAAATATTTGTTTTCTGGTAAAAAAGATATTATTTACATAATATCTACATATAATCTAGATATAATTTAGAATATATGCTAGATGTATAAGATAAATAAGAAAAAAACAAAGAAAAGTCATCTTCAACGGGGAGGTGGTGGCGAACCACCTATGGATTTACAAGGTCTAACTGGAGAAAACGTCCAAGCTCTTATGCAACAAGGTATTATGCCGGAACAAATTGCGCAACTAGCACAAGAACAGGGTCAGCCGGTACCGCCAATTATTCTAGAAATGTTATCACAGGCACCAGGTGGTATGCCTGGTATGGCAGAAATGCCGCAAGGTGAGATGCCACCAGGTGCAGAAATGGGTATGCAAGGACCACCTAGTAAAACTGGCAAATTCCCCGCTATGATGGATTTGCCAACATATGCACAATATAAAGATATTGAGAAAAAAGAAGAGCAAAGAAAATTAAAATTTGGCGCCCATAAACCTACAGTGTTTGGTTATGTATTTTCAGATTTAATAAGTGAAGACATACTGAGAGATATGAAAAGGACACAGGGTGGCTTTTTGATTGGTGTTAATCTTAATAATCTTTTTAATACATTTCGCGAAGCAATTAAAATGGATGAACGCGACCAACGTGCCAAGAAAATGAATAATCCGGAAGAAATATTTAAACGTATAGGTGAATATGTTAATGTGGATTTTGATAAGATTCTAGAGACAAAGATGGGATATCGCGGTAGTGATATTCCTATGCTTCCAGAACAAGAATTAAATGAATATTCTAGTTTTGATGAAATTCTAGATGAAGGTAAAAAATATGCAGATTCCGCATTCAAAGGTATCATTAGTCCATTAGGATTATTAATTATGACCCGTATGCTTTATAAATACAGGAAAAATAATGCACAATGGGTACGAGTTGCAACTGTGCTAGAATTAATTCATCGATATTTAGGAGGTGGTAAGAGCAGGGTAGAATTTTTCAAAGAACGTGATGAAATACCGATTCAATCTCTTATTGAATTAGAGGAATTTTATAATACCGACCACATATTCATGACTGAGGATGAGATACATAAATTTAAAAAAGACTTGGACTTTTATAAATATGATCCCAATGTTAATATACGTAAACAAATCCAGGAATTATTAAGTAAAGCACCACCTATTATTTAGAATTATAGAATTTTATATCTTTTTAACGGTTATTATTTTTATAATATTTCTTTCAACTTATAAATGATTATAGGAAATATCTAGAATCCAGAATCCAGAAGCTAGACTCTATTGACTAGAATGGGAAATATATTTTCATCATCACATAATAAGCATGGGGCAAATATTTATGAACCTTTTGTAAATCAGCCCATGAATAATAATCATATAAATCAAGAAGAACAAATACAACAAAAACAACAACTACAATGCATACAACAACTAACAGAAAAAAATCGTTTGCTAGAAGAAGAAATAAGAATTTTAAAACGAGAATTGGAGATACGAACTTCTAGAATAGATACATCAATACAAATTAAATATAATGAATTGTTAAATTCTATAACATATTACAATCAACAAAATAATGAAAAAATAAATATAATTACCAAAGATATGGAAAATCTTCTTAATAATGATAAGATTCTGCTAGATAAACTAATTGAAAAAAATATTGTTTCTACAATTCAAGAGTCCTAGCCAAAGGAACCTATCCATTATAACTGAACCACCAATTATCATCTAGATATGGTGGCACCTCGCCAGTATCAATACAGTTATTAGTGCTAGGACCAGCATTTATATTATTATAAATCTCATTGAAATCAATTGCATATGCATAATAACGAATGTTGCTTAGGTAGCCTTCAAATCCACCGTACACATTAACCCAGAAGTCATCATCATTCTGTTTAGGAATACTACTGAGTTCTTTACGAACTTTTAGAAATCCGTTTACGTATAAATCTAGATTGCGGTTATTGAGGATTATATTCATATAAACCCATTTGCGAATTGGTAGGTCATCAACATCTGCATATTCTAGAATATTATCCTGTGTATTCATATATACACGAACAGAATTCTTATTTGGATGAAACCATACACCTGGTGCTCGATTTGGATAACTAGATGAATTG
>Ga0164296_1004265_pt1 | contig 13080 bp, 9 predicted proteins | sample GEODES057metaG_FD_113533 | JGI IMG/M metagenome (GOLD analysis project Ga0164296, IMG submission 113533) | Dystrophic lake water microbial communities from Trout Bog Lake, Wisconsin, USA - GEODES057 metaG | ecosystem: Environmental > Aquatic > Freshwater > Lake | place: USA: Trout Bog Lake...
CAGCACATCGAGCGCGCTGAAAGGCTCGTCCATCAAAAGAATGTTGGGATGCACCACCAAGGCGCGGGCAAAGCCGACGCGCTGGCGCATGCCGCCGGACAATTCGCGCGGATAGGCGCTTTCATAACCGTCCAGGCCGATCAGGTCGATCGCGGCCAAGGCGCGGGTGCGGATTTCCGTCTGCGGCAGGCCCAGCGCTTCCAGGCCCAGCTGCACATTTTCCAGCACGGTCAGCCAGGGAAACAGGGCAAAGCCCTGGAACACCATGGAGACGCCCTGTGCCGGACCTTCGATGGGCGCGCCCAGATAATGCAGGGCGCCGCCCTGCGGCCGCGCCAGGCCCGCGATCAGGCGCAGCAAGGTGGATTTGCCCGAGCCGGAACGGCCCAGCAGGCCGACAATCTCGCCCTCTTTCAGGGTGAGGTTGACGTCATCCAGCACCAGCAATTCCTCGCCGCCGCCGCGCGGGAAGGTGCGGCGGACATGTTCAACGTTCAGCAGATCAGCCATCGTTATGCCTCCGGGAGCATCGGCCAGGAAAATTGCAGACCCTTGCTGTCTGCTCGCCCAAAGCGAGGGTCTGCGGTTTTCCGTCCGGCCGTGCGACCAAAAAATAGAGCCTCATGTTAAACGGAATTTGCGTTCGGCGTACCAGTATAGGGGCCGCCACAGGATGCGGTTCACCACCAGCACAAAACAGCTCATCACCGCGATGCCCAGCACGATACGGCGAAAATCGCCCTTGGCGGTGGCATCGGCGATATAGGCGCCCAGGCCGTGCGCCTTAAGCGTGGTGTTGCCCCAGCTTGCCACCTCCGCCAGCACGCTGGCGTTCCAGGCGCCGCCCGAAGCGGTGATCGCGCCGGTGACGTAATAGGGAAAGACGCAAGGCAGCGCGACCTTGCGCCACCACAGCCAGCCGCGCACGCCGAAACTGTCGGCAGCATCGCGCAGTTCCTTGGGCATGGCGGCGGCGCCGGCGATCACGTTGAACAGGATGTACCATTGCGTGCCCAGGATGATCAGCGGCGACAGCCAGATATCGGGATTGAGTTTCCAGAACACGATCAGCGATACCACCAGCGGGAACAGAAGATTGTTCGGGAAGGCGGCCAGGAACTGCGCCACCGGCTGTACGACGCGCGTCAAGGACGGGCTGAGGCCGACATAGACGCCAATGGGCGTCCAAACCAGGCTTGCGATGGCGATCAGGATCATCACCCGCAGCATGGTCAGGATGCCAAAGCCCACCGCGATGCCAAGATCGCTCCAGGCCAGGTTGATATGGGCGAAATCATAGATGCGATAGGCGCCATACAGGCCCAGCAAGGTCAGGACCGCATACCAGACAATGTCGGCGATCCTGTTATCGGTGTCGCGAAAGGCGCCGCGCACGCCGAAATGGGGCGGCTGCCATTGATAGCTCCAATGCATCATCTGGTCGAACGGCACCGTCAGCAGATCCAGCAGGCGGGAGCGGCGATAGACGCTGAGGGCCCAGCTTTCGGGCTGGTCTTCGGACTGCTCATTGTCGATACGGAAACGGTCAGCCCAGGCCACCAGCGGTCGGAACATCAACTGGTCATAGATCAGGATCACGACCAGCATGGCGAAGATCGCCTCGAAGATCGCGGGCAGATTCTTTTGCGCGATGGCGACCGCGATCCAGGACCCGATGCCGGGCAGGGCGATATTGGTATTGCCCACGCTGATGGCTTCGGCGACGGTGACAAAGAACCAGCCGCCCGACATGGACATCATCATGTTCCAGATCAGCGGCGGCGTGGCGAAAGGCGCCTCGATGCGCCAGAAACGCGCCCAGGCATTGAGACCGAACATGCGGCCGGCTTCGGTCAGTTCTTCGGGCACGGTGCGCAGCGACTGGTAGAAGCTGAAGGCCATGTTCCAGGCCTGGCCGGTGAAGATGGCGAAGACGCAGGCCAGCTCGGCGCCGAACACCTTGCCCGGCGACAGCGACAGGAACCACACCACCGTCACCGACAGAAAGCCAAGGATCGGCACCGATTGCAGGATATCGAGCAGCGGCACCAAAAGGCTGCCGGCGCGGGCGCTTTTCGCCGCCCAGGTGGCATAGGTGAAGGTAAAGACCAGCGAAACGCCCAGCGCGATCAGCATGCGCAGGGCCGTGCGTACGGCATAACCGGGCAGATCCCAGATATTGAGGCTGAGGCCCTTGCCGGTGATCGAACTGAGCGGCAGCACCAGGCTGCGGCTGGCGTCCGCGAACAGGATGATGAAGCCAAGCACCAGCACCGCCGCCAGCAGGTCCCAGCGGCTGGGCAGCAGGCGGCGCGCTTCGATCGAGACGGGCGGCAGGATCTTCATATCCGGCCCTCGAAACACGGGTTGGCGGGTGGAATGACAGTTCTGCCGCCCCGATAGGCGCGTTCGTGGCCGCTGGCAACCACTTTGAAAGGCCAAAGGAAAACAGCGGGGAAAGCGTCGCCGGCGGGGGGCATCATGTCTTTCGTTGGCGGGGCGTCGGCGGGGTGGTTTGTGGGTGGGTTTGTGTGCCGGACTTTTGTGACAGGAGCGCGATCCGGGGCCGGGAAAATATACATTACAAAAAATGTATTTATTACCGGCGCTTGGGCAAAGGCCCCGTAAAAGCCGGGCTTTTCGCACTTGCGCCATTGCGCGGCTTCGGCGTAAAACCTTGCAAACGATGGGAAAAAACGGTGATTGGACCGCTTTCCCATGGTTACGGCTCTGGGCACACCGATAATCTCGGCGGGCGGAACGGCGACAGGTTTTATGACGAACGGCGTGCACATCACGATTGCGAAAAGCGGCTTTGCCGTTCGCAGCCGTGCGCGCGGCCGCATGCAGCCCCGTCCTTCCCTCGGTTCTTCGCACGCGCTTCTTCTTCTTAGCGGCCCCTAGGCGCTTGCCCTCGCGAATGGTTCGCGCGGGCGGTGTGTAGGGGACAACGCCAAAGGAGAAATCGAAGTCGCCCTATGCGACGAACAGAAGGACTTTTGTCATGACGACGACAGACACTCAGCCGATCCTGATATTCGACACCACCTTGCGTGACGGCGAGCAATCGCCTGGCGCTTCCATGTCGCATGAAGAAAAAATGCAGATCGCCGAACTGCTGGACGAAATGGGCGTGGATATCATCGAGGCGGGCTTTCCCATTTCCTCGCCGGGCGATTTCAAGGCCGTCACCGAGGTGGCCAAGCTGGTCAAGCGCGCATCGGTTTGCGGGTTGGCGCGGGCAGGCTTCAAGGACATCGACCGGGCCGGCGAGGCGCTGAAAGGCGCGTTCCGGCCACGCATCCATACCTTCATTTCCACCAGCCCAGTGCACATGAAACACAAGCTGAATATGGGCGAAAACGCCGTGCTGGAGGCGATAGGCGCCTCGGTGACGCGGGCGCGTAACTTCACCAGCGACGTGGAATGGTCGGCGGAAGATGCCACCCGCACCGTGCCGGATTTTCTGTGCAAATGCGTGGAAGTCGCCATTCATTCCGGCGCCACGGTGATCAATGTGCCTGACACGGTGGGCTATTCCACGCCGCAGGAATATTTCCAGATCATCACCATGCTGCGCGAACGCGTGCCCAATGCGCACAAGGTGATCTTCTCCACCCATGTCCATAATGATCTGGGCCTGGCGGTGGCCAATTCGCTGGCCGGCGTACTGGCGGGCGCGCGGCAGGTGGAATGCACCATCAACGGCATCGGCGAACGCGCCGGCAATGCCGCACTGGAAGAAATCGTGATGGCGCTGAAGGTCCGCAAGGACATCATGCCCTTCACCACGGGCATCAACACCAAAATGCTGTCGCGCGCCTCCAAGCTGGTATCGAACGTCACCGGCTTTCCGGTGCAGTACAACAAGGCCATCGTGGGAAAGAACGCGTTCAGCCATGAAAGCGGCATTCACCAGGACGGCATGCTCAAAAATGTCGAAACCTATGAAATCATGCGTCCGGAAGATGTCGGCGTGCATGCCACCAGCCTGATGCTGGGCAAGCTGTCGGGCCGCCATGCCTTCCGCGACAAGCTGGAAGCCATGGGTTACCGGTTGGAAGACACGGCCTTTGAAGACGCTTTCAAGCGCTTCAAGGACCTGGCGGACAAGAAAAAGCATGTCTTCGACGAAGACATTATGGCCCTGGTGGATGACGAGATCATCCGCGGCCAGGACGCCATTGGCGTCAAGCAATTGCGGGTCGAAAGCGGCACCGGCATCGAGCCGGTGGCGGCGCTCACTCTGGTCGTTCATGGCGAGGAGCGGCGCGTCACCAGCGTCGGCGACGGGCCTGTGGACGCCATTTTCAAGGCGATCCAGGCGCTCTATCCGCACACCGCGACCTTGCAGCTGTTCCAGATCAACGCCGTGACCGAAGGCACCGACGCCCAGGCCAGCGTGAGCGTGCGTCTGGAGGAGAATGGCCGTACCGTCACCGGCAAGGCGTCGGACACCGACACGATGGCGGCGGCGGCCTACGCCTATGTCAATGCGCTGAACAAGTTGCTGGTGAAACGTGAAAAGTCGGCGCCGGAAGCGCTCACTGTCGCAAGATGAAACAGAATTGGCCCCGGCGGATCGCCGCCGGGGCCGCCCTTTCAGGTATGAGGCTTGCAGGGTTTTGAGGAATATTCAGTCTAGGGAATTGGGTTAAGCATGTTCGGCAGTCTTTTGGGTGCCTTTTCGAGCGACATGGCAATCGACCTCGGAACGGCCAACACGCTGGTCTATGTCAAAGGCCGCGGCATTGTGCTGAACGAGCCGTCGGTGGTGGCCACCATCACCACGCGCGGCGGCAAAAAATCTGTGCGCGCCGTCGGCAACGACGCCAAGATGATGCTGGGGCGCACCCCCGGCAATATCGAAGCCATCCGTCCCATGCGCGACGGCGTCATCGCCGATTTCGAAGTCGCGGAGCAGATGATCAAGCACTTCATCCGCAAGGTGCATAACCGCCGCTCCTTCGCCAATCCCATGATCATCGTCTGCGTGCCGTCCGGTTCGACCGCCGTGGAACGCCGCGCCATTCAGGAATCCGCTTTGTCGGCGGGCGCCCGGCGCGTCTATCTGATCGAAGAGCCCATGGCGGCCGCCATTGGCGCCGGACTGCCCGTGTCTGAGCCCACCGGCTCGATGGTGGTGGATATCGGCGGCGGCACCACGGAAGTCGCGGTGCTGTCGCTGGGCGGCATTGTCTATTCGCGCAGCGTGCGCGTCGGCGGCGACAAGATGGACGAAGCCATCATCGCCTATATCCGCCGTCACCAGAATCTGCTGATCGGTGAAGCCAGCTCCGAGCGCATCAAAAAGGAAATCGGTTCGGCCTGTGCGCCCGCCGACGGCAACGGCATCACCATGGAAATCAAGGGCCGAGATCTTCTGAACGGGGTCCCGAAGGAAATCACCATCACCCAGCGTCATATCGCCGAGGCCCTGGCCGAACCCGTGGGCGCGATTGTCGAAGCGGTGAAAGTGGCGCTGGAAGCAACGCCGCCGGAACTGGCCGCCGACATCGTGGACAAGGGTATTGTGCTGACGGGCGGCGGCTCGCTGCTGGCCAATCTGGATCAGGTTCTGCGGGAAGAAACCGGCTTGCCGGTCTCCATTGCCGATGATCCTTTGTCCTGCGTCGCGCTGGGCACCGGCCGGGTGCTCGAGAACACCAAGGGCATGCGTCACGTTCTTTCAACGGCATTCTAGCACGGGGTCGGGGAACCCACCGTCATGCCCAACAACAGCTGGAAAATCGCCCGCCGGAGCAACGCGCAGCTTCCGCTGGTGATCGTGCTGGCGTTGGCGGTGGTGCTGGTGCTGCTGGGCAAGGCGCAATCGGGCCTGTTCGACCGCGCCCGCATGCGCATCACCGACTGGATGGCGCCGACCCTAGAGTCCGTGCATGCCCCGGTGCAGGCCTTCAACCGCTGGATCTCATCCGCCGACGAACTCTTCGTGGTCTATCAGGAAAATCTGCAGCTCAAGGATGAGAATGCCCGGCTGAAGCAATGGCGCAATGTCGCCGTGGTGATGCAGGACCGGGTGCGCCATTACCAGGACATGCTGCATGCGGTGCCCGATCCCGATATCAATTCGGTGCTGGCCCGCGTCATTGGCCGCGCCAGCCGTCCCTTTTTGCAGACCATGATCCTGGACGCCGGCGAAAGCCGCGCCGTCAAACCGGGCGAGGCGGTGGTGGATTCGCGCGGCATGATCGGGCGCATTTACCTCTCGGGCGATCACACCAGCTGGGTGATCCTGCTGACCGATCTCAACAGCCGCATTCCCGTCACCATCGCCAGCGCTGACGGCAAGACCGCGACCTTGCAGGCGATCATGACCGGCGACAACACCGCCATGCCCCTGCTCGATACCTTGCAGCAGGTGGTGACCTTGCATGCCGGCGACCAGGTTGTTTCCTCGGGCGATGGCGGGCTGTTGCCGCCGGGCCTGGCCATCGGCACCGTGGTGGGCGATGGCGACACGGCGCGCGTCGCGCTGCTGGCCGATCCCGCCTCCAGCGAGGATGTTGAAGTGCTGGGCTTCCGCAAGCCTGCCGAGATTCTGCCCGCCACCACACCCAGCCAGCTTCCCGCCGTGGCTGCCGGCTTGCCGCCCGCCGCGGCGCCCGCGTCCGTTCCGATTCCCGCGCCTGCCACCGCTGCACCCGGCGCCGCAACGCCCGCTACACCTTTGCCAACCGCGCCCAAGCCTGCCGCCCCCCCGCTTGGCGCCAACCTGTCCGCCCAGGCCGCGCGTCCCGCCGCCGGCGGGGCGCAGTAACGCCATGGCCGCCCAGGACCGCGCCAAGCTGATGACGGGGGCCAAGCTGCTGGCGGCCCTCTTGCCCGTGACCTGCGGTCTGCTCGGCGTAATCCTGTCCAACCTGCCCGTGACCCTGTTCGGCGGCCTGGTGCCGCCGCCGCTGCTGGGCTTCATCCCGGTCTATTTCTGGTGCCTGGTGCGCCCCGATCTGATGACCCCGGCGGCGGCCTTCGGCATCGGCATTCTGCAGGACGTGATGTCGGGCGGGCCGCCGGGTATCTGGACCCTCAGCTTTGTCGTGGCCTATGCCGTGATCCAGCGCCAGCGCGATGCCTTTGCCGGTCTTGCGGGCGGCGCAGCGGTGCTGGGCTTTGCCACCGCCACAGCGATTGTCTGCGCCACCGCCTATTTCACCACCACGGCCTATTTCTGGCACTTGGCGCCGCTGGGGCCCATTGTGGCCGAGCTGGCCATCACCGTGCTGTTCTATATCCCGGGCGCCTTCGTGATAGGCTCGCTGCATCGCCGGCTGGTCGGGCCGCTGCGGAGTGACTTCTGATGCCGCTGTTCGATAAAAAGGACAAAAGCCGTTACGCCACTTTCACGCGCCGCAGCGTGGGCGTTGGCGGCGGCATGACGTTGGTGTTCGCCGTGCTGGCGGGGCGCCTGTATCAGTTGCAGATCCGCGACGGCGATCAGTACAAGGCCGAAGCCGAAGACAACCGCGTTTCCCAACGGCTGATCGCGCCGCCGCGCGGCCGCATTTTCGACCGTTTCGGCACCGAACTGGCCAACAACAAGCGCAACTATCGCGTGCTGCTGGTGTCGGAACAGGCCACCGAAGGCGTTGCCGGTGCGCTCGACACGCTTTCAAAAGTGATCGAGATCAGCGACGCGCAGAAAAAGCGCGTCGCCCAGACGATTGCCGAGAACAAGAAATTCATGCCGGTGCCGGTGGCGGAGAATCTGTCCTGGGAGGAATTTTCCCGCATTAACATGCATCTGCCTTATTTGCCGGGCGTTCAGCCCGATGTCGGTGAAACCCGCGATTATCCGTATGGCCCCAGCATGGCGCACTTATTGGGCTATGTCGCCGCCGTCTCGCCCGAAGACATGAAGGGCGATAATGATCCCTTGCTCAGCCAGCCGGGGTTTCGCATCGGCAAGCGCGGTATCGAAAAGACCTTCGACAAGGATGTATGCGGCGAAGCGGGTGCTTCGCAGGTCGAGGTCAACGCCTATGGCCGCGTCATCCGCGAACTGGGCCATGAGCCGGGCATTCCGGGAAAAGATGTCTGGCTGACCATTGATGCCGAGCTCCAGCAATATGCCGCCAAGTGTCTGGAGGGCGAAAGCGCCGCCTGCGTGGTGATGGATGTGGATAGCGGCGATGTGCTGACGCTTGCCTCCACACCCGGTTTCGACCCCAACTGGTTCAACACCGGCGTCACCGGCCCGCAATGGCGCGAACTGACAACAAATGACTACAAGCCGCTGCTGAACAAGGCCATCGGCGGCACCTATCCGCCCGGCTCCACCTTCAAGACCGCGATGGCGCTGGCGGCCGTGGACAATGGGATGTCCGATCTTGTCGTCAATTGCACCGGCTCGACGCGGCTTGGCGACCATATTTTCTATTGCGATGCGTGGAAAATCGGCGGCCACGGCAATTGCAGCCTGCAGCGCGGCATCCAGGTCTCGTGCGATGTCTATTTCTATGAAGTGGCGAAGCGGCTGGGCATAGACAAGATGGCCGAGGCGGCCCATGCCCTGGGGCTTGGTTCGCCAACCGGCATCGAACTGCCTGGAGAGTTGGGGGGGCTTATCCCAACCCGGGCCTGGAAGATGAAGCGGTTCGGCGTTCCGTGGCAACAGGGCGAGACGCTCGTCAACGGCATCGGCCAGGGCTATGTGCTCGCCACGCCGCTCCAGCTCTGCATGCAAGCCGCGCGGATTGCATCCGGCAGGGCGGTCTCACCGCGACTGACCCATCAGGTCGGCGCCACGCTAAAGCGAAACCCACAGCCCGCGCCGCTACCCTTCTCGGACACGGCATTCGCCATGGTGCGTGAAGGCATGGGCATGGCCGTCAACGCGCCGGGCGGCACGGCCTATGGCTCGCGGATTCTGCAAGCCGGCTTTGAGATGGGCGGCAAGACCGGCACGGCCCAGGTGCGGCGCATCACCGATGCAGAACGCCATAATGGTCTGACACCGCAGAGCCAGCAGCCCTGGGCCTATCGCGAACATGCGTTGTTCATCGGTTTCGCGCCGATCGACAAGCCGCGCTACGCCATTTCGGTGGTGCTTGAACATGGCGGCAACGCCCATACCGAGCCACAGGTGAAGTTCGCGCGCGATATCCTCACCCTCGCCCAGACGCGCGATATATTGGGCAAACCCAACGCCTATCCGGTGAAGGACGCCCAGGCCGGTGTTCCCGCGCCCACTGTTCCCAAGGCAGGTGGCTGATGGCTATTCGCGCTTACGCAGCAGCCAAGCGCACCTTGTCGTTCGCCGACAAGTTGCTGGATGTGAATTGGGGCATGGTGCTGATGATCACCATGCTGGCCTGTGCCGGGTTCGCCATGCTTTATTCGGTGGCGGGCGGGTATTTCAATCCCTGGGCGACGCCGCAGATCATTCGTTTCATCGTGGGCGCTTTCATCCTGGTCGCGGTGGCGATGATTGATGTGCGGGTATGGATGAGCCTGGCCTATCCCGCTTACGGCGTGGCATTCATCCTGTTGATCGCGGTGGTGGTGGCGGGCCATGTCGGCCTGGGCGCCCAGCGCTGGATCACCCTGGGGCCGCTGGAGTTGCAGCCCTCCGAGCTGATGAAGATTTCGCTGGTGCTGGCGCTTGCGCGCTTCCTGCACGGCAAGAGCGTGGAAGAAGTTTCCAAGCCGCTGAATTTGGCGATTGCGCTTGCCATGATCGGGCTTCCCGCCATGCTGGTGGTGATGGAGCCCAATCTGGGCACCACCTTGATAATTGTCATGGACGGCTGCTCGCTTTTGTTCCTGGCCGGGCTGAGCTGGTACTGGATCGCCCCGGCGCTGGCGGCGATTGCGGTGGCGGTGCCCACCGCCTGGCGCTTTGTGCTGCATGATTATCAGAAGGCGCGGGTGATGACCTTCCTCAATCCGGAATCCGACGCCCTGGGCGCGGGCTGGAACATCACCCAAGCCAAGATCGCCATCGGCTCGGGCGGGATTTCGGGCAAGGGCTTTTTGCAGGGCACCCAGAGCCGGCTCAACTTCCTGCCGGAAAAACAGACCGATTTCATCTTCACCAATTTCGGCGAGGAATTCGGCTTTGTCGGCTCGGTGGCGCTGCTGATCCTGTTTGCGGTGGTGATCGGCTATGGCCTGCAGATCGCCATGGGCGCCCGCAGCCAGTTTGGCCGGTTGCTGGCGATGGGCATTACCCTCAATTTCTTCTTCTACATCATGATCAATGGCCTGATGGTGATGGGGCTGATCCCGGTGGTCGGCATTCCCATGCCGCTGCTGTCCTATGGCGGCACCGCCATGCTGACCGTGATGTTCGGTTTCGGACTGCTGATGAGCGTGCATGTCCACCGGCAAGTGGAAATCCCCAGGCATTCCGTTGGGATTATCTAGTCACAGGCTTGTTTTACAGGCTTATGGACAGCCCCACCCCCGTTGGCTATAAGCCGCCTCCCGCCCCCAAAGGGCGGCGTGGGTGATTAGCTCAGTTGGTAGAGCAGCTGACTCTTAATCAGCTTGTCGCAGGTTCGATCCCTGCATCACCCACCAATTTTCCTCATGAAGTCAGGTAGTTGAACCCGCCAATATTATGGTCACGTTTTCTATCTACGAATGAACCGGACATTGACCGGACGCGCGGGGAAAAACACCTCAGGCCATGTGAAGTGCGCCGACTTTAGCGTCTTCTAGCCACCGTCCAGCTAGCACCTAGTCCACGGGGGCACCCCCGCACCTCAAAGCCACGCGCATCCAAAATCCCCCCTAAGCCAGACCCACCCACCGGGCACCCCCCTAAACCTGAGAATGGTACCTACGGTCACCCCTACTCACTAATCTGTTCGTCCGATCCACCGTGTGGGGGGCAAGCGCCATCTAGCCACCGCCCGGCTAGCACCTAGTCTCACGACAACACCTAGGCCCTCCAAAATCCCCCTAGGTCAGACCCCACTACCCCGGCATACCCCCGTTTTCCGTTGATGGTACCTACGCTCCCCATACTTACGGTTTTGCTCGGGCGATCCGGTGTGCTGGGGATGGGGTGGGTAGCTAGGAACTGTCAGGGCTCGGTCCTGTCCTAAGCCGTCACGAACTGCCTAAGCTGCTCGATGGGCATGGGTGGCACCGTCGTGTGGGCAAGTCCGTGACAGTTCCGGCACAGGGGGCATAGATCTTCAATTTGCGTGCGGCGCACACCCTCTGAGACAGGGTGTAGGTGATGAACCTCGATAATTGCCGCAACTTTCGGCACTAGTCCGCACGCCTGACAATGAGTGCCATAATGCTTCAGTGCGTTCTTCCGATTTGACGGGTCCCGCTCAGCCTTTGAAAGCACGACTTCTCCCCTAGAGCCTTCCATGACGCCGGGATCGGTCAGCCTTCTCTGCCATTCGGTGGCAAAGCGCATCGGCCAGAACGCCGGAAGCCTCTGCACACGGGGATCAAGGAAGTAGACGGTGCAGCTGGCATCTGGAGAACGCAGGCCCCGTCCAATGACTTGGCGTAGCCGCCGCAGCGCTGTGTTGCGGGCATCGATATAGCGGCTCTCAACGTGGTCATCGATAATAGTGGGCTTATCGTAAGGCACCACGGGGACAATGATCGAGCGCCACTGAATGGGCGCATCCAGTCCTGCCCAAGCGGCGGCGGCCAACAGTATTTTGGTATCGCCCAGCCGTTCCATGGCGGCGCCGATCAATTCACCCTTCTGGCGAACCACTGCGCCTTCGACCAGTGCGCCAATTCTGGTGGCAAGGTCGAAGGATGGGGTAACAACCAATGCCGGTGGCTCGGCCTCTCTCACTTTCGCCGCCACCATTTCCAGCCAGCCTTCACCATCGACAGCAAGGTGACTGACAGTGCGGAAGTTCACCGTGCCATGGCGCTCAGGCTCAATGATGTCGGATAGCTCACTCTCCTGCTGGATCCCCAGCGCCCGCTTGAAGTCATCAAACTTGCCGCCGATGGTGATGGTGGCACTGACAAAGGCCACGTTGGGCTTGTTGGCGGTCTTGCGCAGCAGACGGCCCGGCAGACGGTGGAAAAGCTTGATGCCGCCAGCATCAGCGCCGGCGGCATGGAACCATGCCGGTTCATCCAGAGCTTCAAGGATCATCTTGGCGGCAGCACGCTGTTCCGGTTCAGCCTCCTTGCAGGCAACAACTTCCTCCGCCAGTTCGCGGGGATTGTCGCCTTCGATGCCAAGTTCTTTGAGTTCCGCACCTGTGATCTCCATGTCGGACTGCAGCGCTGCCGCATTGGGAAGCTGATCTGCTTCATCGAAAAACAGGTAGTCCCGCTCAGTTGCGCCGTTGTATTCGCCCTTAAGCCGCTGATCTATAATGACGCTGGCGCTGGTGCAGAGCATTACCTGTGCACTGGTAACTACATCGCGCTGCGCTAAGTATTCAGCACGCGTGGCGAAGGTCCGTGCAGGACGAAAAGCGGCTACCGTTACATTGGCTTTGTTGGCTTCGGCCATATCAGTGGATGCCAGCAGCTGGTCGATAAGCTGGTGGGTTGGCAGCGCGATGGCCACACGCTTGCCTGAAGCAATCAGTGCAGACAGGTAAGCGCGTGTCTTGCCAATGCCCGTACCACCTTCAAGCAGTAACGGGCCATCAGCTTTTTTTATATGCGCCGCGACTATGGCGGCGAAGTTTGCCTGTTCTTTTGATCTGAACATGATGTGCCTGAGAAGACATAAAACTATTACTTATAATAGCCACCCAATTCACGGGTGGCTTCACCCTTCACCACGGCCACGGGGCGGCTTATCCTGTTGTAGTAGCCACCCAATTCACGGGTGGCTTCACCTCAGGAGGGCGAGAGCCGCTTCTGGTTTCTGTTGTAGTAGCCACCCAATTCACGGGTGGCTTCACCAAAGCTCAAATTGCTGCCCCGGACCCCGGAGTTGTAGTAGCCACCCAATTCACGGGTGGCTTCACCGAAAACCAACTTTCACGTTTGCCCCGTGTGGTTGTAGTAGCCACCCAATTCACGTGTGGCTTCACCTGCCGCTATGAGCGCCATGTCGCGCCGCAAGTTGTCGTAGCCACCCAATTCACGGGTGTCACCACCGTGGGC
>Ga0164296_1004268_pt1 | contig 13078 bp, 27 predicted proteins | sample GEODES057metaG_FD_113533 | JGI IMG/M metagenome (GOLD analysis project Ga0164296, IMG submission 113533) | Dystrophic lake water microbial communities from Trout Bog Lake, Wisconsin, USA - GEODES057 metaG | ecosystem: Environmental > Aquatic > Freshwater > Lake | place: USA: Trout Bog Lake...
CAGATGGATCTTATTTCTTCTAGTCTTACAGCTGCCTTTTGAATGGCCTCCATGTGAATTTTGCACTCTGCTTTTATTTCTTCTTGTGTCATATATCTATTTTATGTTCCAAACTTCAATAGGTAAATACTTCCTACATATGTCTGCCGTTAATTGTTGATTTTCTTTTTTTGCAGTATCATAAGCAGCATAAGCAGCATTAGCAGCAGCAGCATCAACATAAGCAGCAGCATAAGCAGCAGCAGCAGCAACATCATAAGCAGCAGAAGCAGCAGCATAAGCAGCAGCAGCAGCAACATCATAAGCAGCAGAAGCAGCAGAATAAGCATAAGCAGCAGCAAAAGCAGCATTAGCAGCAGCAGCATCAGCAGCATCAGCATAAGCAGCAGAAGCAGCATAAGCAACATAAGCAGCAGCATTAGCAGCAGCATCCAACTCTTCTCGACTTATCTTGCCTTCTCCATATGCAATAGCTGCATCTACAGCCTTAATACTTCTTTCATCTTTCATTAAATGGCGAACAGTATTAGCACAATGACCTTTTGCTAAAATTAGCAATTGTAAATCATCAGGATTCGTTCTTTTGAATAACCACAATAACCAATCACCCCTATGGCAAGTGTTGTAAATTTCTTGCCATGATTTATCTCCTGCCCATTCTCTTGCATCTTTACAAGCATTTAATTTCATTAGTAGTTCTTTCATCTTTATTTTTAATTATAATGTAATATAAACAATTTCTACGACGCGGTAAAATTTATTTTAAAATACTTTGTATTTATTCGTCATCTCCTCCGTTTTCATAGCATCTTTCACACATTCCTCTGATTGCCATACCAGATCCTACATTACCACAGTTTCTACCACAAATTCTACATCTTACGTTATCGTAGAATGTCTTAATTAATTTTATCATATTGTTTGTTTTTAATTATAATGTAATATAAACAATATTTTCGACACGGTAAAATTTATTTTGTAATGTTCCAAACTTCTATTGGTAAATACTTCCTGCAAATGTCTGCCGTTAATTGTTGATTTTCTTTTTTAGCAGTATCAGCAGCATTAGCAGCAGCATTAGCATAAGCAGCAGCATCAGCAGCAGCATCAGCATCAGCATCATCATCATAAGCAGCATAAGCAGCATCATCAGCAGCAGCAGCAGCATCAGCAGCATAAGCAGCATAAGGAGCATCATTAGCAACAGCAGCATCAGCAGCAGCATAAGCAGCAGCATCCAACTCTTCTCGACTTATCTTGCCTTCTCCATATGCAATAGCTGCATCTACAGCCTTAATACTTCTTTTATCTTTCATTAAATGGCGAACCGTGTTAGCACAATGCCCTTTTGCTAAGGTTAACAATTTCAAATCATCAGGATTCGTTCTTTTGAATAGCCACAATAACCAATCTCCTCTATGGCAAGTGTTGTAAATTTCTTGCCATGATTTATCACCCGCCCATTCCATTGCCTCTTGACAGGCTTTTAATTTGTTTAGTAGTTCTTTCATCTTTATTTTTAATTATAATGTAATATAAACAATTTCTACGATTCGGTAAAATTTATTTCAATAACATTTTTACTTAATTTTTCTAATGCCTCTTCGTAATAGGTTTCATTAAAACCACTTTTATTTCTTGGAGACGGTAGCACATGTACAAAATGATTTCTTTGACCATATAGCATGTCGGAATCGTCGTCGATAATGATGTAGTTCTCGATCCCAGATGCATCAATGTACTCCTGTTGTCTCTCCTTGCTCCAATTGATGTGCCGAAATTCATGCTCTTTTAACCAATACTCTATCTCACAACCTCTTGGTATCGTATATCCATTGATTCCCCGCATGTTTGGAGTGATTCCAATTATTTCACCGCTCATTTGTTCTTGTTTCCATATCTCTCGCATCTTCTGTAACCCAGAGTGTCTCCATGTGGATGAAATCACCACCTTAGCCCTTTTTCTAATGTTATTTTCATGTTCTTTATTTTAATAGTTCGTCTAAATCGATATTGTAGTCGCTCATAATTTCTCGCAGTTCTTCTCTGACTTGTTCCAAAGCTTCGAGCGTCTTTTCGTCTACGGTATCCGCTGCGTATTTAGTTTTGGTCCTTAGAAGTTGATCTATGTCCCACAGTGCTAACGCCATGTCTTTGGCTTTTACGCATCGGATATAAGACGCCTCGTCTATCGAATCGTCTAGGTTAAATTCTAATACTCCTTTCATGTTATTTTATTAAGCTTTTTAAAGTGTCGTATATGCCTCTCAACAGTCCGTACAATGTGTAGATTATTAGACCAATTAGAATGCTGCTCATTAGGATAAGGGATCCCCATATGATCAGTTCGAATAAGAGCGTACTCCCCTCGACCACTCTACCCGTAAAGCACAGATACATGGAGTAGAAAACAGTCAACCAGCCGGCCAAAATTGCCAACCGAATTATCAACGATAGTACTTTACTGCTTGTACTGGCGAGCTCTAGTATGGAGCCCATTATATTGGCGTTTTTTCTGTTCTCGTAGTCCTGTCTTGTTTCTCCCTTTCTCATTTGTTATATCTTTTCTTGTTCGAATAATTTCTGAAACTTCTTCGGTAACTTATCGTACTTGCCTCTGAATGTGGTAGGCATGGCGTCGATTATTCTCTTGTTTCGGTACGGTAAGTTATTCGGTCCACTCCACTTTCGTGTCTGTCTCATGTAGTGGTAAAAGTACAAATAAGCATTCGCTTTTTTGACATAAAGTTCCTTGTCGATGTTTAATCCGTACTTTTCTATCAACTTTAGTGACCTCTTCTCGTTGTCCAATTCTAGATCCACGCAACCTTGAATGGCAGCATCGACCACCACATTCGGTAGATTTGTACCGGCTATCCATTTGTCCACGGCCAAAAGGTACTTGGTTGCTTTGGTATACACAGGCACTTGATCTATCCACTGCGTTAGGTGACCGTACTCGTGTACCAATACCTCGAACGAATCTCTCTGTTTCATGGCAACTTGTAGGGTCCTGTTCTCGTCGTCAAAGTATCCGGTGCATTTGATACTCGGTGTGGGCTTTAAGTACTTGACATCTTTGAGCTTACACGATACTTTGTGCTTCTTACACTCGCTCTTTACGAGCTCCATAAATTGTTTATCGTTTTTGGTCAGTTTCATACTAGTGGTTGAATTGTAGGTTAGAGTATTTGTTAGTGTCGTAGTGCATCTGCAGTTCTTTAGCGTTGATCATGGACGATTTGTCCTCGTAAGATCGTGATATATTGAACTCCTGTGCCCACGCTCTGAACGCTGGATCGAACATGATCTCTTCGCGTTCTTGTCTCAATTTTAATTCTTTGTCTATGTCTATATTGTTTAGCATACTATAAGCTGTGTTTTTGGTTGTATAATTATTTGCGGTTGTAAAATTTAGAGTCGTCAATTTCACCGTAAGAATAATCTACAGTGATACGCTCTTCCAAAAACTTCTCTTTGACCACGCCGATCTCACGGTCTTCCATAGTCACTGTACCAACCTCGTCGTAATGGTCCAATTCTATTGAATCGTACATATCGCATGCTTCTTGATACGTGTAGAAAGGTCCATAAGTTTGGCTGTTACTAGGATCAGAATCTGGTAACAAGAAAGAATCTCCGTGACCGTCCTTGTATCTCATGAAGTAAGGCGACTTGGTAACGAACCAAATATTAGGTGACTGACCGTCTCCGATAATTTGACTAGCCAACGCCTTTACTGCATCGTTGAAAGCGACCAAAGGATCTTGCACAGCCTTTGTCTCTTCTACTTTTGGCTCTTGTTTGCATTCTGATTCTGAGGTTATGATGCTGACGCCGTTATACTTGATATAGTCGTTGATCTTAGCTATAACTTCTTCTTTCGTCATACCATCGTAAGGCGGAAACTTCATCTCTCGCTGTATTGGATCGAAAACACTTATGTATCCCAAAGCTAAATTAACGTGACCGCTATTCAACCACGTAGGAATGTCACACAATACACGCCATACACCGCGCTTAGGATTATCTACGAAACCTAAACGTCTTAAATAACCTTTGTACTGATCTTGACGATAGTAATTACCTGCGCTATATTTTTTCCATCCAGTTATAAATTCCTTGCCTTCCAATGCTGCGTGGAATTCTTTAGTAGTGAATGTGTCACCTACTTTGTAAGAATTAATAAACTCCTTTACGGATTGAAATAAGCTCGGTTTGTTACTCATATTGTCAGTTTTTGTTTGTTCGTTAATGTTAGTTTCTTCATCTAATAATTCTTCTAAAGCTTCGAGTGCTGCCAAACTAGTTAAAGCATTGTGACTGCCTATGTGCCACTCGATCGATTCTGTATCTGAGTAACGACGATATTCCTTCCAATCGTACAAAGTAAATACCGCACCGTTTTCCAATTCGAACTCCCACTCGTTTTGCACTTTATCGTTTTGTTCGCCTATGCGATGAGGTGCACCCAATACGCCAATTAAGTCTGCTAACGAGGCAGTGATTGTAGCGCCTTGAAATGAGGTACCGTCCAACGATTTGTTTGTTTTCTTTATCATAACTTATTTTTTTGTTTTAATGTCTGTGAATTTAATATCTGTATCGGTTAAGTTTAATGTGTGACCGATATACACAACTGAAAAGAATACAATTAATGATAACATATAATTTAGTTTAATATTAAGATAATAAAAATTCAGGAAACTCAATACCGTGCCACTTACTCATCTCTTCTTGCCAAGTCATTTCACCTTTGGCTACACGCTCATGATCAAGCTCCATATTTAATGGTACGCCTGCGATAAAATTCATACCGTATACCTCAGGATAATCAGATTCCCAAGTAAAATTAACGTGACAATCAGGGAACGTTTCTACAAACGCTTGATGGTTGGCACGAATAATATTGATATCGTCGTAAGCAATGCTTTCGATAACTGTGTCAAATACTACCTCTTTTGTAAGAGCATTCTTTACGTAAATTTGTACTTTCATAACTTAAATTTAATATTAAAAATTTATATATATGATGCTATAAGTGGCATCAACGAGGTAAAATTACACAATTCTGGCAATCTGGATCAATTTATATGAACTATTTTCGAAAGTTCTTGGCAGAGAATCAACACGTTACATATATGTTTTTTAGACATATAACTACACGTTGAAAACCAACGAGTTGTGCAACTGATTGGTTATCAATGGGCCTAAATTAATGTGATTTGGAGCTCTTTGGGCAGGCTTTGTCCTGCTTACAATGTTTGTTATAAGGTACGAGATTTGAGCATCCACATGAGCTCAAAACAGCTTAAAAGACATAAATTTCCTTAGCAGATCTACTGCTTTATTAGGACGTTCTTTTTGGGCTTGAGGACACGATTGGCACAGATTGCCATAGATGGAATAGTGATAGTCGCAGCTTGAGTTATTGTCGCTGCACGCCTTTGTCTTTACTTTTGTCGGCGAGATCTTTCGTTTGTTTTTGCGTAGCATAACTGTTTGAACTTTTATTTTGACGGTTAGATTTCCATTTGTCTGCTGCTTCGTAAGCTTTAAGTAACATTGTTGCTTGTTTCTCTAGTGCTTTCGATATCGGGTCTATCACTGTGTTTTATTTATTTTGAGATACAATATACGTAACTATTGTTTTTTGTAACTCTTGTAATGCTGTTGTATTGTCCGTGATTAATTTAGACATTCTATCTCTTTCCTCTAGCAAAATCTGCATCATCTCTTCTTGCAATTTATCTACCTTCTCTTCTAGTTTGTCGTTCTTTTCAACTAGTCTTTGATACTGGTTCCATGCGAAATAACTTAATGCTAAAGCTAGAATACCGAGTATACCGTATTGCATAAACGAAGTTGCTATGCTATCTTGTTGCTGTGCTATTTGTAAAAGTGTCATTAATTAAGTGTCGAATATTTTGAGTATAATACGTTCTCCCAATTTGAAGTCAAGAACCTTACGTTTGAAACTGTTGGCTTTACTATTTCTCTTTCTAATAACTCTACCGCTGTTTCAACAAAGGCAGTTCTACAATTTACATGTAATAGTTCGTGGGTGCGATTAGGTACCACGTTCTCTGCTATTTTATCGAGCATATCGTATACTAATTCATTCATCCTGACAATAAATATTTAGGTGTTATTCGAAAATTTTATATTCTTTTTTTAAATATTTGAGACATTTTTTATAGTCTCTACGTTCTACTTTGCGCGCGTCTATTTCTAATGGATTGCGGTGATGACTCAGATACTTGGCCAAAATCTGATACTCGTGCATAGAATGTTTAACGTAATGAGTATACTCGTGTATGATTGTTTTAACAAGTTCTTCTAAAGTCAAGTTAGCTTCTTTATTTATAAAGATCACCTGTTCCACTTCATCGTAGTATCCGTAATCGTCTCCAGTGTAATAATCTCCCTTCCTAAATTCAAGATACGGATACGGTCCATTTAATTTTGATCTTCCATATTCAGCTACGCACCACCACAGGATCTTATAAGCAGTACCCCTGGTCACAACGTTTTTTTTCTTTATCTCTGTCATATTACTTAATTTCCAAATAAAAGTGTACGTAGTCCTCCTTTGTCTTGGACCAGTTCTTGTTAATATATACTTCAACGGCTCCCAAAGACTTGAGTGAATTCCAGCTCGCTCCCACTCTTGCGTCTCCGGTCAAGATCGTAAAGCCCTTACGTTTGGCCCACTCTATGGCGTATTTGTTTAACAGCGTACCGTAACCTTGTCCTTGGTACTGAGGATCTACCGTAATGCTTTCTAAGTACACTACGTTGTCGCACGATACGTACAGTATGATCTCGCCCATGTACTTGTCGCCGTCCTTGAGGTATATCGCTTTGCTCGTCTTCTGATCTGTTAGGAACATTTTCTTGTACGATAGGTCCCATCGTATGTTCTTTGGGTGAAACTCTTCGAACCTATGGAGAACGACATCACTCGGTATCTTGGTCGTCTTTTTTATTTTGCTCATTATTTATAGTTCTGTTTAGCTACGTCAATAAACCATTTGATAGCTGCAAGTTCAGCTGCTTCATAAGAATCATTATTCTGTAATAACTGTGTTATTGGTCCATAGTGAACAACTGCTATATTTGTGTTACCTATAGAATAAGTAAAACCAAACTTTTCTCTAAACCATCTAAATGCTTGTTGATAGAGTGGAGCAGTACACATTTTATCTCTATCTTTATTATCATTAGCATTAAACATCCAATGCTTATTAGTGTAATGGTTATATTCTATATAATATCCATTAAGACCGCGTGTCCAATAAGCCAAACATTCTTCATCAAAACCTAATTCTTTAAGTTCTAATGCTTGTTCATAAGGGATAAATTCTTTGTTCATAAGTTATTTGTTTTGGTTATAGGTTAAATCCTTCAATTTTTAATTTGTCTTGTAGTAAATCCATACATTGAGAAAATGAGAAAATACGCAATGCTTGGTTTAAAGTGATTCCAGTACAAACTTCAAAGCACCATCTAATTTGTGATTTTTGTTTTCTATTTAGTGTTTTATACCATTTCATAGGTTATTTGTTTTTAACTATTTCAATTTTTATATCTGAATTTTTAGCAAAGACTTCTCCTCCTTTAATTTGAAGTACTATCTTATTAAGTTTAATCAGACAAGCAAGTTCAGCTTCTTCGTAGGTACTGTATTGTATATTTTCATCCTCTGAATGATATAAATAATCGTTAATCTCTATTTTGTCAATTCTTATAAACCAATGAGAGGGATTACATACTTGTAAATCAATACATCTAAATAATCCATACTTCTCTCTAAACCATCTAAATGCTTGTTGGTATAGTGGTGCAGCAGCACAATTTAAATCCCAATGCCCTGTATTATTTGCATACTCATCAATTAATCTAATTCCATCGTACCATTTCATACAGGTTTCTCTAAAACCCAATTCAAACATTTCTAATGCTTGTTCATAGGGGATAAATTCTTTGTTCATGTTATTTGTTTTATAGGTTACCAACTTGATTGATATGTGTAGTCGTCTGTGTCTGCCTCTGGAGTTGTTACGATACTCATTAATATGTCGTACGTGTTCTGTACTTGCTCGAAGTAGTATTCGTTGTACTCTGTACCACCAAAGAAAAAGCCTGAGGTCGTAGGCAATAACTGCTCTGCTTTACTGTGATCTTTTAATACCTCTTCGCATAGGTTCAATAGATCTCGCAATTGATCGTAGTCCACGTCGTACTGTCGACAATCGTCCTGTCCGTTCTGTACGTTATCTACGAACCATTTGTGAATGTGGCTTGCTTTACGCCAATATCCAACTTCTTGCACGATCTCTTTGATCTTCTTAGGATCTATGGTAGGGTGTGGCTTACCGCCTTGCGTCACTACTACTTCGTCTCTTTTTTCTTCTCTTATGTACTCTCCTGTCCATAAAAACGTTTTCTTGTACAAATACATGTCTAGTCCCATAACTTTTATTTTTTATTTTTGTTTGATAATAGTTCCTCCGTAAAAGTCTCCTCTTGCTCCGAAGCCAAAATTCTGGCCCAGTCCATCGAGTTCTGCTACTACAGCAAATGTGTTATCGTAATCGTCTACGACGTTGTAGTCTATGTAATCGAAACTGTCTACGGCTTCTTTCTCATTGTCGAATAGCGTTGTGTTTATATAGTCCTCTGTGGTAAGGATAACTGCGTATAATTTTGTACTCATAACTTTTATTTTATTTAATGATTAAGCTTCTACTATAGTAGTGTATCTACTTACATGATTGTTGTATCTTTCTGTTTGCTTCGCGTTATCCTCTTCGCGTTGCTTAGTTTCCCAATAGTATACAGTTGCAATGAAGTCGTCGAAGCGAGCTTTAGTAACCTGTATCGGAGTGAACAACACTTGATTAGGATCGCATGATGGTCTCATGATATTTAATTCAATTTTGCCGCCTTTTACAGCACCTACAACTTCGAATGCGTACACTCTAACATGATCGAATCTGCCTCTACCGTGTTGTAGATCGAAGTACTGAGGTTTGGTCTCTAATTTGTATGCTTCTATACAATCGTAGTTACTAACATCCCAGTCTCTTTCGCATACAGTACGTGAAGAGATCGTGTGCTTGAACCCAGGTTGTTTGTATGCTGCGATGGTTTCGTCCGCAATTTGTTGCTCAGTTTTACGTATAGCGAATTCTGTTTGGCCGATTGGTTGCTCGAATGTTACGTAACGCTTTTCTGAGTAGTATTTATATTCTGCTTTCCACACTGGCATCATATCGTTAATTTGTGGTAATAACTCGGCCACTTTGCCTACAGTCTTTAAGTAAGATATTACTTTAACGTTGTCGTACTCGCACTCTGTAGAATAATAACTTAATCGAGCTTTAGCTTCTTCTTTGTATCTTTCGTAGTGGTATATGGTAACTCCATTGTGTCTCCATGCATTTTCTACGTTCTCACCAGGCGCAAAGATTTGTAATGTCTCTCCACCGCTTTCTAACTTAATAGTATATGTGTCGCCTGTAAGATTATGGAACCACTCTACGATACGTGCTTCTAAGGCAAAAACTTCTTTACTGAAGACATTATCGAAGTAATACTTAGATGCTTCTTTTTGAGATTCTAACTGTGACTTTAACGCAGTCAACGTAGTTTGTAATGTATTCATAACTTATTTTTTATTTAATGATTAGTAAAACAATGCGTTCCAAGATTGGAAGTTAAACATTTTAAATTGTGTACCTACTCCACTGTTATCAACACCTTTGTAAGGCGATCGTGTTGCTTCCCATGTAGACGTAACCTTATTTACTTTGATTAACTTTGCTCTTAACGTTGGTGAGAAGTTCACTGAACATTCTTTACCGATTGCTGACTTTAATTCTTCTACTTTATTCATAACTTTTATTTTATTGATTAGTACATGTTTGTAACGTGTGAAGGCATTTCTGATTCGTGTATAGGATCTTGTAAACAACTAACTATATCGATGCTACTAACTACCTCTGATGCTAAACGTCTAAACATTTTTTCACCTTCAACTTCACCGTGTTCGTCAAATAAAAATCTTCTGATATCGTGATGCGTAACACGTAATTTATCTATACCCCAAACTTTGCCAAATTTATTACTAAAGGCACGGGCTACTCGTGTACGATCGTTAATCATTAACCACGTAGTAACATTTAACACAGACATTGTAATCATAACTTATAATTTAATATTAAAAAATTTATATATATGATGCTCTAAGTGGCATCAACGAAGTAAAACTATAACATATAATCGACATAAAAAAATAATATAGCAACTATTTCAAAAATTCTCCATTAGAAACCAATCAGTTGGATAACTTATTGATTTTCAATAGACAGTAATAGTTGATTTCCAATACGTTATGTATGGAAAACAAACAAATATGTAATGGGTTGGATACCAATCAGTTGCACAACTGCTTGGTTTTCAGCTAAATTCTACGATCTATGAGGCTGTCCTCGTCATCGTCCAAGTCTGGCTTGGTATATTGCGTATTGGCCATATCTTCCAAGTCTTGCATGTCTTGGTCCTCTTGGCTTTGGTAATCGATAAGATCCTCTTCTTCCTTGTAACGGCCTTCGTCCAAGAAGTTCTGCATTTGTTCTATTTCCTTTAGTGTGTTGTCGTCCAATTTGTAGAATAGTAGGTTGCTTTCGAACGATGTTTCGTCGCCCACTATTGGAGCGGATTGCATGTTTCTTAGTACTCTACCGCTAAAGCTATCTGTAACGTGGATAAAGTAGCAGTTGTAGCACAGCCATCGTATGTTGGACAGGGTCCAGTTTCTACGATCTCCGTCTACAAAATGTAATAATAGTGGTTGTTTGTCGTCTTTGACCCGTCTTTCGTGGTAGTTGCAGTGTTCGCAGTATTCTTTGTTCAGCTCGTGTAGGATCAGCATCTTCTGAAGTATCGCTACCCTCGCTGGGCTGGTCCACTTTCTGTACGTTAGCAATTTGTCTATCTGCTTTTGGAACTTTCGAGGTAGTAATTCTCTGTGTTGTCTTGGCTTCCTGTACATTGGGTTGCCGTGAAGGTGCAGTTCGTACAAAGTTTTGCCGGTTTCAAGATCGATGTACATGCTTGCGTACTTCTTAAACGTACGATAGGATATACCCATGTAACGACACGCTTCGGCAGGATTTCCGCTGTTGGCCATTGCATCGCGTATCTCGTCTTCGGTTAATTGTAATCCAAGATGGGGGAATCCCATTGCTTTGGATACTTCGTGCGGTAACTTCTTCTGATATTTCTTTCTCTTACCCTTCATTTATTTTAGGATTAACTAATAACACTAGATCCCACAGTTGGTATGGATTTTCTAATATTATTTCCTGCCCCGCTGGGTTGTACATTGGATTGATGGTGCCGTCGTCGTTCATTCTATCGTACAGATAAAAACTGACCACGTCTATTGCGTCCTCTCCAAAATTCATGAACATTAGCATGTCGATGATTTGGATATATTTGTCCTCGTATTTGAATAGGTCTATCTGAAGTTCTTGATAGGCCAGATTGGATCTGACTATAGTCTCCTCCATTAAAGTTATAATGGAAACGAACATCTCTTTCTTCCTGTCCGATTGTGTACGTTTCTTTCTTCTTACAGTCGATTTGGATCCGAGTAAAGAATCCACGGCCAACTGTATTTCTTTGTAGGGTTCTGATGTCATTGTTTTACTTTTTAGGCGTTTTCAATGTTTCAATCATCTTTGAGATGTGATTGCACTTTTCGTAGTCCTCAGTGCCGTCTTCTAAGTACCAGTGGAGGCACGTTGCGAGTGAGTCTGCCCAATAATTTTTGTGGATCTCTACGAAATTGTTAGTGGTGTTTATTTCGAATATGGAAGCAAAAGACTTTCTATTCACCATAGCGTCTTCTATTGCTTTTGGAACTTCCTGCTTTAGTAAAGTCTTCAGTATCTCGGACTCTTTTATCTGTTCGCACTTCAAGTCTTCAGCGTTATCGAATATTGCTCTGACAGTTTTTCTTTGATTTTTTTTCATAACTAATGATTAATTTTAGATCACCTGTGCCCAACCCGCGTTTGATGAAGTTCCATTATAGAAATACAAATGCGAACCTGATGCAGCTAAAGAACCCGTAGTACCAGTTGGAAGTGGAACTTGAGGCTGTAATAATAAAGCTTGTGATAGATGAATTGAACCACTTACGTCCAAACTGTACGCTGGATTTGGTTGGTTAATACCTATTTTACCGTTTGCGGAGGCTGCAGATTGTAGAGAAGTATTTGAATATGAACCTGATCCAAATATTAAACCTCCAATATTTATGCCATTCTGATAATTATCTGGTAAAGTGATGTTGGTACCTATTATTATATTGTTACTTCCTATACCTGCTGTTGATGCGTTGTAGCCTGCTTGATATCCAATTAAGTTTGAATAACTAGCGCTTACTGCACCATTACCTGCATTTTGTCCAAAGAAGTTTGAATTGTTAGCACTTACTGCACCATTACCTGCCTGTTGTCCAAAGAAGTTTGAATTGTTAGCACTTACTGCACTACCACCTGCAAAAGTTCCAATGAAGTTAGAAAAGCTAGCACTCACTGCACTCTGACCTGCAGCGGATCCTATAAAATTAGATTCATTAGCGTTTGTTGCACTACCACCTGCATATGCTCCAATAAAATTTGAATTATTAGCGTTTGGTGCAACATTACCTGCATATGCTCCAATAAAAATAGAATTATTGGCATTACTGTTTAAATAACCAGCACGATATCCTAAATACACTCCATTAGAAGTATTGAATCCACTAGTACCAACGGTGGATCCACTAGAATAGATGGAACTACCCGATACTGATATTACCTCTTGGTTAGTAATACTTTGAGCAATTACAGTTGCTAAGTTAGTTTCGGAAATTTGAGATGTTACACCGCTCGCTACTACAGGAAGTACGTCTGTTGGTCCTAAAGTTGTTACTACTGGAAGCTGTGATATTTTTACGTTTGTTGGCATTTTCTATTGAGTATTAATTTGATGTGTCTAATTGTATTTGATTTCCTGATTC
>Ga0164296_1004269_pt1 | contig 13078 bp, 9 predicted proteins | sample GEODES057metaG_FD_113533 | JGI IMG/M metagenome (GOLD analysis project Ga0164296, IMG submission 113533) | Dystrophic lake water microbial communities from Trout Bog Lake, Wisconsin, USA - GEODES057 metaG | ecosystem: Environmental > Aquatic > Freshwater > Lake | place: USA: Trout Bog Lake...
CGGTTACGGCTGGCACCAGCGTCAAGTCGTGATTCCCGGGATCGCCGCAGGAGACCGCGGCAAGCCATTACTGGTATTGGCGGCCGGGGAGGCCGGGCTGATGGCCGTGGCGATTGCCGCTGCCATCGTGATGAGCCGCGTTGGCCCCCCGGTCACCACAGTGTCTGTTGCCTACTTCACTCCCTTGGCGACCACCATGCTCGCCATCGGACTGCCCGCGGCGGCGTACACCCTGACGCATCAGCCGAACTGGCTTCACTGGCCCAGCCGCCTGCCCGAGATTCCTGCTGTCCTGCTGTGCGTCCTGGCCTTCGAGAGCGCAGTGGTGCAGTCATCTTCGACCTCCAGTGCACAAGCGGCAGTCATTGCCACATCCATCGCCCTTGCCGCATGCGGCTGGCTGTGGACGCTGAGCTGGGACGGGCAGCGTCGGCTCATATCCTTGGCGCTTGTGGCCATCGGGTGGCCGATCGTGCTGGCAATCGGAAACGTGGTCACCGGTTCGTCATCCTGGCCGCAAGTCGCCTTGGCCAGTGCGCTGGCAGAAGGCATCATTGTCCTGGTGGCACGCCGAAGCATGCAGCGGCCACGGATTTCATCCAGCTCACAGATTGGCATTGATGTCCACCAGTGATCGCCAGTCGGACCAAAGTCCCCCGCATGCTGCGGCTGGAGGGCGATCCTGGGTAAAGGACATCTGGCAACTGCACATACCTTTGCTCCTTGCCTTGGCTTTGTGCACGACCGCGACGGTCATTGAGATTCGTCGAGCCGACCAGGGCGTCTGGCGGGCCTGGATCTACCTGTTCGAATGGCCGATGATCGGTGCGTTCTGCATCTGGATGTGGTGGCGCCTGTGGCGCGAGGGCAGTGTCAAGAAGGCGCGAACCTCACTGACTGATCGCTGGCGCGCGAAAGTGGCTCGGATCGAAGCCGAATACGATGCGTCGCACCCCGACCCTGTACCAGCAGCAGGCGACCCCGCAGAGCTCAAGACGTCAACGGCTGCCGACGAGGGCCTGCAACAGTGGCAGGCTTACGTCAATGAACTGCGTCGAACTGATCCGCCCGGCAATGTGCACTAGCCGCCGCAAGTCCTGTCAACGCCCGCGCGCTGCATGACGTACGGTCATTGGGTGCGAATTTGGTCGGCTCGGAGCCTTGCGCTGGTGCTTCCAGTGCTGATGATGCTGGTCGGGCTGAACGCACCCGCCCACGCCAGCGCAGACCTTTCGCAATACACCCAGCAGCAGCTGACATGGACCGCGTGCAAGGACAACTTGAAGTGCAGCTGGCTGACGGTGCCGCTGGACTACCAGGATCTATCGGCCGGCGACATTCGCATCGCGCTTTCCATGCTCGTCGGCTCCTCGACGGCATCTCGATACCTGCTGGTCAACCCCGGCGGTCCTGGAGCCTCCGGCCTCGAACTGCCACTGCAAGTGCAATCCCTGCTGAACGCAGCCAACACCGCCCAGTACAACATCATCGGCTTCGATCCACGCGGTGTGGGCAAATCCGCACCGGTCACGTGCCTCAGCGGCGTGCAGACCACCCGCTGGCTGCGCACGGACAGCACCCCTCACGGCGCTGCCCAGCAAGCGCGCTACATGCGCCTCGCCGCAGCCATCGGCACCGGGTGTCTATCCGATAGCGCGCGCGTAGTCAGGCACGTGGGGAGTTCGGACACCGCGCAGGACATGGAAGTCCTGCGTGCAGTGTTGCACCAGCCCACGCTGGATTACCTGGGATTCTCCGATGGCACGTATCTGGGCACGCTCTACGCACAGCAATTTCCCGACCGCGTGGGTCGATTTGTTCTCGATGGTGCAGTCAATCCGGCACTGGACACCATGGAACTGTCCGCCGATCAGAGCGTGGGCTTTCAAACAGCCATCAGTCGGTTTGCCGGCTGGTGCGCCAAGCGCTCTGGCTGCGTGAGGACAACGCGAGCGGGCGTCCTGGCTGTCATGAATGCCATTCTTGCCCGGCTTCAGTCTGCCCCTATGCACACCACTCTGGGAGAAACGCTCACCCAGGCGCAGGCGATCACCGCCTATTACGAGCCGATGTACTCCCCGTTCTCCTGGCCGGATTTGCAGTCTGCGATCAACCAGGCTTCCCACGGTGACGGCACCGGATTGCTGGCAATTTCCAACAGCGCCACCAGCCGGACCGGTCGATACCAGTATTCGGACAACTCCAACTCAGCGTTCTATGCGATTGGCTGCTGGGACGCACCGGCGCCGCCAGGGGCAGCTGGCCTGGCCCGTGCAGCCAGCCAGTGGTCGGCTCACGCGGCAGTACCCGAAATGGCCCAGAGCATGAGCTGGGGGAACGCGCCATGCACGACGTGGTTCGGCCATACCGCCCTGCTGCCGGGGCCGGCCCATTCCACGACCAGTAGCCCGATCCTGATTGTCGGCACGATCTACGACCCGGCGACCCCGTACAAATGGGCCGTTGCCTTAAGTCATCAGCTGCCAACCTCACGCCTGCTGACCTTTGTTGGTGACGGGCACACGGCATTTGGCAACGGCAGCGCGTGCATCGACCGCTCGATCAATCGCTATCTCCAGGACGGCAGACTCCCCGCCCCTGGGCTGCGATGCCACCAGGGCAAGTGACTACTGCTCTTTTTCCGGATCGGAAGCAATTCCGGACAAGAACTCCTCGACCTGCGCCGCGATCTCATCTCCACTGGGCAAACTATCGCCCCCGAGGGTCTGCATAGCCAAGGTCGCTTGGTCGTATTGCTCCTCCAGGGCAACCACCACCGCGGAGAACTCCTCATTGACCGAGAGCTGAGCTGCCACCTCATCCTCGGCAGTCTTGGCCGCCGCTTCCAGCGACTGCGCGGACAGCGACAATCCCGTAGTGGCCGCGACGCCGTCAAGCATGACCTGAGCAGCCCTGGGGTACTCGAATTGCACCAAGTAATGGGGCACTTGGGCGGTGATTCCGATCGATGGCTTGCCACCGCGGCCGAGGTCCAATTCCAGCATGGCGCCCACGTGACCGGGTACCTCAATTTCCCCGACGACCGGCGGAAAGCCGGCCAAGAGCGCAGGCTCGTTTCCGTGAACAGCAATACCCAGCGGCCGGGTGTGTGGGGATGGCCACGGGATCGCTGCCAGGCTGAGGGAAAGTCGCACGCGGTACTCAGTGCAGATCTCATTGACCGCTGCGATGAACCGCTGCCACTGATAGTCCGGCTCCGGACCGACCAGCAGCAAGAACCCGGTCCCATGCGCGTCAATCACCTCGTAGAGGACGATTTGGTCAATGTCCGCTGATTCGAAATGGTCACGGACAAACCGCATTTTCGGTCGCCGGGCTCGGTAGTCCATCACTTGATCGACGTCAAACGTGGCCAGGGTGTGATGCTCGCACGTGGCCAGGATGTGTTCGACGGCTAGCCGTGCACCACCACCGGCATCGACGAAGCCATAAAACGCGTGGATGAGCACCGGTTCATGCGCGAACTGCGCGCGACGAACCACGGTGTACAGCTCAGATGGAATATTCATCGGTCAACTCCCGCTCCATTGTCCCAACTCCGGACAGTGCGCGGTTGTTCCCGACGTTAGCCATCAGCGAACACGACCGGCCTTGAGCATGGTGACGAATCGCTCCCCCACCTGCCCTGAGGTCCAAAAGGCATCCTGAGCTGCTGGATCAAGGCCCCAGGCGTACTCGCAGACCGATGACCACGCCCAGCCGACGGACTTGGTTAAGGTGCCCGCGACGGTCGCGGAAATTGCCGAGGTCGCAAGGGTCGTTCCTGGGATGAGCTTGAGCAGGTTCGACACGGCATATCGCCCGGCCATGGTGGCGCCACCGGTCAACACCAGGGAGCCGGCTGCAGCGAACGCCTTCGCCCTGCCGGCGGGCAGCCCCCACGCAGCCGTGATCCGCGCGATCATCGTGATCTGGTTTGGCACCAGCAGCGCCGCGTCAGCGAACGGGATCGGCGTCGCCCCGATGCCAGCGGCCACGGTTACGGCCTGGGTGATGATCTTGCCCACCTCTTTTTTTTTACGTTCAACATCGACCACCTGCACTGCTGTCAACGCCCGATGCGCAGCTTCGGGGACCACCACGTAGGTGGCATCCAGGAGTGCCTCGAGGCCGAACACCGGCGCACCGGAGAACTCATCGGCCTTGGCGTTGGTCAGTAGCGGCCGTCCGGGCGGAGCTAACGGCAGCCCGGCCTGCGCAAGATACTGGGCAAACTGCGTGGCTTCGGGGTGCGCAAGTCCATCACGGCTTGGAACTTGAGTCAGCACCAGCATCGTCGGAAGCCCGGTACCGGCCAAGGTCTTGATGAATTGCTCTTGCGCCTGCTCCAGCCGACGATCACTCCATCGCACGCAGTACCACGCAGCGTGAATGCGTTGATCCACCGGTCCACGCGCTCGGTCGGCGACGATCTTGCGCAGCCCAGCCAAAATGACGTCACCGGAGGTGCCCGTCTCAAAGCCCTCAGAGTCGTACAGGCCCAGCAGACCGTCCTTGCGTCGGTAGTACTCCAGGCCGCGGGTCACCGGCTTGCCGATTCCGGTCGCCGCGAGGTCGTGACCGAACAATGCGTTGACCAGGGTTGACTTGCCTGACCCGGTCTTGCCGAAGATCGCCAGGTTGAAGCAACCGAGCGCGGCGAAGGCCTCGGACAACCGTTGCTCGAACATGTCCTGAAGGGCAGGGGGGCTCAGTTCCCTGCCGGCTCCGATCTCCTCGCGGCTCACTTTAGAAACCTACCCTGAGCCCAATCCGCCAGTCAGGGGGTTACCGTGGAGGGGTGTCGACCTCTTCCCGCTCCTCCCCCGTGCGATCACTTGCGGTGTTCGTGGTGGTTCTGGCCATCCTGGCTGCCGGTATCTGGTGGGGCGTGGGACTCGCTCAGCGCAAGGGGATGCTCGGACCTGTGGTGGTGCCTGAGCAGTACCGCTCGCTGCTGCTCGATGCAGCAGCGACCTGTCCTGCAGTGCCGGTGCAGGTCCTGGCCGCGCAGATTGCCGCTGAATCCGGCTGGGGCAGCCCCGCGCAAAGTGCTGCAGGTGCCCAGGGCATTGCGCAGTTCATGCCCGGGGTCTGGCATCAATACGGGATTGACGCTAACGGTGACGGCAAGGCAAATGTCTGGGACCCCGCTGATGCCATTGCCACCGCAGCCAAGTTGAACTGCCTCAATCACCATCTGGTTCGCAAGGCCGCAGGAAATCGACTGGAGAACACCCTGGCTGCCTACAACGCCGGCTACGGAGCAGTCCTTCGGTACAACGGCATCCCGCCGTACCCCGAGACGCGTGCCTATGTGACCAAGATTCTCCACGTGGCCAAGACCATCAAGATGTCCTAGGAGTCACAGGTCCCTGACCATCAATCGGTCGACGGCCCGCGGTTGGCGGGTACCTGAGCAGCCAGTACCTCTCGCAAGATCGCGCTGGCCTGCTGGTCACTGGCTGACGTGCTCAGTCCCCAGTTCTTGACCTCACGAAGCACTGATTCCCGTGCGCGGGCCACCTGCTCGCTGACAACCCTGCGCTGAGCCCACGCCAATTCCCTGGCCCGCAACGCACGCTCGATGCTCGACAGCTGCTCAGCGGTTACCGGAAGGTCGTACGCCATCGAGACGAACCTGGCGATGTCCTGACGGTAATCGTGTCCGCGACGACCAAAACGCCCCGGCACCACGCTTTCGGCATTGATCAAATCCACGCCGGTCAGCACGAAGGAGGTGCCTGGACGCCACTTGCTGGACTTGGGCACTCGGGGCGGCCGTTGGTCAGCCGGTCCCAGCCACCACGGCTGGCGCATGAGCAAATTGGTCCCGAATTTCGGAATCGGATCATCGAAGTGCGAGATCAGGAAATGGCGAACAGCCGCCTTGCGCTCCTCGTCAAGGTCCGCGTACTGACCGAAATCATCAATTTCGATGATCGTGCCCTTGGGATCGACTCGCTGCGGATCCAGTCGCCAGGACTTGGCAAATTCCGTGGCCGATGGCGTGCCGAGGAAGATCGACGAGTGCACAAAATCTCGATCGATTGCCTCCACAGTACGGTGGCGCCACACGTCTTGCAGGGTCTGGGCGCCTAAGGATTCACCGAACAGGACGAAACGAGGCCGCTTGCTGGGATCCATGCCGCGCATGTAGCCGGTCACCGCATGCATGAACGCCCGGTTCTGTTCGACTGCAAGTCCGGTCCGCGTCAAGGACATCGATGACGGCAGCATGGAGTACTGCATCGTGGCAATCGCGCAGTCGCCGAGCGTCATGTACTCCAGCGCCTCGGCCATGACGTAGTTGATATAGCCCGACCCGGTTGGTGACGCAAAGGCCAAGACCTTTCGGTCAAAGGCACCGGTTCGCAGGAGCTCGTCCATCAGCATGTCAACCCGGTCTTCCACCTCCGGTGCGGTGTCCAGGCCGACAAATGCGCGAATGGGATCGGCAACAGCCTGCTCACCCATCACCGACGCAATCTCCTGGCGCGTGAGCACCATGTTGGTGAAACGGCGGCCCTCTCGGGACAAGGTCTCAAAGCCAATCTGGCTACCAGGCCCACCGGACACCAAGGCGCTGGTGGGCGGATTGTCGTATGCGGGCTCGATGGCCGCACCACCTTGCTCCACGCGGCGCACGGCGTATTCGTAGCCCACCGACACCAAGCCAGCCAGGGCCGCTAACGAGACCAGGTGCCCAATCGGATTGGAGACCGAGTCGTAGCCGGGAGCAACTTTCGAAATACCACGGGAGACCAGGCGAGCCAGCGCCCGTTCACCTGCCTGCAGGCTCAGTACCCCCGCTCCCACGCCAACGGCGATCACCGTGGAGTTGCGGGTGGACACCTGGGAGATGGTGGTATCCCCGCTGGCTTGCGCCCGGGCATGGACGCGATGAATTTCCACCGCGCTGGCGGCAACGCCGACGGGCAGGGCCAAGGGAACGCGCTTCAGCCACGAAGCCGACGGGCGACGTTCGGACAGCAGATCCACGGTGCCCAAGGTGGCGCTCAGTCCGGCTCCGACCAACGCCACACGCCCGGTGCGATTAGCGGCCACCCGCAGCAGTCCACGACGAGCGCGTTCGTCCTCACTGGGGGGAAGGGCACGTGCCACTCCCTCAGCCGCGGCGGCCACAGCCATATTCGTGCCCACAGCAAACAGCAGCCGGGCTGTCGCCGATGAGGTGCTGCGATCTCCCCGGGCGATTAACCGGCCCAACGATTCGATGATCGACTGGGTTGCGGTCACCGCAGACAAGGTGGTGGCCGAAATCAGGCCGGTGGCGATGGCTTGATCGATCGTCCGTCGGGGCTGGAGCCCGGGCTCAAAGCTCGGACCGACCGATGCCGCGGCGGCCAGCAAGGCCGCCCGCTCAGGCATGGACAGGTCTGGACCGAGCATTCCTACGAGCTTGTTCACTGACGAGGTCACGGACATGTAGTAATCCTGCCAGGTCAGCCCCCAGCCGAGCATCGGCCTAGGCCATCCAGGTGACCTCCACTACCGAACCCGACGCCGCGGGCTGGACATCGATCCGCTCTTGGACCATTCGCTTGAGTTCGGCTACGTGGGAGATGATCCCCACGGTGCGTCCATCGGCGCGCAGCCTGGATAACTCATTCATCACATCACCGAGCAGATCCGCATCCAGCGCCCCGAATCCTTCATCGATGAACAATGTGTCGATTTCCACGCCACCGGCATAGGCGCGGACGCAATCTGCCAGGCCCAGGGCCAGCGCCAGCGATGCGCAAAATGTCTCGCCACCGGACATCGTGGTGGTTCGGCGTTCGGTGTCCGAACGCAGGTCCCGCACTTTCAGCCCAAGACCCAACCCGGTTCGCTTGGTGCCGGTTCGCTCCTGTGTGGTTACCAGTTGAAACTGCGACCCCAGCATTGCCATTAATCGTGCGTTAGCGGCATCCACGACCTCATCGAAGGCCTGTTGCACCACGTACGCACCAAGCGCCTGGCCTCCTGGGCCCGCGGACAGCGCCCGGCAGATCCGCACCAGGGGCGCTGCAGTTTCCATGGCGCCGTTCCACGCACCGTAGGCGACTTCGACCTGATCGCTGAGCTGCTCAATGGCACGTTCCAGCGCCCGTGCCGCATCGGCATCAGAGGTGGCTTGTGTCGATGCTGACTGTGCTTGGGCAAGGTGCGCCTGAATGACCTCAAGATCGGGTAGCGCCTCGCTCGGGATGGTCGCAGCCAGCTGCTCCACGAGCTCGCGCTGCGCGGTGACTTTGTCTCGGGCCTGATGTACGCGATCGAGCCATTGCTGACTGTCCTGCCATCGTCGCTGTTCGTGCCCCAGGTCCATACCGACCACCCCTGCGGCTTCGGCTAGGGCGTGAGCCTGTGCCTGTGCGACACGGTAATCAGCATCCACCTGATCGATCGTCATCACCGCCTGATGTATGCGTTCGGTCAATTGCACATGGAATTCCCGGGCAGCATTGATGCGGCCATTGACCTGGGCCAATCGGTCGAGTACGTGCTGCACATCGCCGCCACCCGCAGCGCCTGCCGTGATGCTTGTCAGATCAAGATCTGCCGGGATCAATCGCGCCGCTTGAGCGGTGACGCCCGCGTACGCCTCTTCGGCGCTGCTGGCTTGATCAGTGCTGGCCGCGATATCGGCAGCAGTAACCACGGTGGCCGGCACTCGTGCCGGCGCCGGATGATCGGTGCTTCCGCACACCGGACACTGATCGCCTGCGTGCAGTCCCTGTGACAGCTCATAGGCCATGCCGCTGAAGCGTTCGTGCTGCAGCCGACGTACCTGCTCCTGTGCCGCTCGTGCCTGATCGTTGAGCAATGCGATGTGTCCGTGCAAGGCGGCGGCCGCCTGGGCCAATTCCTGGGGCAACTCCACATGCAATTCGGCCTCGAGGCTTGCCAATTCACCATGCAGCCTGTCTCGGGTGGTTGTGTGCAGGTCGAGCTGCTCTTGGAGCTTGGGTAGGGCATCTCGGGCGGAAGCCACTTCCCTCAGCTGAACGAGCTTGCCCTCTACGAACGCTGCTGATTGCTCATCTGCCATGGACGCCAGATCTGCACTACCTGCAGGTGCCTGAGCCATCAGTTGGTCCAACGCGCCCTGCGCCATGTCCATGGCTCTGCGACCGCTGTCCAGGGCCTGCCGAGCAGCGTGCGCCGCCGTTGCCTGCTCTGCCAGGACGGTTGCTGAAGCCAATGCACTGGTGGCCCGCGCCTGAGTCACCTGGGCGGCCTGGTGTTCTTGATGAACAACATCACGAAGCCGCTGGCGCACCTCCGGCCATATGTGCGGAGTCAGCTCAACATCTGCGACGAGCTCACGCAGGCCGGCCCGATCACACCGACCACGAAGTCCGTAGAGCGCGTTGACGAAGTCATCGTGCCGCTGCTCGCCGCTGCGGGTTGCGGCCATGCGTCGTTGTTCGAATTCCTCGAATATCTTGCGATATATCGCCGTGGCAAAAATGCGTTCCAAGATGGGTTGACGATCCGCAGACTCTGCGCGAAGGAACCTGGCGAACTCACCCTGCGGGAGCACCACGGTCTGCAAGAACTGCGACTTGGTCAGGCCGATGGCTTCGGTGATCATGGGCTCGGCTTCACCATGACGGGCGCTGATGGGTTCCACCGAATCCTGGCCGAGCACGCGCCACAGGGCGACAGCTGCCTTCTCCTTGGTGGTTCCCTGACCGCGCACTTTGGCGCGCAGGAATTCCGGGCTCCGTCGTACCCGATACCTGCCTGCGGACGTGCTGAACTCGACCTCGGCATAGGTCTGAGCTACAGGATCAGCAAAATCACATCGAAGACGCTCCCGATCTGAATCCGATCCGGCCACGTCGCCATACAGGGCGAACACCAGCGCGTCGATCAGCGTCGATTTTCCCGCCCCTGTGGGACCGTCGATCAGGAAGAGCGCTCCAGGGCCCAGAGCATCGAAATCAATGTCGACCGACCCCGGAAACGGGCCCATTGCGCACAGCTGCAGCCGATGAATATGCATTATTGCTCACGCACCTGTTCCACTACGGCGCGCACCAGATCCTCATCGCCGCTTTCCAGGGCTCCTGCGGACTTCAAGAACGAGACAACCGTTTGGACCGGATCCTGACCGCGGCCGTCTCCACGCCGACCCTGATCCACCCGTTGGCCGATGGACTGAAATTGCTTGCGCAGGGCAAACGGGAAGACGGCATCAAGCTGTGCATGCATGCGCTCGGGCATGGTCGATTCGCACACGGTCAACTCGACGAAGTGATCCCGGGCATCTGCGTATGCCATCCCACACAGCTGGGACATGGATCCCGATAGTCGAGACATCGGTCTGGGTTGTGCGATCTGGAGCGTGCGCACCGAAACTGGCTGCCCCGGCGCCCCGATGTCCACGATGCAACAGGATTTGTCGTGGTGAGCCTCGGAGAATGAATATCGGAGCAATGACCCGCAGTACCGGACGGTGGCGGACAACTCCTGGGGACGATGCAAGTGCCCCAGCGCGACATAATCTGCCTGACTGGACAGGATCGAGGCATCAATAGCCTGAACACCCCCGATGCTCAGATCCCGTTCGGAGTCAGTGACCTGTGCCTGACCTGCAGCGGTCACGAATGCGTGGGCGGCGATGATGACTCGACGTAATCCTCGCTCGGCAATATCCGCACGGATGCGTTCCACTGCCGCCTGCATGATCGCTTGATGGGAGCGAGGCAGTGGCTCTTGGTCACTGAGCTGGTCACGAGCGAAGTCAGGTTCAAGGTACGGAATTGCGTACAGTCCAACCGGACCACTGTCATCACTGAAGGCGTCGTTGATGAGCAACGGTCGATCAAGTTGATCCACATGGCCGACCAGGTGAAGTCGTGGGCCCATCACCGAGGAGTACATGCTCAGTCGGTCGCCGGAGTCGTGGTTCCCGGCCATGAGGACGATCTCAATGCCGGCCTCAGCCAGGGTCGTTACGGCCTGGTCCAAGATCCGGAGCGCTTGCACGCTGGGCACGGCTCGGTCAAACACATCTCCGGCTATGAGAAACACATCGACGTGTTCGTCACGTGCGTACTGGCACAGTTGCTGAACCGCATCGCGCTGGGCATCGATCAGGGACAGGCCATGCAAGGACCGTCCCAGATGCCAGTCGGACGTGTGCAGCATGCGCATGGCTGCACGGTACTCACGTGGCGGCGGAGCCGTCGCGCGGTGGGGTATCCGGTGTTGGCGTTCGCGCCTGGGTCTCCCTAGGCGCTGGCGGCAGGCACGGAGGAACTCGGCGCCGGCAGTGGACTCAGGTCAACGGTGCCCGACGAGTTCGACAACGCTGACTTGGCAAGCCATGCGTGCCACGGAATATTCCACAGGCCACCTGGACCATTGCCGGGGGCTTCAGTGGCTCCCCCGGTGTTGGAGTAGACCACCACATCACCGGGGATCGTGGTGTCATAAATCCACTTGGCATCCTCAATGCGCATGTTCGTGCATCCATGCGACCCATTCCATTTTCCGATCCGGAAGTACGCCCACGGAGCAGCGTGAATGAATTCACCGCTGGGTGTCAGCCGCGTGTTCCACGGCGCGACCAATTGGTAGTAGGCAGGGTTCTTGGTGTCGGTCGCAGAGGTGAGGTTCAGTGCCGCTGAGGTGTAGGTGTGCGTGGGTTCCTTGCCGGTGCCGATGACCTTGACACCGTTTCGGGTCTCCCAGCCTTTTTGTCCCAGAGAGACCGGGATGGTCTTGACCTTCTGACCGTCGATGTACACGTTCATCCGATCGGACTTGCCATTGACAAACGCGATGAATGAGCGTCCTGTGGTGAACGAGTAGGCCTGCTCCAGCGATGGCGCCCCGACTAGGTAATGACTGCCCGACTTGCCCATGACTGCACCGCCCAGGGTGGATGCGATGGCGATTTGCGCATGCCCGGGCCAATACTTCAGCGGCCGGAACATGATCGTGCGGTCATCCAGCCATGCCCAGGACCCCAAGACCGGCGTCACCGTTTGGTCCAGCATGCTTCGAGCGGTCACCGTCAGGTGGCGCTCGACGACCGCTTTGTTACTGATCGAATGCGAGAAGGTCAACTGCGGCAGCACCCCCACTCCCAAGTTCGATGTCGAGCGGGGCGACAAGCCCAGTGAATTGCCGGTTGGCGTGAACGTCGCATTGACGATGATCCGCGGAGACGGCAGCGGAACCGGCTTGGCCGGGTCGGGGCCAGTGGGGCTTGGCTTGACCGAGGTGCTGGGAGAAGCCGAGGTCGCTGAACTGCTCGGCGAGGCGCTCACCGAGCTGCTCGGTGAGGCCGATGGTGTCGGCGAAGTCGTATCCGCCCAGGCCGGGATGCTGACCGTGCCGGACATGCAGGCGATAGCCAGACCTGCCGCGGCGCTAGATGCCAGTCTCAGTGCCTGTCTCACAACATTTCCCCTCGTATCCTCCGAACTTGAGAATACGTTGCCGTTGGCCGAGGGCCAAACCACGGTCTCGGCTCTACCCTGGGGATATGACTCCCCCTCGCATCATGGCGTCCAGCGGTGGCTTTGTTCCTGTGCCCGGGCTGTGGGGCGTCATGCGCCCAGGTCGGATATTCACCCGCGCGTTGGAGCTGACCGGGGCTGAACGGCCACGCGTGCTCCTCGTGCTCACCGCAAGTGGCGACAACGCGTCCTACCTTGCGACGATGTATGCCGCGTTGGCTGAGACCCACTGCCAGGTCTCGCACCTTTCCCTGTTCACCCAGCCAAACCAGGATCCCGCCACCGCAATCGGTCAGTCTGACCTCATCTGGGTCGGTGGTGGCAGTGTTGCCAACCTGCTTGCAGTCTGGAAAGTCCATGGCATTGACCACCACATGCGCCAGGCCTGGGCTGATGGCACGATCCTTGGCGGAGTGAGCGCCGGGTCCATCTGCTGGCATGCCGGCGGCACCACTGATTCCTTCGGCGCGGACCTGCAGCCGGTCACCAACGCCCTGGCGCTGGTGCCGTACGGCAATGGGGTCCACTACGACTCCGAGGCCCAGCGACGGCCGAAACTGCACGAATTGGTGGAATCCCAGGTATTGCCCGCC